>Ga0224523_1000915_pt1 | contig 13558 bp, 10 predicted proteins | sample CFST50metaG_FD_182732 | JGI IMG/M metagenome (GOLD analysis project Ga0224523, IMG submission 182732) | Peat soil microbial communities from Stordalen Mire, Sweden - C.F.S.T50 | ecosystem: Environmental > Terrestrial > Soil > Wetlands > Peat | place: Sweden: Norrbotten County, Stordalen Mire...
CGTCAAGGTGGTCTTGCCCGCGTCAGGGTGCGAGATGATGGCAAAGGTGCGCCGGGCCGCAATCTCGGCCCGCAAGCGATTCAACTGCTCGTCCATGGGGGTGGGTAGAGTAGCAGGAGAATGGCGCCTATGCGCGAACGAGATCGACGATGTCGGACTGGCGGCGCCGTTCAGGTCTGCAAGGCGCGGCCATCGATGCTGGTGGTCTAGTCTGACGCTGTTTCGCTAGATTCGGAATCTTCCGAATCGCTTGCCCCATCAGAAGACCCATCAGCAGACTCGGAATCCTCCGAATCGCTTGCCCCGTCGGAAGACCCGGAACAGGAGCGACCCGCATCCGGGGCGCAGCAAAAGCCCGGTTCCTGGCCAGCGCCGACCACGCAGCGGTACCCCAACGGGCAGCCATTGTCGTCGTGGCAGATGAGGGTGCTGGGGTCGACCGTGGGGTTGTACTTGCAGGCGGAAACACCAGACAGGAGCAGGGCCGACGCGACAAGAAAAACCTTTCCACGCCCCATGACCTAAAAACTCCCCTGCATGACGGCGCCGGTTCCGCCCGGCAACAGCACGGGCAAGAAGCTCAACGAATCGGCAGCAGGCGCGTGGGCATCCCGGTAGCCGAGGTAGTAGAGAAATCCGCCGTCCACGAGCAAAGCCGCGCCCAGGGTGTAGCCCATCCACTGCAGATTCGAGTAACGCCGGCCGCGATCGTCCTTGCTTCTGCTGTAGGTGTGCTGGGCGTTGTCGGACGTGACCTGGTTGGCGATGCTCCGGGCCGTCAGGCTGAAGATCACCCCGGTGACAATGCCTGCAGCTCCAATGGAGCCAATCACGATTCCCCCCAAGCGCAGTCCGGCGCCGCGGGAGTCCGCCGACGGCTGGGCCGGCGTGGCCTGGGCAACGCCGGCCGGGGCGGCAGCCGCCACGGGCTTGTCTGGGGCCGCGGGCGCGGGAACCGCGGGAAATGCGGGCTGGGCCTCGGCCGGGATGCTGGAGGCCTGAGTCTCTTGCGTAGCCGCCTGTTGCGCACGGGCTGGGACGGTTGCCAGCAGGAATGCGCAGGCCAGTGCTCCTGCTAGCACCCCGCGCAGCCGGGGCCGCAACGAAGTTGCCATCGTCCTGGCAGCGTGGGGAACAACCATTTTCAGTCGCTCATTTGAGCGTGGAGGTCGGTCCGTGTCAATACCTCGAATCGTGGATACCCGAGCTAGCCGAAACTGCGGGCGAACAGGGCGTCGATGGCGGCACGCCCATTCGCCTCAAGAAAGCGCGTGCCCGTTCCACAGAACAGGGGCTGGCGAATGATGGGGTCGGCTGCGCCTTCCCAGACTTCGCCACTCCAGCGGAACCACGCGGAGCGCACTTGGTCGAACACGTAAACCGGCTTGTTGAACATGCGCGCGTACTCGGCGGCGATGCCCGTGCCGCCGGTCACGGTGTCGTCCTGATTGATCTTTCCGACGACGAAGATCTCCTGCCCGTTCTGCACCTGGTGCCAGATGGTCTGCAGAATGCTGCGGAAGATGGGGGTGTCGGGATACTTGCGGTGCATGAGCTTGCTGAGGTAGCCGAGGCTGACATCGCCGTGGCGCAATTCGGCCCGGGTCAGCACGCGTCGGCCGCGTTGGCGCGCGGGGTTGTGTCCCTCAAAGGTGAAATTCACTTCGTCGATGCCGTAGCGTTCCGCCGCGGCCCCGAACGTCGCCTCGGCGCCAGTTGCGGCGCCGCTAAAACAGATGCAGTCCTCGCGCTTCATTTTCGGTAGTCCTGGTTATAGTGCCGCCGTGGTCCGTCAGCGAAACCTCGGCACAGCAGGGCACGATGGTCCATGGCCCGCAGCGCGCGGGAGGATGTCCGATGGAATGGTCAAGGTCAACCAACAGCGAAGCAACGGCCTGGCCGGCTGCCGCAGTCTCACATTTTGATCAGCGCGGTCTCCCTTCTCTTGCGATTGCCTCGTCCCGCGGCCACTTCAGGGCGATCCCTCTTTCGCCAGGCGCGCCAGGGACTTGCCCTGAACGGACCAGATGGTCAACTGGGCAAGAGCGAATCGGTATTCGCTCTCGCCTGGCAACGACGTCTCGATGGCGGCGCGGTACCAGTCGTGCGCTTCGTCCAACTTGCCCAGCCCCTGGGCGCGCGCACCGAGGTAGAAGGCCACCTCGCACGACTGACTCGGGGTGGTTCCGCGCAGAGCGGTGCCGGCCGCCTCGTCTTCCAGGCCCATGACCGCCCGGCCGAGCAGATAGTAGCGCGCATCTCCAGGCAAGGCGAAGTGCTGCTTGAGCGTCTCCAGGTGACGCGAGGGCGAGTGCCACTGCGCGGCCACGGCTCGGAAAAGCCACAGCACGTCGCGGGCCTCGCCCGGTCCCGGCTCGTCGAGCAGCCAGAGCGGCTCCTCTTGGTGGTCCGCGATCGCGCGCGCCGCAATCTGGCCCGGCGCGCCGGCAAGCCGTTCTCGCCCCCACGCCTCGGCCGCCGCGTCCCCTTTCGCCGCGCGTACCACATCGAAATTGCGGATGGTGGCCAGCATGCGCGCATTGGGCTCGGTCAGCTTTTCCATGAACGCGACGGCCAGTTTCGCATCGCTTTTGCCCAGAGCCTCGATGAACGCGGCCTGGGCGTCGTTCCCCAGACCGGCCTTGAGGATCTCTTGCATGGCTGCCTCGATGCCAGGAGTCTTGTCTTGCACGAACACATTCACGAAACACCGGGCCACGGCGCCGTGGTAGTCGAGGGTGCGCAAAGTGCTCTGCTTCAGAATCCGGGCAGCATCGGCCGGCTTGCCCAGGCGCCACGCGACCTCGGCCAGGGCAGTGGTGGCTCCGATACCAGGATAGCGCGCGGCGGCTGCTTCGGCCATGGCCTGCGCCTTCTCTGCCTGTCCCGTGATCGCGTAGAGCATGGCAGCCTCCCGCATGGCACCGCCCTGACCGCTGCTCACGGCCGGCTCGATGGCGCGCAGAGCTTCCTGGTTCTTGCCCAGCCTCTGCAACGCCTGTGCGAGATATCTGCGCACGGTGACGCCGTCTAGCCCGCGCGGGTCGGGATGACGGTCCAGCCACGCGCGCGCCAGCCGCACGATGTCCGCGTGGCGTTGGTTGGTATGGAGAACGTCCATGAGGCAGGCAAGCGCGTCCGCGCTTCCCGTGTCGCGTGCGGCCGCTGCCTCCATCTCGCGCAGGGCCGTGGCGAGCGGGGCAAGGCCCAGCTTCACGCGAGTCTCCAGAAGCCGGATACGGCCGCAGGCGTCCAGTTGTGGGAGCGCCAGCGCGGCGTCGATCAGGGCCGGATCACCCGTGTGCGTGGCCAGGAACTCGTGGACGCCGGGAAACGCCCCCGGCGCAACCTCTGTCACGCTCCGGTACATGCGTTCGAGCATGCGCAAGTCGGGCAACTTCTTCGCAATGTCACCGGCAAGGACACGGTCGGCCGGGCGGGTATCGAGGCGAGACACCACGGCCCGGGCCGCTGCATAGGTCGCCGGGTTCGCCCAGTCGATCCGGTTCTGGATCTCGTAGAAGACATCGGTGAGGGCTAGCCCGCCTATGCCGGGCAACGCCTGAACATTCTCGAGCAGCTTCCCCGTCACGTCTTGCCCGGAATCGGACGCCACCAGGTAGTCGAACCAGCGTTTGAAAGTGCTCGCCGTCGGCCCGGCATCTGTGGCCAGTGAGCGAGCGAACGACGCCGACGCCGGATTCGAGGCCAGGGTGTGCAGATAGTCGCGACCCTTGGACCGCAGCGCGGTGAACATGGACCCTCGGTAATAGGCCCCGACCGCATCTGCGACCGGGTCCGTCTTGGAGCCGGCCATGGACGACACCGCCTCGTCGAAGGCCGGAAGGGCCTTGCCAGGCTCGACGCCAAGCCGGCCGAGGATGGTCTGTTCGGGGTCACTGGGCAGCGCGCGTGCTCTGACCGCCTGCTCGGCCCGTGATCCGCCCGAGTCGCGGAACGCGGACAGCAGGACAAGGGCCGGCGCGTTGCCCGCCAGCGATCGTCGCAACTTGAAGTCGCCCCACACGACTTTTGCCAGCACCACGGGCACGGCGGCGGCATAGTCCGCAAGCCGTGCCTGCTCCCAGCGCTGGGCCTCGTCGTAACGTCGACTGAGCAGCAAGCGCCGCATCCACAAGAAGCGGGCGGTGGTGTCGCTCGCGGATTCTGCCGCCAACGCCTCCAGACGCGCGTCATCAGACAACAGGTAAGCGCGCGCGGAGCTCGTCTTGGCCATCTGCGCGGCCATGCGCTGGGCTGCACCCCGGTAGCCCAGCGCGAAGGCGAGCAGACCTCGCTGCGCGTTCTGCGCGCGTCCGAGGGCCTCGTCGAGCGCGGTGGCCGCCCAGGCCGCTGCCAGCAAGCGGTCAGCGGCCTGCATGGCGTCGAGCACCTGGAAAGCCAAGGACACCAGGCCCACGCTCAGATGGTGAATCCCCTGCGCGCGCTGGGCCGGCTGCCCCCACAGCTTGGCACCCAGACGCGTGGCGCGCACCGCTGCCTCGTCGAAGAGAAGCTCGGCCGAATCGCTCGGCGCCGTATCCCGGATGATGGGATGGGCGGCAAGCTGTCGACGGGCCCACGCCACCAATAGGGCATGGGCCTCGTCGAAATCGGGCAACTCCGCCAGAGAGCCAACCTCGACTGCACCTGCCCGTATCTGCCAACCGTTCTTCCACGTGGCAGACGGAAGCTGTGCCAGCGGCGCGCCGACCAGGGCGGCTGTGACCGCCACGGCCTCAACCATGCGCCTATCAAGCGACAGGCGATACGCACTTTGCAGCGCCTCTCGGGTGGCGGCCAGGCTCTCGCGCACGAACACCGCCGGCACCGCGCGCGCCGGGCCGCCCGGATCCAGGCCCGGAATCGGGGCCGGTTTGGGGGCGGCACTGGGCTTCTGGCAAGTCGCCAGGTTGACGACCACGGTGCAAGCAAACACGAGACGCGCACAACCGAACACAGACGCCATGCGCCAATAATACACCTGAGCACAGCATCCTCAAGCGCCAGTTCGCATGAGAAGGCGTACAATCGTAGCTGACAGGGGAACGATCAGACTGGAGGGGCGTTGATCCAGACAGGAGGTGACGACCATGACCATCCTGGACGGCAAAGCGCTTCTGCAACACGGCCAGTTGCTCGCATGCCGGCACGCAGGCCGCATCGGCCTCGAGGCCGCGCAGGATCTGGGCTCGGAGGCGATTCTGCGCGTGGTCGGCTCGCCCGCGCCGGACGGCCGCATGGAACCCTGGCTCGAACGCGTGTTTCGCAACCTGCTCGTCGATCGCTGGCGTCGCCAGAAACCGGCGCCGCTGGACCTGGATGACTTCTCCGCGCTTTCCAGCGACGGCACGCCCGAGGAAGCGGCCCTGGCCGGAGAGCGACGACAGCTCGTGCGCCAGTCGCTGGCCCAGCTGCCTCGCGATCTGCGCCGCGCCCTTCTCTCGCGCTACTACGGCGGCATGAGTGCCGAGTCAACCGCCGGTCGCCTGGGCGTCGCGCCCGCCACCGTGCGCACGCGCATCCACCGCAGTCTGCGCCGCCTGCGCGACATGCTGGGCGGGTTGCGCGCGCTGTTTCCGCCCCTCTTCGTGGACATGGGCGCCAAGGCCGGCAGCCTGGCGCTGGTTCCGGTACTTGCCGCGGCCGTGGTCGCTGTGCAACTCCCGTCGCGCTCGACCGCATCATGGGATGTGCGGCCCACGGTGCCGACTGTGGAACACAGTCGCCGATTCGCTCAAGTCGGCAGCCTGCGGAGCGAGACAAGCCAGTCACGGGCTACGGCGCCCAGCGCCGCGACTCCCGACGAGCCCCGAGCGCGCCTGCAGCCTAAGGCCCCAGTTCAGGGGCCGCCCTCGCCGTCGGCCGCCCCTGTCAAGGTCATCGACTTCGATCGGGCCGACGATGTCGAAGGCGACCGCCTCGATCCCGATGGCGTGCTGATCTTCGTGCCAGCAGGCGTGAAGTACGACTCCCTGATTGAAGTCCCCACAAATTTCGCAGCTTCCTTCCAGAAAATGATCGAAGATCGGCTGTAGCCCAGCTCAGGCTACGGACATCCGGCGGCACCGGTCCGGCGCAGCACGATGGCGTCCATCGCATCCAAATCGACACTGGACGCAGCCGAGCCGTCGTTGTAGCGCGCGGTTGATTGCAGCAGGAGCGCGTCGGCCATCAGCGTTCCCGCGGCGGCGTTGCGTACACGCACCACGGTGTGGTCGGCGGCGCGCAAGGCCACGCTGGCCACGCGGTGCCACTGGTCGCCGGTCGCGCTCTGGTCAAGCGTGGCGCTGGCCAGCACGGTACTGCCCACCATCACTTCGAACACGGCCTGCTTGGTCCAGCCCGCCTGCCCGGGCGCTGCGGCCCACCAGGCGTCGATGCTGTAGGTGTCGTCAGCGCGTATGTCGAGAGCCCAGGTGGCGTCGCCCGTGCCGCTCGTCAGCTCGTGACAGCCGGGCCGCCAGTTGTGGAAGAAGGGACCGGTGGCGGTCCAGTCACCGCTGTCGTAGTCACAGCTCTGCCAGGGGCCGGTGCTGCTGAATGCGGCACTGGAATCGTCGACGATCAGGAAGGTGCGCGGGGCTTGTGTGCCGGAAAGGCGCGCGAGACCGCTGCCCACACTGACGGTTTGCCGATCACGCGTGCCGTTCAAGACCGCCAGACCGTTTGTGAATGCCCGCGTGAACACGTCGGCTGGGTGCTCGGTGATGTGCACGCCGTCCAGCCACACGGTCCCCACGACGGCTCCGATGGAGAATCCCAGCTCGCCGTCGGCAGCACTGACGCTGGCCTCGAAGGTGAGCTGAACCTTCGTCCACTGCGGCGTCAGCGTCACCTGTTGCCACAGACCGTAGTTGTCCCAGTTGGCCACTTGCTTCTGCAGACCGATGGAAATCGGTTGGCTGGCCGACCCCTTGGCCCAAAACACCACGTCGTAGCTCTGCCCTTGAACGATTGAGATGTCGCGGTGCTGGACAGCGATGTGCCAGTCCACACCCTGGCCTGCGTTGCTCACGTCGGCGCGCAGGGCCTGCTGTCCCTCGGCCGCGTCGCTGGATTCCAGCTGGAAGGTGGCGGCTGCGCCCACGTCGGTGTTGACCCAGGTCGTCCACGGCGCCAGCGCCGCGTTCTCGAAGCCGCCATCGCTGACATGGTCGCTGGCAACCGCGCCGGGCAAGGCCACGCGCTGGGCCGCGCCGCAGGGCTGGCCCAAATCGAAGTCCAGCTCGTCGTACCACCAATCGTTGCCGTGATAGGTGTCGCCGTACTCGTAGGCGAAGTAGCCGTCGTTCATCAGGGTCACGCCCAGCCCGAAGCGCATGTTCGGCCAGTCGCCGCGCGCGAATTCCAGCGTCGAGGCCGGGATGGTATTCAATGGGTCGTAGCCGTAGCCGTAGCCCATCTGCATGGGCGGCGCGGCCTCGATCATGGTGACCACCGGCTTCTGTCCCAGGGTGTACCAAGGTTGGTACATGCCCCAGAAATCGGCGAACGGGTTCAGGCCCTCGCGCACCTCGGGCACGATGAAGCCGAAGCTGTCGCCGTTGAAGATCTGGCCCAGCTCGGCATCGGGCGGTCGGGGCAAGTGCCCGGTCACGATGGCCCAGGGCATCCACTTGCGAAAGGCGCGCAGCTCGTCGTAAACGCCCTTCTTCCAGGCAGCGTCCAGCCACGCCGGATCGTCAGGCTGGCCGTCATCGTTGGCGTCGACCGAAACCGGGTTGCCGTGGAAGTCCTGCTTGACCCAGGACTGACTGGTGAAGAAATTGTCGAAGAAGCAGCCGTCGACCGTGAAATCGGCGTCGACCAGTTGCTGGTAGGCGTACTGGGCCTGCATGGCGGCCACTTCAGGCTTGGTCAGGTTCAGGCGCCAGGCGCCCGGCCACACTTCGATCTTCTTGCCGGTGGTGTCGTGCAGCCAGTAGGCGTCGGGCACGCCGGCCTGGCTGGAGGTGTCGCGCTCGACAGTGTTGATCGAGCGCGTGATGAGAATGTTGGGATTGAGCGTGCGCAGGGTCTGGATCTCCTGCGGGGTGAAACCGGCCCCGTTGTAGAGATCGATGCGCGCGGCGTGCGGCAGGCCCTGCTCGACCACTTGCCACGAGCCCCACAGATTGCCCTTGCGCGGGAAGTTCGGGTTGGCGTTGGGCAGGGATCGGTACTTGAGATCGAGCACATAGTTCGCGCCTGCGTCGCAGCGAACGGTGATGTGGTTCACCACCATGGTACTCGGGTCGAGGCCGGTGAACGTGGTCTGGTGCAAGGTGGTGCCTTGCCCGGACGAAAACGGGGTCATGTCAGCGTAGCTGGCCGTCGCGCTGGAGGACCAGGCGCAGTCGGTGGGCTCATCGCTGGTCACGGCGAAGGGCAAACTGGTGGTTCCCGCGGGCAGAAGAGTACTGGGCGGGGTCGGCTCGCACAGGGATTGGCCGCAACTGGTCGCCGGACTCTCGCCCGCGCCCGGAGCGTCGGCAGCAATTGCTGCGTCGCTGGGACTGCCCACGGGTGAGTGGCCCGAGCTGTCTGCCTCCGGAGCGTCGGCAGCGATCGCTGCATCGCTGGGACCACCCACGCGTGGGTGGCCCGAACTGCATGCCATTGCCCCGGCGGCAGCGAATCCAAGCAAGGCTGCAAGCGCGCACATTCGTTGCATGCGAACTCTCCCTGTCGACCAGCTTGCCATTGACCGACCCGCTTGGACAGCATCGTCTGTGCCATCGCTGGACGGCGCTGGGTCAACCCGCATCTCGCAGCCGCGCCAATCGCTCCGCGGCTTCGGCCATGCGGCCCGGCTCGCCCACGCGCTCGGCACGCCAAAGGAGATTGTGCGGGGTCACGGTGGGCGCCACGAAGTTGACCACGGTGGTCTGCCAACCCGCGGCCTCCAGGCGCAGGGTGCGCTCGGCATCCACAATCGACTGGATGAAGCGGCGTCGCACCTCGGCGTGACGAGGCAGGCCCAATTGCTCCGCGCGCTGCTGCGCCAGAGCAGCGGCCGCCACGTCTTTCGATGTGCAACAGGGAACCAGCAACAACATGCGCGCCTGCACCGCTAGCACTTGATCAATGATTGCGTCCGAAGCTGGACCGCAAGCGTGTAGCGCGACTACGAGATCGGGTTCTGTGGGCCAGGCCGCCGCATCCTCGACATTCGCCGCTACCACTTCGACGGCCACGCCAGGCGCTCGTAGTCGCGCGATGGCGTCGCGACAGGCGGCCACGCGCGCTGGCTCGCGCTCGATCACGCGTACGCGCGCCGGCTGACCACGCGGCGCCAGGATCAGCTCCGCGGCGAGGAGGCCCACATAGGCTTTGCCCGCAGCCGCATCCGCCAGGACCAGCTCGCTCTTTGTCGAGCGACGCGCAACGGCCGTGGCCACCTCGACGAGCAACCCTGCCATCTCGTCTGACTTGCGCCGATCCTCGTCGCGCAGGCTCGTCGCAGACGCGTCAATGAAGAGGCGGTGCAAGATCTCGTCGAGTTGGGCACGGGCAAAAGTCATGGCGCGTGGGTCTGCGGCGTTGGGAGCGTAGTGGTACTATGGCCTGGAGATGGAAGATGTATCAACAACCCGCGTCTTCCCGCCGAAGACGTTGGGTTGCCTCTTTCCGCTGCTCGCACTAACGATGGTGGCTTGTACCAGCGGTGGGTCCGCGGCGGGAGGCACGGCTGGCAGAGTCATGAACACCGCGGGTGCAGTGCCCGCTGACGGCCCGAATCCGATCGCGGGGACAAGCAGCAGCGCAGCCGGAAGTGGCGGGGCGACGGCGAGCGGGGGTACGACCGAGGCCGGCGGCGTGATCGCAAGCAGCGGCGCGACCGCAAGCGGCGGCACCGTCGGAAACGGCGGTACCACGAGCAATGGCGGCACGGGCACAGGCAGTGGCGCCACCACGAGCAGCGACGCCACAGCGAGCGGCGGTACCACTGGCAGCGCCGGCATGATCGCAAGCGGCGGCGCGACGGGAAGCAGCGGCACCGCAGCGAGCGGCGGTACGACGAAGAGTGGCGGCACCGCAAAGACGGGCGGGGGGACCGCCAGCGGCGGTATCGATGCCAACGGCGGTACGACGAAGAGTGGCGGCACGACCAGCACGACATCAGCCAGCGGAGGAGCCTCGGGCGGTGCGAGCGCAACCGGCTTCGCCCTGCCTGCGCTTGCCCCTATTCCCACCATCCCGGCTCCCAAGACCTGCGGCTCTGTCCCTCTCGGCGATCCCGCCAGCTTCGCCGAAGTGAAGATGGACTTTCCCATCGAGACTGGACCTTTCCAGCCAACCTGGGCCTCGCTGGCGGCAAACTACCCGAGCAACGACATTGCCTGGCTACGCCAAGCCAAGTTCGGCATTTGGGTGCACTTCGGCCCACAGGCCGCCGGGCAAAGCGGCGACTGGTACGCGCGAAAGATGTACATAGAAAACGAGACCTGGGGCAGCCCCGCTTACGACAATCACATCCGCGATTTCGGGCATCCGTCAGTGGCGGGCTACAAAGACATCCTTCACACCTGGAATCCCGCTGCCCTGGATCCGGCCGCGTTGACCAAGACCTATCACGATGCCGGCGCGCGCTTTCTTCTGGTTCAAGGCGTGCACCACGACGAGTATGACAACTGGAACTCCCGCTACCAGTTATGGAACTCGGTCAACCTCAGCCCGCATCGCGATCTGCTGAGCGAGTGGAAGGCCGCGGTTCGCGCCCAGGGCATGCGCTATGGCGTGACCTTTCATCATGAATACAGTTGGTGGTGGTACCAGAGCGCCTTTCGCTCCGACGTGACCAACAACCAGGGTAAACTGGGCGTGCCCTACGATGCCGAGCAGATTTCCCTGCTGACCACCGACGTCGGCCAGTGGTGGCAAGGCCTCGACCCGCGCATGCTGTACGGAATCAACCTGCGCGAATACAACGGTGTTTGCAACGGCATCGACAGCATGAACACCACCATTCCCCAGGGCATCTTCAGCAATCACCTGGACTACGCCCACTGGTACGTGACCTGGTGGGCACTGCGTATCATGGATGTGATCGAGAACTACGATCCCGACTTCATTTTCACCGATGGCGATTCCACACAGCCGTTCTCGGGACTAAAGAGCGGCACCGGCTACAAGGCTGACGGGATTCAGCGCGTTCTCGCGCACTACTTCAATCGCACCCTGGAGCGACGTGCTTCCCTCGACACTTTCGGCATCGTCAAATTCCACGGTCCCAACAAGGGCATCGTCACCACCTTTGAGAACAATTACCCGGCCGCCGTCAAAACCGACCAGCCGTGGATTGGCGAAGTCCCTGTCGGCGACTGGTTCTACGACACCGGTTTCAGCTACGACCCCGGAATGGTGATCCGCTACCTCTTGGAATGCGCATCGCGCGACGGGGCAGCCGCCATCTGCATTGCGCTCAAGCCAGATGGATCATTGGATCCTGGCAGTGTCACCCAGCTCAAGGCCATCGGCGATTGGATGAACATCAACAGCGCCGGCATCTACGGCAGCAGCGCGTGGATCAAATATGGCGAGGGCACGAACACGCAACCCACTGGCAAGCTGAGCAGCACGCAGGCCAATGCCACGTTCAGTACCGCGGACTTCCGCTTCACCGTCGGGCAGGACGGCTTTCTCTACGCCTTTTGCATGAAGGTGCCGGCGGCTGGCGCCAAGCTCACCATCACATCGCTGGGCACCAACCAGACTGCGCTTTCGGGCCGCATCCAGTCGGTGTCTCTGCTGGGCAGCAGCGCCACCCTGGTCTGGACCCAGACCGCGACCGGGCTCAGCATCACCTGCCCAGCGTCCATGCCCTTCCAGACCGCCATCGGTTTCAAGATTGGGCCGGCGAATCTGGCCAAGCCCGCGGCAGCCCACTAAGCGCTATTCCTTGGCCAGCGCCGGACGTGACTTGCGCTGTTGCCACAGATCCCATAGCAGATACGCGACCATTGCGACGTTGAAGATCAGTAGTGCCAGCCGCGTGACCGTAACCCTGCGCGCGGCTTCGTAGACTTCGACCGGAACGTAGATCCCGCCGCTGAGCGCGCCCAGCCATTCAGCCCAACGCCGGCCCTTCCACAGACCCACGGCCTCGAGCAGGCGGAGCCCGGAATAGGCCGCGGCGCCGGCGGCCAAGGCCCACAGGCGAGCATCATCGACTTTCGACGCGAGAGCGAGGAAAACCCTCGGGTAGTGCGCCGACGGATTGAGGTGCAGGTGCTTCACAATGTGTTCGGCAGCCTGCTGCACATCGTGATGAATGAGCCGCAACAAACCAAGGCCCACCGCCAAGACGAGGATTCCCTTGGCCGCCTCGTACACTGCCACTGCCCATAGCCCACTTCGGCGTTGCATCAGTTTCGTGCCAATCAGTGCGCAGGCGTCGCCAGTGCCGCGTCGACCAACGCCGTCAATTCGTCCGGCCGGGTGAATTGCAGCATATGCCCGGCATGTTCGAGCACGGTGAGGTGCGCGCCCGGGATCTCGCGCGCCAGACGCTGGCCGCCTTCCACCACGCGCGGCTGGTCTGCACTGCCCACCACGATTGATACCGGCCGCTTTATGCTCGGGTAGCGCGCCGCCAGGGCGCCAACCTGAATTAGGTGGGTCTTCATTTCCTGCGCCAGCGTGAGGGTCACCTTGGGCTGCAGCAGGATCTCCCGTTTTCGCTTGATGTACCCGGGCGGGATCATGTGCTCGTCGGGATGGAAGGCTTGCTCCATGCCCTTTTTCACCATGCCGCCGCCGAGCGACTCCAGCACGACGGCCACGCCACGACCAAGCAAGGGCAGGCGCAGCAGTTTTCCGAGTCCCGCGTAGGGGTCTTTGTCGGCGATGGGATACACGGTACTGGCCACGATCAGAAACGCCGTGGCCGGCGAGTCGTTGTCCGCGGCCAGCTTGAGCGCGATCGGGCCGCCGTACGAATGTCCCACGACCAGAACATCGTGCAGGTGCAATTCCTCCATCAACCGCCGGGCCATGCGCGCGTTGTAGTCGATGCCGGTCTCGCCCACGGGCGGACCGCTGTATCCGTGGCCCGGGCGATCGTAGGCCGTCACGCGGTACTTGCTGGCCCAGCGATCAAAGACCGGCTGCCATTCTTCCAGCGACGACGGCGTGCCGTGAATGAGCAGGAGATCGCGTCCCGCGCCCTTTTGCACGTACCGAATGTTCACGCCGTCAATGGTCACCAACTGGCCACCAACACCCGCTGGAATCCCAGCGTGATCAGGCTTGGCCAGGCCCAAGAGGGCCAACCCAACGAGCAACGCGACCAAGGAACCTACGACTATCTTGAGGATGCGCTTCATCATGACGCCGGCCATTCTAACCAGCACCGCGTGGACCTGCGGATCAAAGTCAGCTGTTTCTCACAGAGACACAGAGGCCGCAGAGGCGGAGGAGAGAGGGAAGGGTTGGATACAGCTCAGCCACAATCCTTTCTTCTCATCCGATCTCTGTGCCCGCTGTGCCTCTGTGGGGACGAGGGAACGCGCGAAGCGCGCGGGGCGGGCAGGGTGGCGGGCCCTCCCGAAGCTCCCGAAGGGGGATAGGTAAC
>Ga0224523_1000916_pt1 | contig 13558 bp, 5 predicted proteins | sample CFST50metaG_FD_182732 | JGI IMG/M metagenome (GOLD analysis project Ga0224523, IMG submission 182732) | Peat soil microbial communities from Stordalen Mire, Sweden - C.F.S.T50 | ecosystem: Environmental > Terrestrial > Soil > Wetlands > Peat | place: Sweden: Norrbotten County, Stordalen Mire...
GAATACTTTCACAAACAGTAACTATATGGTTGGGTTTACCACTGGTGCATACATTGCTTATGGGAAAGGCGATATTGTCGAAATAATTATTTATAATTTGGCTTTATCAAATGCCGACAGAAATGCCGTTGAAAAATACTTAGATAATAAATATAATTCTATAGTAGCTAACCTGGGTCCTGATATAAATATACCTTACGGTTTTTGCGATACCACATTAGATGCGGGAGCGGGCTTTTCCTCTTACCTTTGGTCAACAGGACAAACAACACAGACAATACATGTTGATTCAACCGGCACATATTCGGTTACGGTACCCGATTTTTTCGGACTTCCTGCATCTGATTCTATTAAAGTGTCATATCCAAAAATAAATTTACACGATACTTCATTTTGCCAGGGCAGTAATATTACATTATCAACAGGACTAAGCGGCAGCTACTCGTATAAATGGACGGGGGGACTTACAACACCAACAATTAATGTCAGTAGTCCCGGTACTTACACAGTAACTGTTACGGATGCCCATTCATGTTCAAAGACAGCAACGATCATTGTTTCCAAAGATACCTTTGCATCTACAGTGAGCCTTGGTCCGGATATAAATATGTGCTCCGGGAATACTATCGGGCTTCTTTCGCCATCACCTTTACCAGCTGGCTTAACTTATCATTGGTCGAATGTGGCAACCACGGCGGCAATCACTGTCACCGCTTCGGGCAATTACAGCCTTACTGTTACGAATACCAATGGATGCACCGCTTCCGATGACATCAATGTGAACATAACAGGTTCTGCCCCTTCTGCCGGTTTCGCATATATAACAGCTTGCTCAGGAGATACAACGAGGTTCACCGATACATCATTGCCGGGCGGTACCTCATGGTTATGGAATTTCGGCGATGGGGATTCTTCACATTTTGAAAATCCTAAGCATATATTTACGAACGGAGGTTATTATCCTATTACGCTTAAGGTTTCTGATGGCACATGCAGCAACTCTATAACTAAGAATATCCATATTCCCTATTCCCCTATTGCTTCTTTTACCATAGATACGGCATGTATTGCAAACAATTATACGTTTACAGATCAAAGCACATCAGCCGAAGGGAACATCGTTTCATGGTACTGGGATTTTGGCAATGGCTATTATTCTTATGCGAAAGATACGACTTATGCATACCCTGCTGCAGGTAATTTTATGGTAACACTTAGCGTTCAAACCGACAGCGGATGCGCAGCCAAAGCAACACACCAAATTACGGTAGTAAGTACTGCCCCATTCCCTTTACCTTTTACCTTATACCTCCCAGCCAATGGTTTTATCACTTCCGATAGCATGATCAGCTTTGCATGGAGTCCGGCTCCGGGAGCAATATCATACACGTTTGAATATTCACCCGATCCTCTTTTTACATACAATGTAACCAGCATACAAAATATAAGCGTTAACTCTATTCAACAAAATGTCAGCATTCCCCAGAAATACTATTGGAGAGTAATTGCATATAATATTTGCGGCAATTCTATATTTTCAAGTAACATTAATTCATTTACAATATTCTCCCTGAGTTCAATTAACGGGCAAAGCTTATGGTTAAGGGCTGATAGTCTCGTCCATCATAATAGTTCTAATATGGTTGATGCTATGTATGATTGTAGCGGTAATAATAATAATGCAACACAAAGCACTCCATTAAACCAACCTTTGTGGGTAAATTCTGTTCTAAATAACAAACCCGTTATTCGTTTTGATGGAGTAACTAGTTTTCTTAATGGATCTACAATTCCAAACATCAATGCATCCTCTTTTACCATTTTTATTGTTGCTTCTGGTGATGTAATATCGTCACCGGCAAGCCTATATCGTCCATCCTTGGGAATAGGGGGTTATGGGAATGGTTTTATAATAAACCGATCTGATGCCCCCAGTGCTCAACTCTTAAGTACTATTAATAATTCTTATGAGCTAAATACATCTATTGGTTCATTATCAAATAGTGGGTTTTCTGCAAAAATATTTACAATAGAAAAAGTTATTAATTCTTCATTAACTTCATATATTAATGAAATACAAAGTGCATCAAATACAAGTTCAGGAGCTACGAATGCTTTCACAAACAGTAACTATATGATTGGGTTTACCACTGGCGGATACGTTGCTCATTGGAATGGAGATATTGCAGAAATTATAATTTATAATAAAGCATTGACAAATAATGAACGCATTTTAGTAGAAAAAGATCTTACAAAAAAATATTTCCCTGATCAGTACCACCCTATCCGTTATGTTAATTTAGGACCAGATATCTGGGCAAATAATTTTTGCGATACAACCATTAATGCCGGTAATTTCTTCGCGCATTATCATTGGAGTACAGGTGATTCTACCTCAAGTATCAAAGTTAATACGGCTGGAACATATTGGGTAACTGCTATTGATAGCTCTGGCTTTACGTCAAGCGATACAATTATTGTTCATAAACCAATAATAAAGGCACATGATACTCTTGCATGCATTGGCAGCAACGTTACATTATACGCCGGTTTAAAAGCACCTTATATATTCCATTGGCAACCGGGAGGTTTTACGGCAGATTCGCTGGTAGTAATGGCACCATCAAAAGACACTTTAACTATTTCAGATACTTTTGGCTGCTCTGCCTTTAAGATTATAAAAGTTTCAGCAGATTCATTTGCTATAAAAGCTTCACTTGGAACTCAGCCAATAACAAAATGTTCAGGCGATACCGTCTACCTTGTAAAAGGCGCTGGTACAGCCGTAAGTTACGACTGGTGGGATGGCACTGCACACTCATATGGGACATCCTATCCTATTGCATGGCTGACGGGGATACACCCTCTTCTGCTTACTGTTAAAGACACAATGGGATGCGTTGCAAATCTATCTACGAATATTCACATACAGGGCGCTCAGCCAATAGTCGGGTTCACTTATACGCCTGTTTGTTATCCAGGATCTACATTTACTGTTTTTAAAGATACCTCTTCCGCTGTTGCAGGATCTTCATTATTGTCATGGCAATGGATCTTCGGCAATGGTGATACCACTGTTTATAATGGCTCCAGTGCTTTTACATATCCTTACGACAGCGCAGCAATTTATAATGTTAAGCTCACTGTTACCACTAATAAGGGTTGCTCAAAATCGGTTACAGAACAGGTACCAGTATATTCGGTTCCTGTACCGGCATTCCAGCCTCACCTGGGCTGTTCGGGAGTTCCTATGAAAATGAAAGATAGATCCACAAGTCTTTTAGGTGATGTGAATACATGGAGCTGGAACATCAGCGATCCATTCAGCACACAGAACACATCAAGTGACACAAATATCATTCACACTTTTAATAACGCCGGATATTACAAAGTAAAACTTGTTGTTACTACAGTGCCGGGCTGCAAAGATTCCATTACTGACTCTGTAAGCATCCGCTATGCTCCAAAAGTAGGTTTCAGCCATACCAATGTTTGTTTCGGAAACCCTGTATATTTCAACGATACCACACAAACGCAGCCATGGGCAAGTATCACATACTGGTACTGGAATTTTGGTAACGGGCAAACTTCAAGCATTCAAAATCCTGTGTGCATATTCGGCAATGCAGGGACTTTCCCTGTTTCACTTACAATAAACACGATAAACGGCTGTGTGGTCACCGACACAACACCCGTGGTGGTACATGCCATTCCTGAAGCCATTTTCACAACGACCGATGTTTGTGCAAAGAACCCCTATACATTTCATGACAGCAGTAAAGTAGCGTTACCCGATACTATTTCTACGTGGTTATGGGATTTTGGCAGCGGGATCACATCCAATAGTAAAAATCCCGTGATCACTTTCCCTGCAAGCGAAACGGTTACTGTTTCCCTGAATGTTTCATCAAATGCGGGATGCAAAGACTCAACGAAACACACTGTTCATGCTGATCCTGTTCCCACAGCAGCATTCACACCGGACAGTTATTTTGGCGTGGCTCCTTTTACCGTAATGTTTGACAACACTTCGCAGGGAGCTGCCAATTATCTCTGGAATTTCGGAGATACCCTGGGTACAAGCATACAAACGGATCCCAACTATCTTTACACAAAAAATGGTATTTACACAGTAAGTCTTATCGCTTATAACCAGTACGGCTGCAAAGATTCAACATCACAGAAAATGATGGTGATCCCTACTATCGCTGATATTGCCGTATCCAATGTAAAACTAATAAAATCAGCACAGGGAAATTATGATACGCTTTCAGCAGACATCACTAACCTTGGGACACGATGGATATCGGAAATAAACCTTTACGCAAATGCCGCAGATGGCACTTCATTCATGGAAACATGGTCGAACAGTTTGCATCCTCTTGAACCCGGTGCAACAATGACCTATGTTTTTAACGCCAAGTATAAATTGAGCGAAGACCAGTCTGCATCGTATTTTTGCGTAGATGCTGAAATTGCTGGCAAGAACACAACGGATGATAATCCAAAGAATAACGAGCAATGTATCACTTATTCAAATTCATTTACTGCCTTGGCACCTTATCCTTCGCCCACCCACGACCAGGTATACATTGATTTTATTCTTCCGCCATCTTATAATGCCGCAAAAGAATCGGATAATGTTACGATCGAACTTTTCGGAATAAAAGGAGATAAGGTCAGAACAATATTATCGGGCAAAGCAGAAAAAGGATTGAACAGGCTGACCGTTGATGTTTCTTCTCTTAACATTGGTGTTTATACATACCGCATCATGTTCCGAGAGAATATTAATATTTTTAGATTTGTAAAATATTAATAGTTATCTGAAATTTGCATGTTATCCGCGAAACATAATAATGAAAACTTTCTGAATTATAATCGTTATTATTAATGGGATCATTTGGAAACATATTTAAATCAAGCAAGTTGAAAAACCCCGTTGATCTTTCGGTGATCGGCGTTGACATGCATTCTCATCTGATCCCGGGTATAGATGACGGTTCCGAAACGATTGAAAAATCTATTGAGATGGTTCGGTCTTTTTATAATCTTGGTTATAAAAAACTTATTACAACACCGCATATCATTTCTGATTATTATAAGAACAGCCCTGAAATTATCAGCAATGGTCTTGATAAATTAAATGCCGCACTCACTCAAGCCCAAATACCGGTGAAAGTTGAAGCTGCAGCAGAATACATGTTTGACGATGGTTTTAAAAACAAATACAAATCAGGCAAACTCTTAACATTCGGTAAAAAATATTTATTGATCGAATGTTCGGGATTTATTCCTCCAACTAATTTTTTTGAAATATTATGGGAGCTTAAGCTTGATGGCTATAAACCCATTCTTGCGCATCCTGAAAGATATGCATACTGGCATTCAAATTTCGAACATTATGTTTCACTAAAAGACCGCGAAATTCTTTTCCAGATAAACATTCCTTCCCTGACAGGATTTTATTCACCTGAAGTAAAAAAAATATGTGAAAAATTAATAGATAACAATATGGTGGAGTTTGCAGGAAGCGATATGCATAATATGGAATACATGAAACAACTTGAAAGATCGCGTTATTCGCCATATCTTGAAAAACTGGTCAACAGTGGAAAATTGCTCAACAGCACATTATAAAAAGAGGCTGTCTTAAAAGTAATTTTTTATGAGATTTTCTCTGTGGTACTCATTTTTTAAAACTCCGTGCACTCTGTGTTAAAAAGAATTTACGAATTTTTCAACACAGAGCGCACAGAGTAAATTGAGTTACACAGAGACTTTTGAGACGGCCTCTTTTTATCCAGGTTATCTTTATAACAAAGGTGTTACAACCTCTATCAATTCGGGGAGATCCATTCCTATCTCTTTCAAATGTTCAATAGTTGGAACGCCGTTCTTGGTCCAGCCTCTTCTTTTGTAAACTGCGTCAAGAAGCTGTTCGTAACGGTCTTCGCGGTATGCACGTGTTATGGCAACTTTTTCGGTAGTGGTTTTTCCTTCGGGATCAACACCGATCAGTTCTTTCATTTGTTTGTCATAACGTTCCTGCCTTGATTCGTATTCTTCATTGGTTACAGGTCCACAGGCACGGTAAGGCTGTGCATCGTGTTTACGCAAGCCATATCCCCTGCGGATACTGAATATCCTCTGGAAATTATATACTCTTTCCGATTGAAGGATCAGTCCTTTATTATCAAGCGGCAAACCGGTAACAGCAGTAAATATGGTGAGATAATTATCAACATGTTCGGGAACCTTAGCAGGTTCAGCGGTTTGTTTATTATTTTCGGGTTCCACATCATTCCACGGAAGTTTGCACAATCCCATTAACCCGAACCATGTACGGAACATCGGGAAATAATGCAGCGCTTCAGCTTTTTTCTCAAAGGTTGGAATTTGATTATTCACCATATCCATAAATATCAGCCATGCTTCATCATGCTGCGGACCTTTGTTTGTCATAGCATATCCACCTTGCTGCGCAAGTGATTCTTTGGAAACGTACTGCGAATATTCAAGTCCTTTATTTTCCATGCCGATATCATTCATAAAATTAATATCGCCCCAGCCGTTCTTTGCAAACAATGCTTTCATTTTACGAACTCCGAGTCCGGCAATTTTTCCAAAGCCTTCGCCTCTTGCCATCTGGTGCAGCATTTCCATGACTGCATCCCAGTTGCCGAAATTCAATTCTAATCCGCCCGTTCTTTCTTTATTTAAAATTCCATTTTCATAACATTCCATAATGAAAGCGGTAAGCGTTCCATAAGTAATGGTGCATATTCCGTAAGTATCGCAATAGAAATTACATTCTATCACATGGTCGGCTTCGAACACGCCAATGCATGAGCCAAGACTACCGGCTGTTTCATATTCCGGTCCGTCGACTGTAACTTTTGTTCCTTTGTAAGGACCTGTTTTCAATTCAAAATTATCAACTGCTTTTGCACATGCCATTGTACAACCGATCCAGCAGCCATCAGGCAAACCCTGGGTAAACTTTGATTTCCATATTGAAGAATGAAGTCCGCCTGCTTTGGGATGGCTTCCGAATTTGAAATTATGCGTAGGCAACAGGTCGTAATCGTTCATGATCTCAACAAGGTGAGCTGTGCCTTTTGTACGCATTTCGCATTGTGAATCATCGAGTTCGCGCATTTCTTTATTGAAGCGTTTTCCGCGTTCAGCAATGGCTTCAAGATTTACAACATTATTTAAATTTCCTTTTACGCCGGAATATTTACAAACGATCGCTTTGATCTTTTTATCTCTCAGAACTGTTCCAATACCGCCACGGCCGGCTTGTTTCAAACGGCAAACTTTTCTTCTCGGATCCCAGAAACTAAAATTAAGCATACCGATAAGACTGTTCTGCGCTGCCAAACCAGCAGATACTACGCCGATATTCATTTTGTCTTTTTCATCGTTGGCATACATTTCGGTAAGTTCTTCAGCAAGAATATGACTGTCGATCGTTTCTCCGGGAGCTTCTTCAATTGTAATACGACCGTTGACACCATCAATAAATACTATGACATCTTTCTCTGCTTTACCCTGTAGTTCGACGGCATCAAATCCCGAGAATTTCATGAATGGTCCGAAATACCCGCCAACATTACTGTCTATCACAACATCGGTCTGCGGGGAAATAGCAACCACCAATGATTTTCCTGTTCCGGAATATTGTGTAATTCCTGCAATGGGCCCCGGTGCGATCACGATCTCATTATCGGGATCATTCCATTTTGTATCCGGTTTCGTGGCATCCCATAAAAGCCTCAAACCAAAACCTTTTCCGCCGATGAATTTATCTTTCATCTGCTGGCTTACCGGCTTTTCCTTGATAGTATTATCGGAAACATTAATATATAATGTGCGGTTATTGTATCCTCTTTCTATCGGAGCCTTTTGATAATTGTATTCTTTCAACAATACATGCTTGGCTTTCATTTCCTCAATGTTCTTCATATCTATTTATTTTTTGAATAGCACAAAATTACAAATTTCAATCAATCAAAAAACAGAATTGATATAATTTTTCATTATGAAAAGCCGAGCATATCGGGTAAAACGGAAAATATTTTAATTTAAAATTATCGATAAAATTTTATAACAATTCTTCTAATGTTACCAAAACAATCATAAGTATTTTCTTATTTATAAAAATAAAAAAAATTGATTGTTCATTTTCATTTTTAAAGAAAAACATGCTTACTTTTGTAACATGGAGGAGTGTTAATTTGTGAAGACTCCTATTTAGAAATAATTGAAAAATAATTGTATCATGAAAAAAGAAGAATCGAATGTAAGTTGTGAGAAAGAAATTGAGAACAACAACGAAAAGAAAGAAAAGAAAAGAGTGATACCGGTAAGTATCGCGCTAAGAGAACATGCAGAGTTTCATAATTGCCATACGGAAAGAAGTGTCAAAGGAGATGTTAATTTTTTGAAACTTGTTTATGGAGATAAAATTAAACTTTCCGAAGACGATGTAACTATTGATTTTATCAATAATCTGAAGATCATCAGTAAAGATATTTATTTCTTTTTAAAGAATTTCGAGATCGACCTGAATCCACAGAACTATATTAAAAGCAAATACGAATTCATAAAACACCAGATACCCAATGGAAACCCTTATCTTTTCTATCTGGCATGGAACGGACTTTTAAAGAATGACAGTTTCAGAAGGTTGTTGCTGCAAATTTTCAGTATCACTAAATTCAGCGATATGCTTTGTCCGCAGAATATTCCATCGTTTGGTTCTTCTATGTCAAGGTATCGCTCCAAACTTATTCTTGCCGATGATATGGCTACAAATCCTGATGGCAGCAGAAGAACAATTGGCAGAACACTTGATGACGGAAGCGGTCTATCCATGAGAGAAGCAATCATATGGCTGCCGAACGGAAAAGCAGTTCCGATGTTTCCGCAAGCTTATGTACCACTGAATCAAACGCAGGTAATACTTATCAGGCATGGAAAATCGGTACATGAATCAGGTGGTGAAAATCCTGAATTTGTTGGTTCGGGCTATTGGGATTCATGGGACAATAATCGCAGGATCCCCGGTATTTGGAGCAACTTCTTAAAAGAAGAAGGAGTTGAAACAGCAAAAGAATTAGGAAAAGATTTTAAAGTGGCTGTTGATATGCTCGATAAAAGCGGTTATCCATTATGGTCATGGTCGAAAGATACGCCTATACAGGTTTACGGCAGTGAATCGGAAAACACAGAACAAACAGCAAGACATTTTCTTCAGGAAGCAGGATATACCAATATGACGTTCAATGCAATATTTGGTATTAATTCACAAAAATATGGCGCATTGACATTCAGGAACAAAAAAGAAATTACCACCGAGGCCATTAAAATATACAGCCACGGTAAAGAACCTACGCCTGAAATTGAAAGCAAAGTTGCAAAAATGTTCAAGAACCGCTTCTATCACTATCCCGAAGGAGAAACTTTGATCGAGGCCGACTGGCGTATTGCCTATTCATTCGTTGATCTGTTGAATAAAAATCTCGGAAAAAGAATTTTACTTGCTGATCACTCAGGCGCAATCAGGGTATTTGAAGCAATCATTAAAACACTTGACTTTGCCGAATACAGCACGATAAAAGAAGCACAGGATTCTATTATTGCTTTATGCTATCAGCCCGGAAGAAATCTTCGTTATGATTATTTGCAGAAAAAATCATATCCTCTCAGGGATAGAAAAAAATAATTTTTTAAATAAAATATGTATAACATACTCGTTTCCTTTGCCCATTTATTATTTGTGGTGGCAGTAGCCGTTGTTATCATACTTTTATCAAAACGAATTATACATTTCAGGAAATTATCTGAAACAGACCTCATGACTTCGCTGATGAATTACCGCGGGTTATGCAGAAATATTGAGAAGTTTATCAATTATAAAATGCCTTTTACTTTGGCCATAATTGATATTGATAATTTCAGAATATTCAACAAACAAAGTTATAAGTTGGGCGATGATGTGTTAAAGGAATTCGCGGCATTATTAAATCAATCTTTTAGAGATACTGCACTAATTGCACGATTCCGAATAGGTGATGAATTTATTATTGTCTTTAAGCATATAAATCTGCAAAAAGCGAAAATGAACATTGATGAACTAAAGGAAAAGTGCAAACATTATAATTTTATCAGTCTTGAAAATTTTCCATCTCACACGCTTGCATTTTCGGAAGGCATCGTTGAAATGAATTCCGGAATAAATACAATTGATGCACTTTTTACAGAAGCTGAAAAATCGCTGAAAGAAACTAAAGGACAAAAGAGCCATCTTAGTAATTAGTTGCTTTTTGAAGTATTTTTATTTAAAAATTTTAACGTTATGTTTTGTTGGACATATCGCTTATGTTATTACTTTTGCAAAAAATTTAATCCCCTACCATTATGAATAACGCTATATTTAATTTTGAAGATCCAAAAAATGAAGTTGTTCTTCATTATTGTCCAAAGAGCAATGAACGCGCCAGTCTTATTAAAGAATTAGACAAGCAAAGCAAAGAGCAGATTGAAATTCCTTTGATAATAGGCGGAAAAGAAGTAAGAACAGGGAAAATGGGCAAAGTAGTAATGCCTCATGATCACAAACATGTTCTGGCGACTTATCATCAGGCGACAGAAAAGGAAGTGAAACTGGCTATTGATGCAGCAATGAAAGCACGCGAGGAATGGTCAAATCTTTCCTGGGTTGTTCGCTCGTCAATACTTATAAAAGCTGCGGAATTAATGTCAACCCATTACAGGTTTGTGCTGAATGCCGCAACCATGCTTGGTCAAAGCAAAAACGCATACCAGGCTGAAATTGATTCTGCCTGTGAAGCGACAGATTTCTTGCGCTATAATTCCTATTTTGCCTCAAAAATATATTCTGATCAGCCTAAATCAGGATTCAATCAATTGAACCGCATGGAATACCGGGCATTGGAAGGATTTGTTTTCACGGTCAGTCCGTTCAATTTTACGGCCATTGCGTCAAACCTGAATATGGCGCCTGTACTGATGGGTAATACAACCGTTTGGAAACCTGCAACCACATCAATATTATCAAACTATTACCTGATGAAGATTTTCCAGGAAGCAGGATTACCCGATGGTGTAGTAAATTTTGTTCCGGGAAGCGGTTCATTGATCGGTGGAATAGCTTTACAAGACAGGAACCTGGGTGGAATTCATTTCACCGGTTCAAATGCTACTTTTAATTCGTTGTGGAAAAGCATAAGTGAAAACCTTGGAAACTATAAATCATATCCAAGAATTGTAGGTGAAACAGGAGGAAAAGATTTTGTATTTGTTCATCCTTCGGCAAAGCCTTTGGAAGTGGCTGTCGGCATTGTGAGAGGCGCTTTTGAATACCAGGGACAAAAATGTTCAGCTGCATCGAGAGGTTATGTTCCAAAATCGCTTTGGTTCGAAATAAAAAAACATCTGATCGAAATGTGTTCGGAAATAAAAATGGGTGATGTCAGGGAGTTTAAAAATTTCATGAATGCTGTAATCGACGAACCTGCTTATGATTCGATCATGGCATATATTGAAGAAGCAAAGCATTCGACCGTTGCAAAGATCATTGCTGGAGGCAAAGGCGATAAATCAAAAGGATATTTTATTGAACCAACGATCATCGAAACCGCCGATCCTTATTACAAAACCATGCAGGAAGAAATCTTCGGACCGGTAATGACCATCTATGTTTACGATGATATCGACCTTGATAAAACTTTAGATTTGTGTGATGCAACATCACCATATGCTCTTACAGGAGCAGTATTTTCAACTGACAGAGTAGCGGCTGCACATGCCTGTGAAAAATTGAGATATGCAGCGGGTAACTTTTATATCAATGATAAACCAACAGGAGCAATGGTAGGATTTCAGCCATTCGGCGGAGCCAGAGGTTCTGGAACAAATGATAAAGCCGGTGGAAGCCTAAATTTATTTCGTTGGACAAGTCCGAGAACAATAAAAGAAACATTAGTTCCGGCAACAGATTATAAATATTCATTCATGTTGGAATAAAATAATATGGGGCTAAAGCCCTTCATTTGATAAATAATTCACCTACCCCACCATTAATGGCAGGGTTATAAAAAATAATTACTCGGGAAGGACTTTAGTTCTTAATAAATAAAATATTAAAGAAATTATTATGGAAAAAGAAAGAATAAAAAAAGTGCTCGACAGATTCGGTATCAAAGCCGTCAATAATGGCGTTTGCACAGGTACTGTCTGGTTAAAAACCGAAGGAGAAACTACAAGTTCTGTTTCGCCAATAGATAATACTGAAATTGCAAAAGTGAAAAATGCAACGATCAAAGATTATGAAACTGTTGTAAAAAAAGCTGAAGAAGCATTTAAAATATGGCGCGAAGTTCCTGCTCCGCAAAGAGGCGAAATTGTAAGACAGATCGGGCTTGCATTGCGTAATGCAAAAGAAGATCTTGGCTTCCTGGTTTCACTTGAAATGGGAAAGATCTACCAGGAAGGAATGGGTGAAGTTCAGGAGATGATCGATATTTGTGATTTTGCTGTTGGTCAGTCCCGCTTATTGAATGGATTCACCATGCATTCCGAAAGAAGAGAACATCGTATTTACGACCAATATCATCCATTAGGAATTATCGGCTTAATTACTTCGTTCAATTTCCCTGTTGCGGTATGGGCATGGAACTCCATGCTGGCAGCTATTTGCGGAGATGTTGTGATCTGGAAACCCAGTTCAAAAACTCCGCTATGTGCTATTGCCACACAAAATATCATTGTTGATGTTTTGAAGAAAAATAATCTTCCTGAAGGAATCTTCAACATGATCATTGCGAAGTCATCTGTGCTTGGTGATAATTTTGTTGCTGATAAAAGAATTCCTTTGTTCTCAATCACGGGTTCTACGAGGGTTGGCAAAAGAGCCGGAGGGATCATCGGAGAACGACTGGGAAAAGCAATACTCGAATTAGGAGGAAACAATGCAGTTATTGTTTCTGATTCTTCCGATCTGAATATGGCTATTGCATCCACAGTGTTTGGTGCAGTAGGAACTTGCGGACAAAGATGTACCTCAACAAGAAGAATCATCGTTCACAAAAAAGTTTACAACGAAGTAAAATATAACCTGATCAATGCATACGAACAGATAAAAGAAAAAATAGGGAACCCGTTAAAAGATACTACTCTGGTTGGTCCTTTGGTTGATAAATCAGCAGTGAAAGCATTTGTTCATGCAATTGAAGAAGTGAAAAAAGAAGGAGGAAAAGTTTTGTTTGGAGGCGAAGTTCTTGAAGGCGAAAAATATCCTTCGGGAAATTATGTTGTCCCTGCGCTTGTTGAAGCAGAAAATGATTATAAGATCGTGCAGGAAGAAACCTTTGCTCCTATTCTATATTTAATAAAATACAACAGCAGCATTGATGAGGCCATTGCCTTAAACAACAGCGTTCCTCAAGGATTATCTTCTTCCATTTTTACATTGAATATGCGTGAAGCAGAAAATTTCTTATCCGATTCCGGCTCCGATTGCGGACTT
>Ga0224523_1000917_pt1 | contig 13540 bp, 11 predicted proteins | sample CFST50metaG_FD_182732 | JGI IMG/M metagenome (GOLD analysis project Ga0224523, IMG submission 182732) | Peat soil microbial communities from Stordalen Mire, Sweden - C.F.S.T50 | ecosystem: Environmental > Terrestrial > Soil > Wetlands > Peat | place: Sweden: Norrbotten County, Stordalen Mire...
GTCGTATGCAGGAAAGCGCACAATGGTATGTATGAAACATGTTGGTTTAAATGTTGCTGCAGATCCATTTATAAATTCAGCTATTACTGGTGCAAACGGCGGTTTTATTGTAGTTTCAGCCGATGATCCTTCGATGCATTCATCCCAGAACGAGCAGGATTCAAGGGAATTAGGAAAATTTGCTTTAATACCAATATTGGAACCCTCAAACCAGCAGGAAGCATATGACATGGTTCACTACGGCTTTGATATTTCTGAAAAATATAATGTTCCTGTTTTGTTGCGAATCACAACCCGTATGGCGCATTCAAGAGCAGGTGTGGCGCGCAAAGCATCCAAAGCACAAAATGAAGTTAAACTTCCAAAAAATCTCAGGCAGTTTGTTCTTTTGCCTGCTATTGCAAGAAAGCAATACAAAGATCTGTTGAGCAAACAAAATGATTTTATTATTGAATCTGAAAAATCTGTTTTCAATAAATATATTGATGGAGCTGATAAAAGCCTTGGTATCATTGCATGTGGAATAGGTTATAATTACCTGATGGAAAATTTTTCTGACAGGAAAGTTCCTTATCCTGTTCTCAAAATAAGCCAGTATCCAATGCCTAAAAAAGATATTGAGAAGATAACCTCCGAGTGCAAGGAAATTCTTGTGCTTGAAGATGGTTATCCAATGGTTGAAGGTCTTTTGAAAGGCTATTTAGGTAAAGGAATAAAAGTAAAAGGCAGACTTGATGGCACCGTGCCGCGTGATGGTGAATTAAATCCAAATATTGTTGCGGTTTCTCTCGGAAAGCCTGATACAAAAGGACAGGATGTTCCTGCTATCATTGTTGGTCGTCCGCCTTCGCTTTGCGTTGGATGTTCTCATGTTGATTCTTTTCTTGCTCTTAATGATGCATTAGCCGGGTATTCAAAAGGACGAGTATTTTCGGATATAGGCTGTTACACGCTGAGTGCGCTGCCTCCATACGAATCAATTAATTCATGCGTGGATATGGGCGCTTCCATAACTATGGCAAAAGGTGCCTCTGATGCAGGAATTATACCCGCTGTAGGCGTTATAGGCGATTCCACATTTACTCATTCGGGAATGACAGGATTGCTGGATTGTGTAATAAGTAAATCACCTGTTACCATTTTTATTCTTGATAATTCAACAACAGCTATGACCGGCGGTCAACCTTCAGCTGCATTCGGAAGGATAATTGATATTTGTAAGGGGATTGGCGTGGAAGAAAATCATATTCGGGTTTTAAAACCTTTGAAAAAATATCACGATGAAAATGTGAAAATAATTAAGGAAGAACTTGAATACAATGGAGTTTCCGTGGTTATTCCACAACGCGAATGTATCCAGACTTTAAATAAACGAATGAGAGAAAAATTTAAAAATAAATAAAATAATGAAAATAGATATAGTTATAGCCGGAGTTGGCGGACAAGGAATAGTTTCAATAGCTGCAACAATTGGATATGCTGCAGTCGAATTGGGTTTGCATTTAAAACAATCGGAAGTTCACGGTATGAGCCAGAGGGGTGGAGATGTTTCTTCAAACCTCAGGCTTTCTGATGAAGAAATATTTTCAGATCTTATTCCAAATGGAACTGCCGACATGATCATCTCAGTTGAACCAATGGAATCGCTAAGATATTTGCCTATGCTATCGCCGAAGGGCTGGCTTATCACGAATACCAAGCCTTTTGTGAATATACCAAATTATCCTGAGATAGAAAAGATTTTAACTGAAGTAAAAAAGTTTCCAAGGAACATTGCTATTGATGCTGATAAAATCGCCGAAGATCTTGGCTCGCCAAAATCGGCAAATATGGTAATTCTTGGAGCTGCTTCTCCTTTTATCAACATGCCTTTTGAAAAACTTGAAAATGCAGTAAAAGCGATCTTTAAAAATAAAGGCGAGGAAGTGATAAATGTGAACCTCCAATGTTTAAAGGCAGGCAGAGAGTTTTCACAAAAAAAAATATAAGCACTTTCTTTATTTTTATTACCTGAGAAAATCAGTTTTTTTTATTTAAAGTCAACAAATATTTTTGTTCTCTGAATATTTTTTTACTTTTGCACACCAAAATTGAAATAATGGCGAGGTAGCTCAGATGGTTAGAGCGTCGGATTCATAACCCGGAGGTCTCGAGTTCAATTCTCGATCTCGCTACAATGTAAAAAGCGATACATTTGTATCGCTTTTTTTAGTTAAATATGTTTATAGTTTACGGATTATATTCAAAGAAGTATGATAAAATTTATATTGGATACACTTCCAATATGGAGCAAAGATTGTTATCTCATAATGAACTTGAGCAAAAGGGCTGGACAATGAAGTATAGACCATGGGAAATAATTTATACCGAAATTCATACAACAAAAGTTGAAGCAATGAAAAGAGAAAAACAGCTAAAGACTGCGAAGGGTAGAGAGTCTATATTTTCTTAGCGTTTTAATGAAATTAACGAAACTCTTATCCTTTTTCACTTATCTGAGTTAGAAGTTCCTTATTTAAAATAGAAATTTCGCTACCGTTGATTTCAATAATTTTCTCATTGCTAAATTCTGTTAGCACCCGACTAACGCTCTCACGTGAAGTTCCAATCAGATCACCTACATCACTTCGTGTTAAAGGAAAATTAAACTTATCATTTTCAAAAATTCTATCAGACATACATAAGAGAGTTTCTGCTACCATTCCGGGAATTTGTTTTTGAGACATACTTACGTATTTCTGATAATCGTATAATTCATTTTTACAAAGTTCTACAATGATCTCGTAGGCAAATTTTCCATTAGTATATATGAAGTTTCTGAATAAAGTGCTATCAATAAAACAAACCGAAGTGTCTTCAAGAGCGGTGGCGGAGAATTGATTTATCTTATCCCCGAATGTTGTTGGGATACCCAGATAGGTTGGCGCTTTAACAATGCGTAATATTTTTTCTTTCACAGGCCCACGCATATGAACTTTTACCAAACCCGTTTTTAAGTAAGCCACATTCAATGATAAAGCATCCTGCTTAAAAATAATTTCACCTTTTTTGAAGGTTACCTGTACGCTATTGCTTTCTAATATTTGAAATTCCTCACTGTTCAGGTTTTTTGCTGCGGCAGATTTAATCAGGCACTCCTTGCAATTATGATTTTTCATCGCCTATTATATTTAATTATATGTAAAGATATGAAAAAGGAATCATTTTCGTGGTGTGATTTATATCACACCCTTTACTGTGTTATCTCACATGCCTTTTTGAAGAAGCTGTATTAAGACAAACTAATTTTGTGTCAAACAAAACCAAATACAATGAACGAAGATTTTGAAAAACAATTTCTGGATTTACAGAAGAAAGTAAACAAACTTGAAAAAGGAACAAAAGACCAGCTTTCAATGGTGGTATTCTCAGGTGATCTTGATAAAATTCTTGCAGCAATGATCATCTCTACCGGAGCCGTTGCTTATGATATGAAAGTAAAACTATTCTTTACTTTTTGGGCTACTGCTGCTTTGCGTGATCCCAAGAAACATGTATCCGGGAAAAACTTCATGTCAAAAATGTTTGGGATAATGCTTCCAAAAGGACGAAACAAAGTCAAGCTTTCCAAAATGAATATATGTGGAATGGGAACTTCAATGATGAAAGGACTGATGAAAAAGAAAAACGTAGCATCGCTTGATGATATGTTTAAAATGGCAGGCGAATTGGGTGTTGAAATCAATATTTGCGAAATGTCAATGGATCTTATGGGTTTCAAAAAGGAAGAAATGATCGACTATCCACATATGAATATATGCGGTGTGGCTACATTCCTTGCCGATGCCTCAGAAAGCAAAGTGCAGTTATTTATTTAATAATAGAAATTGATAAAATAATTTTCTCTGTGGAACTCAATAAAAACTCTGAGAACTCTGTGTTAAAAAAAACTTTTTAAAATTTCAACACAGAGCTCACTGAGCAAACAGAGCTACACAGAGAGCTAAAAATAAAAAAGGAGAAAAAAATGACAACAGAAGAATTAAAAAACATAACAGCAAAACAAATTGTTGATGCGCGCGGAACAGCTTGTCCCGGACCATTGTTAGCAGCTAAAAAAGCTATAGGCGATATTGAATCGGGCGAGATCATGGAAATATTATCATCCGACGAAGGCACAAAACATGATATTCCGAAATGGTGCGAAAAAATGGAACACGAATTTCTTGGAGTTATTGAAGAAGACAGTTACTCGAGATTGTTCCTAAAAAAAGCGTAATTTTTTTCCGAACCCTCGGTCATTGAGGATTCTATTTATTTAATGTTTACTAAAACAGGTATCGAATTTATTGATATCGTAGTAGTGTATTCTTAAAATATTTAGTTCATTTTATTTTTCAAATTATGGAAAACGAAGTTTTTAGACCGAAAATTCTGGTGTTTTCAACAGATAAGATTTCTGACCCAGGTATTGATCAAGCAGGATTGAGGAAAATTCATTATTCTCCATCTGTATATGTGATCAGTATGCCGTGTTCATCTGGAATTAAACCACGATGGATATTACATGCTTTTGAACAAGGCTTTGATGGAGTGTTCATTGCTGCCGATGGTCATGAATGCTCTTACAGCCCAAAATGTGCTGAACACACAAACAAGATCATTATGGATTCACAAACTATAATGAAAGAAAAAAACATTAGTCCTAAGAGGATTCGTATGGCTGCTATCTGCTCAGTTTGTGCAGAACCTTTTGCAAGTCACATGGAAAATTTCAGTAGAATATTATTGGAATTGGGAAGCATTGCAAGTGAAACAAAATCTAAAAATTAATTTTCAAAAAGTATCATAATGTTTGAACAGGATAAAAAATATGATGCGCTTGTAATCGGCGGCGGAATTGCCGGACAGGAAACAGCGTTAAATCTTGCCGAGATGGATTACAAAGTGCTGCTTGTTGAAAAAGGCTTGTCAATAGGTGGAAAGATGATACAACTCAGCAAAGTTTTTCCTACGCTTGATTGTGCGGCATGTATAACAACACCTAAGATGTCCGAAACGGCACGTCATCCGAATATAACCTTATTGCTGAATAGCGAAATTGATGATATAAAAAAAACAGGAAAAGGCTTTCAAATAAAAGTAAATAAAAACCCACGTTATGTTATTCCCGAAGCATGCACAGGCTGCCAGTTGTGCGAAGTAGCTTGTCCTGAAATTCGTACTGATGAATACAACTGCAATCTTGCTGGAAGAAAAGTCGCTTACGTTCCTTTCAGCCTTGCCAATCCTCGAATCGCAACTATCGACAGGCAGGATGTTTCCGCTCCTTGCATCAATGAATGTCCGGGTGGGGTAAAACCATATGGATATATTTCGCTTGTCAGAAACGGTCAGTATGAAGATGCAATGAAGCTTCATATGGAAGATATTCCGCTTCCGGGAAGCCTTGGACGTGCTTGCTATGCCCCATGTCAGAATGCCTGTACACGCGCAAGCCTTGAAGCTCCTGTTGATATTCGCAGGATAAAAAGATTTTTTGCAGAGCATTATTATGAAAAATATCCTGAGCCACAGGAAAGAATTATTGAAAAGAAAACCGGAAAGAAAGTTGCTGTTATTGGCTCCGGTCCCGCCGGATTAACCGCAGCATACCATCTTGCTTTGAAAGGACATTCCGTAAAAATATTTGAAGCAGCTCCTGTCCTTGGCGGAATGTTAATGCTGACACTTCCTGAATATCGACTTCCAAAAAAAATCGTGGAACGCGATGTGAAAAATATTATTTCGCTTGGTGTAGATTATGAAGTAAATAAAAAAATAGAAAATGTTGAATCACTAATAAAAGAAGGTTTTGACAGTATATTCGTTTCCGTAGGAACTCACGAGACCAGCAAACTTAATGTAGAAGGTTCAAACTTAAAAGGTATTGTTTCCTGCCTTGACTTTCTAAGAGAAGCAAATATAGGAGAAAAAGAAAATTTAAAAGGGAAAAGAGTAATGGTTATTGGCGGCGGCAATACAGCTATGGATGCAGCAAGGACATCAATCAGGCTTGGTGCAGCAAAAGTAACTATTGTTTATCGTCGCAGCCGTGAAGAGATGCCATGTTTTGAACCTGAAATTAAAGAAGCAGAGGAAGAAGGCGCAGAACTTTTATTATTAAGAAATCCGGTAAAGTTCATCGGTGAAAATGGAGATATAAAAAAAGTGCAGTTAATAAAAATGCAGCTTGAAAAGCCTGATGAAAGCGGACGCAGAAAACCTGTTCCGATTACAGGCTCTGAATATTTTGAAGATGTCGATTTTGTAATTGAAGCCATCGGACTGCAACCATCAACTAATGAGTTTGCGAAAGACATAGAATTAAATAAAGGCGGAACAATTAAAGTCAATGAGAAAACACTACAGACATCAAAGAAAAACATTTTTGCAGGAGGCGATGGTGTTACCGGAGCTTCAACAATTATTGAAGCGGCAGGGCAAGGAAAGAAAGCCGCTTTTTATATTGATAAATTTTTAAATGACGAAAATCCCGAAGCATTTGAATTTGGCGATAAGCTTCCTGCCGTTGATAAAAATAAAATTCTTCAACGAAAAGATATTTCATTCATTCCTGCGCTTAACAATAAATTCCGTAATGTTTCCGAAAGGATTAAAGATTTTAATGATATTGAAACAACATACACTGAAGCAGAAGTAATAAAAAGCGCTCAGCGTTGTCTTGATTGCAGTAACTGTCGTGAATGTCATCAATGTGTTACTGCTTGTCCAGCTGAAGCTATTGATTTCTCTCAGAAAAGAGAAATAGTAAACACAAATTCTAAATCAGTAATTATAACTTCTGGATATAAATTATTTAAACCTGAAGGCAAGCCTGAATATGGGTATACAAAATTCCCGAATGTGATCGATTCAATGCAAATGGAAAGACTGATCGCCCCGACACGTCCGTTTAACAATGTTCTTCGCCCCGGTGATGGGAAAGTGCCTGATAATATTGCCTATGTTTTATGCACAGGCTCGCGTGATTCAAGCATGGAAAATAAATCATGTAGTGTTGAATGCTCTAATAACCCTATATGTTCACAGGTTTGCTGCATGTATTCTATCAAACAGGCGCAATTACTGATGGGCGCATTGCCTCTTGCCGATATAACTATTTATTACATTGATATTCGTGCCTTCGGAAAAGGATACGAAGAATTCTTCCAGCAATCAAAAGGCATGGGGGTAAATTTAGTGAAGGGAAAAGTAGCCCGCATCAAGGAAAAGGGTGATAAAAGCGGTGATTTGATCCTGCGTTACGAAGATATAGCAACCGGTATTGTGAAAGAAGCAAAACATGATATGGTTGTATTATCGGTTGGTATTTTGCCGAATAAAGAAATTCCAAAAATGTTCACGAACGAAACTCTTGCACTTGATGATTTCAATTTTGTAAAACAGACTGACGAGTTGATTAACCCATCTTTAACTAGTATTGACGGTGTTTTTGTTGCAGGAACTGCTGCGGGACCAAAAGACATTCCTGATTCAATTTTATCAGCAGGATGCGCTGCCTCAGAAGTTGCAAGCTATTTAAGTAAAATATAAAGTTCATTTTTAAAAATATAAAATGAAAGAACGAATAGGTGTTTATATCTGTCATTGCGGGGGAAACATATCCGACTACGTGGATGTAGAAGAACTCAGCAGTATGATGAAAGATGAAGATGGCGTGGTGATTGCGAAACATGTAATGTTTGCATGCGCTGATTCCAACCAAAAAGAAATGATCAATGACATCAAAGATAAAAATCTTGATGCTATTGTAGTTGCTTCGTGTTCCCCGAAACTTCATCTTCATACGTTTCGCGGTGTTGCTGAAAGAGCAGGACTTAATCCTTTCAATTATGTTCAGGTGAATATTCGTGAACAATGTTCATGGCCTCATTCCGACCAGCCTTTGGATGCAACAAAGAAAGCGGTTGGATTAATCAGAGCCGGGATCAAAAGGGTAGCACGTTCAAAAGCATTAGAAAGTATTGAGATCGAAGCAAAGAAAGCTGTTGCTATTGTTGGTGCAGGTGTTTCAGGAATGCGTTCGGCAATAGACCTTGCCCGTATGGGTAATGAAGTTTTTCTAATTGAAAAAGATCATTTTGTTGGAGGTAAGGTTAGTCAGGCAGGTAAGGTTTTTATGTCTGACCAAAATGGAAAAGACCTAATAGCAAAGCTTTATAATGAAATAAAAAGTTTAAATAAAATTACTCTCTTTACAGGAGCTACACTTGAAAAATTATCGGGAAGCCTTGGTAACTTTAATGTTGAAATAAAAATAAATCCACGTTTTATCAATGATACTGCTGATGATAATTTATTAAAACAAGCAATTTCCGAATGTTCAATTGAAGTACCCGACCAATTCAATTATGGCTTAACGAATAGAAAAGCGATTTATAAAAATTATCCCGAAGCCTTACCCGATAAGTTTGTTGTTGATGCCAACGCATTAAAAGATGAAAAAGAATTCATTGAAAAATACTCATCATGCATTGATATATATCAGGCATCAGAAACATTGACCCTTGCAGTAGGTTCCGTACTTGTTACAACTGGTTTCGATTCCTATCACCCAAAAGATGAGGAATACGGGTATAAAAAAATTGAAGGTGTTATTACACTGCCCGAATTTAAAAGGCTCATCGAATTGAATCCTGAGAAATTGATGTATCTTAATAAAAAAGTCAGGAAGGTTGCATTTATTTATTGTGTTGGAAACAGGCAGGCGAAAGGAGAAAATAAATATTGTTCAAGGTTCTGCTGCACGTCAACTATTCATACTTCTCTTCAGATCAAGGAAAAATATAAAGATGTAATATCATTTCATTTGTTTCGTGACATCAGGACTTATGGGAAACAGGAAATACTTTATGAAAGATCTTCTAAGCAGGGTGATATCTATTTAAGGTATGATGAAAAAGATCCTCCTGTTGTTGAAATAAAAGGTGATAAGCTTTCTGTAAAAGTGAAAGATCATCTAACATCAAAAAAAGAAATGGAATTTGAAACCGACCTTGTTGTTTTGGTTACAGGCATGGTGGCACATCCTGACAGTTCTAAAATAGCAGAGAAACTTAAGATCCCGATCGGAAATGATAAATTCTTCAATGAAATTCATCCTAAACTGAAACCGGTTGAAACAGTTATAAGAGGCGTTTTTATTGGTGGTTCATGTCAGGGACCGAAAAATATTTCCGAGTCAGTTCAGTCGTCATTAGCGGCAGCAGCAAAAATTAATGCGCTGATCAAAAGTGGAAAGATCTCACTTGATCCAATTGTGGCAACAATAGATACGAATGTTTGTGCGTGGTGCGGAAAATGTGCTGAAGTTTGCGAATACGATGCACTTAAAGAAATTAAAGCAGAAGGAAAAAATGTGGCATCGGTTACCAAAGCAAGCTGTACCGGTTGCGGAATATGCGCTCCTGTTTGTCCTGTTGATGCCATCCAGATTGCAGAATATACGAATGATGAAATTGAAGCCATGATAGATGGCTTTATGCAGAAGATCGAACTGAAAGTAAAATCGGGAGATGAAGAACTTGAGGAAAAAGAAGGAAGTGTAACGATGAAAGAATACCCACAGTTATGGAAACAAATTCTTCAATCAATAAATGAGAAACCTAAGACTATTCCTGAAATTTCAAATGAACTTGAAATAAACAATGATCTGATAACATATCATTTGATGACAATGAACAAGTACAGCATTGTTGAATCGGCAGGCTTGGATAAAAAAGAAATATATTATATGTACAAATTGAAAAAAAAATAATCATGGCAAACATAAATCCTGATTTTGCTGAAGAGATAAAAAAATACGGTGCTAAAGATTTTAACGCATGTTTCAATTGCGGCAATTGCACGGCTGTTTGCGGACTTACTGATAAAAATGCAAACTTTCCGCGAATGCTTATTCGTTACGGAATGCTAGGTCAGCAGGAAGAAATATTAAAAAGCAAAGAGCTTTGGTTATGTTATGCTTGCGGAGAATGTTCTTTGAATTGCCCGCGACAAGCGGCACCCGGCGATTATATGGCAGCATTGCGCAGGTATGCAATTGCAGCTTATGAACCTACAGGATTGACAAAACTTATTTTTAAAAGTAATCCGTTCTCGATTTTTATAACCTTGATACTTGCCGTTGTTCTTGGATTCTTTCTTTTAACAATCAAACCCGATTACATTATTTCAAGATGGATCTTTGAAATAATGCCTTACGAAGTAATTCATAATATGGGTTTGGTAATTTTCAGCTTAACTGGATTATCAATGGTTTGGGGAATTTTCACGTTGATAAGAAAAATTTCTAAAGACAAAGTAAAAGATGATAAAAAGAAAAATACGCTTTGGAGTACAATTCGTAAAGTGTCTGATGAACTGGGAACAATGAGAAGATACAGAACATGCGATAGCGAAGAAGAATCACATTGGAAAACAAAACCCGAATATGTAAAACCATGGTTTGTACATTGGTCAATCATGTGGGGATTCCTGGGTTTGCTACTTGCTACCATACTTGATTTTATTCTGAAAGATCCGGCCACCTCAATATGGTTGCCAAGCAGAATTCTTGGCACAGCAGCAGGGATCATGATGATGTACGGTGCATCACTTGCTATTTATTATAGGATAAATAAAGTTACACGTTCATATAAAGAAACAAACCTTGCTGATTGGATGTTGCTGATATTTTTATGGATTGCAGGTTTTACAGGATTCTGGCTCGAAGTATCGGTTGGAATTGCTGCTGAAAATTTATTCAACCAGATCATATTCATGCTTCATACAATCGTTTCAATGGAACTGGTATTGCTCTTTGCGTTTTCAAAATTTGCACATGCCATATATAGACCAGTAGCATTATGGTTCTATTATAATAATACACAAAAATAGTTATTGGTAGAACACTTGTGAACACCTCAAAACTGGTTATGTTTTTTATTTCGGTTTTTTTGTTTTTAAATATTCCATCCCTACGGGACTTTAATACTTAGGCGTTTATTGTTCTATAAATATTTTGTCCCTACGGGACAGGTTTTATTTCCTCTTACACACTTTTTATTTATTCACAAATAATAATGTTTTCAAGGTGTTCATTAAACAACGTTCGCCAATACCTTTAAATAAAAATTATACCATTGGCAATCGCCTATTTTTATTTTCAATGATGGCGATTTCTTTTTTTGTTTGTCCCGTCAGGGACATAATATTTATAAAAAAAACTAACAATGCACAGTCAAAAGTCCCGTAGGGACGATATATTATACAACATCTTTTAATATATATTTTTCATCGTAAGCAATATTGAAATTTTTCAATAATTCAATATATTCTTCCCTGAATGTTCTCTTTTTATGGTGCTGTTCCTGGTTCATTATATATTTTACCACATTGTCAATATGAGAATGTGAATATGAAAAGGCTCCATAACCTTCCTGCCAACTGAACTTTCCTTTTATAAATTTTTTGCTGTTGATCCAGCCCGAAGATGAACCTTTTATATCCTGAAGCAGATCAGGTATCAGTTGATGTGGTTTATAACCGACAAAAACATGAAGATGGTTAGATGTTCCATTTATTGCAATTAGTTTATGTTTATTGTTTTGCACAATTCCTGTTATATACTTGTAAAGCTCATCTTTCCAATTAGGTTGAATTAATGAAACTCTATCCTGAACTGCAAAAACAAATTGAAGATACAATTGGGTGAATGTGTTAGCCATAATTCGTTTTTTTGTTTTTTAATATTGCGTCCCTACGGGACTTTAATACCTAGGCGTTTATTATTCTACAAATATTATGTCCCTACGGGACAGGTTTGACTTTTTTATTTTCTCTCAGGATAAGTCGTAAAGCTGAATAAAATAATCTTATCTATATTTATCAACTATCTCTTTCGATTCTTTTAAACCTAATTTTAACTCTTTCAGAACTAAGGCTACCGCTTCAATGACTTTATTCTGTTTGATAAACTCAATTATTTTATTTTCTAATTCAGAGCTTATTTTTCCCATTTTCTCCAATTTGTATTTTAATTATTTTCAACAATTTTATTTCTTCTTCCTGTCCCGTTAGGGACATAATATTTATAAAAAAACTAACCATACACAGTCGCAAGTCCCATAGGGACGATATATATTATACAACTTTGCAAACTTCGCACTATATAAGAAATTTTATTAAACACTGTTTTGTACTATTTCACAGACTTTAGATAACAGTGCTTTTAACTATTATTTTGAATACTTATACTTATCTCTTCTTTTTTCAAATGCAGTTCTACCACCTTCAAGAATTTTACAAATACTGTCATTTATAGTTTGGTTCTCTAAGCTCCCTGAAAGGTAATTTAATTTCCCCTTATCATTTTTTGCAATTATAATTTGTTCTGCATCTGCATTGACAACTAAATTAGCGTTATGTGTTACTATTATGACTTGTCTATATTTTTTGAGATTTTTGAATAATTCAATTAAATCTTCCATTATAAATTCATTGTCCAAATCATCTTCAGGTTGGTCAAAAATAATAGGCTTAGAAAATGCTTCAGTTGCTAACATCATTTTTAAATAAACTGTTCCTTTTTGCCCGACTGAAATTTTATTCAAATCCTTACCTTGGTATTTAAGAACAGGAAAAACTTTAATGAATCGTTTTCTGATAGTTTCATCAAAAAATATTCTTTCAAAACTTTCTTTATAAAATGAATCATCATTGTAATCTGACGAGTATCTTTCTTTAATGTAAGTAAAAAATGAATCAATGTCAGTAATTTTAAACCAATCCTTTTGCGCTTGCCTATTATTTTTGACACGCCAAACTGCTCCATTAATTGAATCCTTGACTTCATCATAAAACTTTTCTACATCAAAGGCTACTATCACTTCAATTGAGAGGTCGTCAAGTAACTTTTTCATTATATCCTTTTGTGCAGGATTTAAATCAGTTCTTTCATCTATTTTAGTAAAATTAGACCAATCTGTTTCTAATTTATTCTTTTGTTTTTCGTAATCCTGCCTGATTTTCGTAACATAAGATATATTGTCAGGTTCGACATAAAATAAGTCTTTTAGTAGTTTAGAATATTTTTCACTTTTTTGATTAACTTCTATAATACTTGTCCTAATTTCAAATAATGATTTTTGAAATTTTTCAATGTCATTTAATAATGTTGTAAGGTCACCTTTATAATCTTTAAATTCTTCTTTAACTGATTCAATTGACTTAGAAATGCTTTCAATTGAAATTGTTATTTCTTGAATCCAATTAAAAATGGCGTTTGATTGAGATTCGAAAATCGTTGCAGCAATGCTAGGAATTTTTTCTGCTCCAGTATTTAAAAATGATATTCTAGTATTTAAACCTTGGATTATTTGACTAAGTTCAGATTCAAATCTTGATAGTTGATCGATTTTTAAATTTAATTCATTTAATTGGTTGATGTTGGAAGAATAACGTGTTAACTTATCTTTATTTTCTTGTGTTGTTATATTATTTATAAATTCATTAATTG
>Ga0224523_1000919_pt1 | contig 13517 bp, 7 predicted proteins | sample CFST50metaG_FD_182732 | JGI IMG/M metagenome (GOLD analysis project Ga0224523, IMG submission 182732) | Peat soil microbial communities from Stordalen Mire, Sweden - C.F.S.T50 | ecosystem: Environmental > Terrestrial > Soil > Wetlands > Peat | place: Sweden: Norrbotten County, Stordalen Mire...
TCCTCACAGACCAAAATCACCCAAAATCAGAATACTATAACCAAATCCAGTGTGACGAATGCTTTAAAAGAAACACAATCCACATTGAAAATCAACAGAAGTATCGTTGGCGTTTATCTGGGTACCAGTGATGATAAAGCATTTAAACTTTGTATTGATAAGGTTTATGGAGATAATGCAGAAGGGTATATTGTTACCGGCAACGAAAAAAACCCGGTAATTGGTAAAATTATGAAGCTGGGAACAGAGCCTTCAAAAGCAGGAAATATAACACTTTACCGGTTAATTCTGTCAGAAACAAGAAACACAAAGAGTGGTGAATTTGTAATAACACTTTCTCTGTCGCCTAAGAACAATACCGGAGAAGGCAATTGGATCTCTAAAAACAAAAAACAACAAAGCAATATAATAATAAATGAGAGGGTGATATAACATGAAATTGATTGTTTATACATCAATCTCCCTGAATAATTAGAAACTTAATTATCTTTGGCTATTGATGTATCACAAATAACCCAAACGATAATGGTAAAGTATCTATTTCTGACAGCGGTATTGTTCACGCTATTTTCTTTCACCAGCGATAAAAAAGCATATCAATTATTTGATACTAATGGTAAAGAGACCCAATATTCTAAACTCCTCGATGCTGCAAAGGATGCCGATATCATCCTTTTTGGCGAGTTACACGACAATCCCATTGATCATTGGTTGGAACAGGAACTGACCAAAGATCTCTATGCTTCTAAAAAGGACAATCTTATTCTCAGTGCTGAAATGTTTGAAGCCGACGACCAGATCAAAGTCGATGAATATCTTTCAGGGGCAGCCTCCGAAAAGACGTTTAAAGAAGAAGCCAAGTTATGGACGAACTTCCCCAGTGACTATAAGCCTTTGTTGGATTTTGCAAAGAAAAACAAACTGAAGTTTGTGGCTGCCAATGTTCCAAGGAGATATGCCAATATGGTCTACACCCGTGGATTAGAGAAACTGGACAGTATAGATGCAGATGCCAGAAAATGGATTGCTCCCCTTCCAATCCTCTACGATAAAACACTGAAGTGTTATGCAGATATCTTCGCCGCTGCACAGGGTCATGGAGGAGAAAACCTGCCCAAGGCTCAAGCCATTAAAGATGCTACCATGGCTTATTTTATCATGAAGAATTTCAAAGCCGGTAAGACATTGATTCATTTCAATGGCTCTTATCACAGTGATCATCATCAGGGTGTGGAATGGTATCTTCTGAAGATAAATCCGAATTTGAAAATAGTGACCATTGGTTCTACTGAACAGGAATCTGTTGATGCCTTAGAAAAAGACAACATCGGACTCGCGACTTTTATTCTTTGTACACCATCGTCGATGAGTAAATCTTATAGACCATAACTCAAGGAATTTAATTTAAAACATATAGGATTGTGTAGGGACAGGTCGCGACCTGTCCCTACTTTGTTTTTCCCAAATAAAATAAGTGTATCGAAAACATACACCTGTTGTATCGATCCCGTACGGTTTATCAATATTTTAGTTAGCGAATCCATTCACCTTCATGTATTTTGTGTTTTGGACTCGATCTTGTATAGTAAATAGTGAAAAGAGATGAATTACAAACTGAAAATAAAATACAGTGGATAGAATTATCGAAAAGAAAAAATGGACAGTAAAAAAGATTCTAACAATTGTTGGTGTCGGAGCATTAGTTATACTTATCGTAGTAGCTTATTTATCCACGATTGGTAAGTCTAAATTGAATGTCGAAATGGAACGGACAACCATCAGTGAAGTTTCGAAAGGTCCTTTTCAGGAGTTTATCGCCGTAACAGGAGTGGTTCTTCCAGTAACTACTATTTATCTGGATGCCAGTGAAGGAGGAAGAGTTGAAGAAAAGTTTGTAGATGATGGTTCTGTTGTGAAAAAGGGACAACATATTTTGCGGCTTTCCAATACTGATCTCTTGATGACCATGATGAGTCAGCAAAATACAGTCTATAACACGATTACACAAATCCAAATCAACAACAATGCTGCTCAGCAAAACACGGTCAGTAAATTGAATCAGATGGCCGATGTGGAGAGTCTGTTTAATGAAGCCGAACGTGTTTATCTTCTTGACAAACAATTATATGAACAAAAAGTAATCGGGTTCCAGGATTTTAAAAAAGCTGAGAACGATTACAATTATTATTCAAAAAAGAAAATCCTTACAAAACAAATATTAAAACAAGACTCACTATCCAGAACTCAGCAGGCTGAGCAGGATAAAAGGTCCTATAAGGGTTCACAGGAAGCTTTGGTCATGATGAAGCAAAAGGTTGATGAGTTAATAGTTAAGGCTCCAATCGACGGGCAACTTACATCGTTGGATGCAGAAATAGGGCAGAACAAACATCAGGGTGAAAGGCTTGGCCAGATTGATGTGTTGAGCGGTTTTAAAGTTCGTGTAGATATTGATGAACATTATATAGATCGCATTTATAACGGTCTGAAAGGTGAGTTTACTTTTGCCGAAAAAACATATAAGCTGAAGATCACTAAAGTATATACACAAGTTGCCAATGGTAAGTTCCAGGTCGATATGCAATTCGATGGGACAATACCTGGTGGTATTCGTCGAGGTCAAACCCTTCAGATCCGTTTGGCTTTAAGTGATGAAAAACAAGTCATTCGCTTACCCCGTGGCAGCTTCTTTCAACAAACCGGAGGCAACTGGATTTTTAAAGTGAGTGCTGATGGAAAGAAAGCTTACAAGGCCGATATCCAATTGGGCAGTCAAAATCCTGATTATTATGAAGTGTTGCAGGGTCTGCAACCAGGCGATAAAGTAATCACCAGTAACTATGAAAATTACGGAGCCGCACAGGAACTGGTTCTGAAAAAATAATCAATAAATTAAAATAATCAATCAAATGATAAAGATAACAGGTCTTGAAAAAATCTATCGGACAGAAGAAGTAGAAACCATTGCGCTCAATAAATTGTCAATGGAAGTGAAAGAAGGTGAGTTTGTTGCCGTCATGGGCCCTTCGGGTTGTGGCAAATCCACATTGTTAAATATCCTTGGATTACTTGATGATCCCGATGGTGGCAGTTTTCTCTTCAATGGTACTGAAGTAGCACACTTCAATGAACGGAAACGTTCGGAAATGCGTAAACATGTTATCGGTTTCGTATTCCAGAGTTTTAATCTGATTGATGAGTTGACCGTCTATGAAAATGTAGAGTTGCCTCTGATTTATACCGGTGTGAAGACATCCGAAAGAAAAGCAATAGTAGAAAAGGTTTTAGACAAGATGCAGATCATGCATCGCAGGAATCATTTTCCGCAGCAGCTTTCAGGAGGTCAACAACAGCGTGTGGCAGTTGCCAGAGCTGTCGTCAATAACCCCAAACTTATCCTTGCAGATGAGCCTACCGGTAACCTTGATTCCATCAACGGAAATGAAGTGATGGAATTATTAACAGATCTGAACGAGCAAGGCACTACCATTATCATGGTCACACATAGTGAGCATGATGCAAAGTTTAGTCATCGTATCGTCAGAATGCTGGATGGCCAAACTGTTACTGAAAACTTTCTGATATAAGCCACCAAACAAAAAAAGAACCAATGTTTACCAATTATTTAAAAATAACATTCAGAAATATTCTTAGGAATAAAACTTACAACTTATTAAACATAGTTGGATTGGCTATTGGTATTACGTGTGCTGCTTTGATTATGTTATGGGTAGAAGATGAACTCAACTACGATCATTTTTTCCCCAACAGAAATAATCTGTATATCGTAAAAGATAAACAAACTTACGAAGGAAAAACATCTGTATTTGATGCAACGCCCGGCCCGTTAGCACAGGCTATAAAAGCAGAAATACCCGGAATCAAGACCACTGCCCGTACAACATGGGGAAACGAGATGCTTTTCTCTCTTGCAGATCGATCGATCTATGAAACTGGTCGATATGCTGATGTAGGGTTTTTAAATATGTTTTCTGTGCCATTTATAAAAGGCAATGCTGCTACGGCTTTTGCACAAATGTACTCTGTTGTTATCTCCGAAAAGATGGCAAAAAAATTCTATGGATCGACAGATATAATCGGAAAGACTTTAAAAGTCGACAACAAACAGGATTATGTTGTAACGGGTGTCTTTAAAGATTTACCAGAGAATCTTTCATTAAAATTTGATTGGCTGATTTCTTTTAAGATTTATGAAGAACAAAATCAGTGGTTAACACAGTGGGGTAGCAATGCTATTATCACTTATGTTGAAATAGAACCCAGGGCTAATGTAGCAGCCATCAATAAACCTTTGTATGGTATTGTCCAGAAAAGAAATCCGGAGCACAATGCCAAAATGATGTTGTATCCTTTTAACAGGATCAGGTTGTACAATAGGTTTGATGATAATGGAAATGAAAAAGATGGGTTAATAAAAAATGTTCGTTTGTTCAGTTTAATAGCCTGGATCATTTTAATTATTGCCTGCATCAATTTTATGAACCTTGCCACCGCACGAAGTGAGAGACGTGCAAAAGAAGTGGGCATAAGAAAGGTCGTTGGTGCCACAAAACAAAAACTCATTGTTCAGTTTATTTCAGAGTCTGTTTTACTTTCATTTATATCCATGTTATTGGCTATAGCGATTGTTTTATTAGTATTACCGGCATTTAATAATCTGGTAAATAAACATTTATCACTCCAGCTTTTTCAACCCTTGCATCTTGTAGGTTTAATCGCTATTACTTTGGTCTGTGGTTTTATTGCAGGCAGCTATCCTGCATTTTATCTGTCTTCGTTTAATCCGGTGCATGTTTTAAAAAGTGCTAAGATTAAAACAGGCAGTGCTGCATTTATAAGGAAAATGCTGGTTGTAATACAGTTTTCAGCCTCTGTTATACTGATCATTTGCACAGTGATCATCTATCAGCAAATACAATACGGTAAAGAAAAAGATCTGGGTTTCAAAAAAGATAATCTTATTACCACATGGTTGCGTGGTGATATGAAGACTCATTTCTCAGCAATAAAAAATGACCTGATCCACACGGGTGTTGTTGAAAATGCAAGTATCAGTAACAGTAATGTTTTAGGTATGGGAAGTAATACCAGCGACTTTACATGGGAAGGTAAGGCCTCTGATAAACAGGTTTTAATTACTATTGAAGGAATAAGCGCTGAATATATTGCAACACAAGGCATGCAATTAAAACAGGGAAGGGCGTTCTACGAAAACTTAAAGGCTGATAGCAATAATGTTATCATCAATGAAACACTGGAAAAAACTATTAAGAACAAAAATATAATTGGCTCTGTAATTAGCTGGGGCGATCGAAAATGCATTGTTGTTGGTGTTGTAAAAGACTTTGTTTCAAATAACGTATACAAACCTGCCGATCCGTTAATCATGTATGCAAATACATCTAATGCCAATCTCATGTCTATTCGTTTGAAAGCCAACGCCAATTTAACAACTGCGCTTCCCAGGGTAGAAAAGGTAATCAAAACGAATAACCCGGGTTATCCGTTTAGTTATGAATTTGTTGATGAAACATTCGGTCGGATGTTCAAAGCAGAAAACCTGATAGCAAAACTGGCAGGCATATTTGCTGCTCTTGCCATCATTATTTCATGTCTTGGATTATTTGGATTGGCATCATTTACCGCAGAAAAAAGAACGAAAGAAATCGGTATTCGGAAAATATTAGGCGCTTCGGTAAGCGGCATAACGGAATTATTATCTAAAGATTTTTTAAAACCTGTTTTATTATCAGTAGTCATTGCATTCCCTGTTGCGTGGTGGCTTATGATGACCTGGTTAAAAGATTACGCAGACAAAATAAGCATACATTGGTGGGTTTTTGCACTAGTCGGATTACTGGTCTTGTTGATTGCTTTAACAACGGTAAGTTTTCAGGCTATAAAAGCTGCCATTGCTAATCCTGTAAAAAGTTTGAGAACTGAATAGAAAATGTAATCATGATAAAGAACTATCTCAAAATAGCTTTCAGAAATTTAAAGAAGAATAAAGTCTTTTCTTTCATCAATATATTTGGTTTAGCCATTGGCCTTACTTGTTTTTTGTTGATTGCAGGCTATGTATATAATGAACTGAACTATGACAAATATCCTGTTGAGGCTAAAAATATTTACCGGGTGCAGGCATCTGTTACTGGAAACGGTAATGTAGTTATTTATCCTAATGTCGATGTAGCTGTAGGGGAGGGGATTAAAAATGCTTGCCCTGAAGTTAAAGCTTCCTCAAGACTTTTATCGGTAAGTGATTATGTGAAATATGAAAACAAGCAGTTTAAAGAGGAACATCTGGCATTTGCTGATTCGAACTTTTTCAAGTTTTTCTCTATTCCTTTGATTGAAGGGAATGAAAGAACTGCATTAGTGCAACCCAACACGCTTGTTATTTCAAAGGCATTGGCTCAAAAATATTTTGGCAATAATGAAGCACTCGGTAAAATGCTGGCAATTGGAACCAGAGGAGCCGCTTATAAGGTAACCGGCGTATTTGATCATGTCCCCGAAAACTCGCATTTTCATTTTGATGCCTTTTTAAGTCTTACTACTTTTCATGGCATGCAGCAGACCTGGAGCAATGTTGGGTTTTATACCTATTTGCTTTTAAATAAAAGCGCTGATCCTAAAAAGCTGGAAGCTAAATTTCCACAGCTTGTAGCAAAATATGTTGTACCTGAAGTTCAACACGATATGGGAGTTTCTCTGGTTGAAGCTCAAAAGTCGGTAAACACATTTGTGTTTTTATTGCAGCCCCTTACAGGTATACATTTGTTTTCCAATACTAAATATGATTTAGAACCCAATGGCGATATACAATATGTGTATATTTTTTCTGCATTGGCTATATTCATATTGTTGCTTGCCTGTGTCAATTTCACCAATCTTTCTGTTGTACAAGCCTTCAAAAGAGCAAGAGAAGTTGGGATTCGTAAAGTGTTGGGATCATTAAAGAAACAGTTGATGATTCAGTTTCTATCAGAATCTGTGTTACTTACTTTTTTCGCAATGCTGTGCTCATTTGCATTGATATTTCTACTCTTACCCTATTTTAATCATCTTGCAAATAAAAATATTGGATTCAGTTTTTTCCTTAGTTATCAATCTATAATATTCATTCTTTTCATAAGTCTGCTGGTTGGAATATTGGCAGGTATCTATCCTGCATTTATTTTGTCATCATTTAAGACCACTCAGGTTTTAAAAGGTGCAGGGTCACATCAGGGTTCACAGAAAAAAATCCTGCGCAATGGACTTATAGTTTTTCAGTTTTTTGTCTCTACATCATTGATCATTGCTACGATAATCGTATTTCAACAATTGCATTTTATGCAGAATAAAAAACTAGGGTATGATAAAGACCAGGTATTGTATCTGAAGGACACCCAGTTACTGGGCCTTCGCGATGTCAGGCAAGCTTTTAAAGAAACTTTGCAAAAAGACCCCCGTATTGTAAGTGCCAGCAGCGGAAACAATTTACCCGGTAATCTGAATATGGGAGGTACACAAATATTTCCTAAGGATAAACTTGCCAATGAAAATGATGTAGAGATTCACGGAAATATCTTTAATATAGATTACGACTATATTCCGACTCTTAGAATCCCAATGGTTACCGGAAGAAATTTTTCGAAAGAATTTTCTACAGATTCTTCGGCAGTAATCATCAACGAAGCAGCAGTTCAGGATTTAGGATGGGGTAGAACAAATCCTATCGGTAAAATTATTGTTACCTCCGGACAACATGAATTCCGAGTAATAGGTGTTACTGCGGATTTCCATTATACATCACTGAAGCAAAAAATAGCTCCGCTCATGATGATGTTAGATCGACCGGGCCCCGGCCTCATTTTAAGAATAAAGACAACGGATGTTCATCAACTGCTTGTGGATATCAAGAAACAATGGGATACATTTAATCCTTCTGCTCCATTTTCTTATTATTTTCTTGACGATAATTTTGCAAAACTCTATGCCAACGAACACCGAACACAACAAATATTCTCTTCTTTTGCACTACTTGCAATCATCATTGCCAGTCTTGGGTTATTTGGTATTACAGCATTTATGATCGAACAACGCACAAAAGAAATCGGCATTCGTAAGGTCTTGGGCGCTTCAATCAAAGAGATATTATTATTGGTATCCAGAGAGTTTTTAATGCTCGTCTGTCTTGCAATAATTATTTCAATTCCTGTCACCTGGTGGGCCATGCATAAATGGCTGGAAGATTTTGCTTACCGGATCAATATAAGTCCATTTGTATTTGTGTTTGCTGGTTTTATTGCATTATTGATAGCGCTGTTTACATTAAGTTTTCAAGCAATAAAAGCAGCTAAAACAAATCCTGTCAAGAACCTGAGAACAGAATAAAGATGGAGTAAAGATTGGTAAATTGAATAAATCTCGATTAAATAATGATTTTAAAATCCAATGAATGTTTAAAAGTTACCTGAAAATAGCGTGGCGCAATTTTGAAAGGAATAAACTGTTTTCTTTGATCAACCTGATTGGTCTGGCGGTTGGTATTGCAGCAGTGTTACTGATTGGGATTTATATTCAGAACGAGCTGAGCTATGATAGTTTTCAGAAAAACAAAGACTCGTTGTATCGGGTCGGATTTGAGTATTTAAAACAAGGAAAATCTCTGGGTACTACACCTGTATTTACGCCTGAGTTTGGTCCCGATGCTAAAAACGAATTCCCTGAAATACAGTCATTCTGTCGTATTTCTGAACATCATGAAGCTTTCATGGCTAAAGGAGAAAACAAAATTAAATCTTCAAATATTTGTTATGCAGACTCTACATTCTTCAGCCTCTTTTCTTTCAATCTCATTTCTGGTAATTTTTTAAATGTTTTGAAACAACCCTATTCCATTGTTTTAACCAAGGGTTTAGCACAGAAGCTTTTTGGTAAAGAAAATGCTGTTGGCAAAACAGTAAGGCTTGATGGGAAAGACGATTATATGGTTACAGGTATAGCAGATGCTGTTCCGGAGGACTCACAGATCAGCTATGAAGCATTGATCTCGTTTTCCACATTATATAAAGACACTGCCAATTATGTAATGAATTGGAATGGAGGCAATCAATACACTACCTATCTGAAACTGAATAATAAGTCAAATGTTGCTTCATTGGAAAGAAAGCTTCCAGCTTTTATTTGGAAACACTCACACAATTTTCAGGACAGTAAAATTAAAATTACCGCCTCACTTCAGCCGCTTCAGGATGTACACATCAAATATGATGACGATTCAGAAAGAACCAGAACTAATCTGTATGTGTTTGGATTTGTATCAATCTTAATCTTAATCATTTCATGTGTTAACTACATCAATCTAACTACCGCTCAGGCTTCTTCAAGGTTTAAAGAAATGAGTGTCAGAAAAGTATTGGGGGCATTAAAGAAACAATTAATAGAACAGTTTTTAGGTGAATCTATACTGATAACTTTTTTTGCTTTCATATTATCTCTTTTGATTGTCTATGCTGCCTTGCCGTTATATTCGCAAATATTGGGAAAACAAATAGTGCTTTCGTCAAGTGGCGTTTTATTTTTAATGTTAATGGCGTTATTGACGATTCTTATTGTTGGAGTTGGATCCGGAAGTTATCTTGCCTTTTATCTTTCATCCATAAATGCATCCAAAACATTGAAATCTGCTTCTAAAAAAAGCAAACATTTGAGTTTTCGGAAGGTTTTAATTGTCACACAGTTTGCAATTACAATAGCTTTAATGACCTGTGCTTTAATTGTTAATCTTCAAATGCACTTAATCAGGAATAAACCTTTGGGGTTTGATAAAGACCATATTATTGCATTATCGTTAACAGGTGATAAAACAAAAGATGCAGCTTCCCTTTTGAAACAGAAAATGGAATCACTAAATGATGTAGAATCAATTTCAACGGTTTCCGAAATCCCTTATGACAATTTCACTATGAACGGATTTAAGCCCGAAGGGAAAGACAGTTGGGTGACGATTCATCAGTTGGATGCAGATGAGGATTTGATTAAAACATTCCGTTTCAGCTTGATTGCAGGAAATTATTTTTCGAAAGAGAGACCCTCAGATGCCGACGGGTTTATTATCAATGAAACGCTGGCTAAGATGCTTGAATGGAATGATCCCATAGGGAAAACTATTACGCGTGATGGAACACATAAAGTGATCGGTGTTGTGAAGGATTTTATATTTTCTTCCATGCATGATAAGATAGAGCCACTTATCATCACAAATCATCCATGGCAAAACAGGTTTAGCTATCTGGTAATCCGTTACAAGTCCAATAACCCTGCTCAACTGATATCACAGATGAAAAGTAAATGGCAAAATTTGATTGTAGATGCTCCTTTTGACTATTGGTTCCTGGATGAGGCATATGATAACTTATATAAAAACGAAGAACGGTTTCAAAAGGTATTTTTTTATTTTTCATTGCTTTCAATACTGTTGTCTTTAGCCGGAATTTTTGGCCTTGTGACATTAACCATTCAGCAAAAAACCAAGGAAATTGGTATCCGTAAAGTATTAGGTGCCAGGATCCTTGATATCGTTAAGCTTACAGTCAAAAGCTATTTGCTGCTCATTATTACAGCTTCAGTCATTGCTATACCATTTTCATATTACTATATGAATAAATGGCTGCAGGATTTTGCATTCAGGATTCAATTAAGCTGGTGGATGTTTGTTGTAGCGGGTGTTTTGACCTTGATCATTGCCTTGATCACAGTCAGCATTCAAACCACCCAGGCCGCCAGAAGCAATCCTGTAAAGAGCTTAAGGACAGAATAAAGAAAATTTGGAATAGTTTAAAACCTGAGATAAAATGCAGTCCCTTCATTTTCTATGGATTGAACTGTAATACTTCCTTTATGAACCAACATGATCTGTTTACACAAACTCAACCCGATTCCGTTGCCGTTTTTCTTGGTGCTGAAGAAAGGAACAAAGATTTTATCCAAAACCTCTTCATCCATCCCGGTTCCATTATCGGCGATCTTGATAATGATTTTATTGTCGTTGTCGGTGTAGGCAGATAATATAATCTTGGGATCAGGATTTGACTTCACGGCATCTATTGCATTCAGAATCAGATTGATCAAAACCTGTTCGATCAGGCCGGCATCAATTTCTACGGAGAGCAATGGCTCTTTCAAAATAATTATAGCCTCTATGTTTTTCTGCAATAATGTAGGCTGCATTAACCGGTGGATATTTTCAAACAATTCACTGATATAGACTTTAGCCAGATTTGCCTTGGTGATTTTATTCAGGTTCCGGTAGGTCTCTGTAAACTTCAACAAACCCTCACTACGTTTTCTGATCGTTTCAACGCCCAGCTCGAGATCTTCAACGATAACCGACGAGATGGGTGTTTCTGCTGCCAATTGTTTCAATCTGCTTTGTAACGTGTTGGCCAGTGAAGCGATAGGCGCTACTGAATTCATGATCTCATGGGTCATGACGCTCAATAATTTCTGCCATGCTTTTGCCTCTGTCTCTTCCAACGCCTCATTAACATTCTGAAAAGCAATGAGTTTGAACATCAGATCATCGGTCTTAAAAGCTGTAGCAGATAAAACCACCTTTAGGTTATTCTTCTCACGATGAATCGTACTGATGACACTTTCCGATGGGGTTAATGCAATAACTTGCGTGTACAATTCATGGTCTCTCTTGTCCAGAGAATGAATGGTCTTTAAATAAGGGACCTGTAATATTTTCTTTAACGATTCATTCATCCAGATGACTTCGCCACTTGCAACCTCGTAGGAAAGAATACCCGTATCCACCAGTTCCAAAACCTTTTGCAGATACTGGTATTGCGTCTCTTTTTCTTTGCTGATATCTTGAAACGTGGAATTGATTTCATTGAATCCTTCCCGCAGAGACTGTAATTCCACAGGAGCCTGTTTTACATTAAAGTGTCTTGAAAAATCCCGGTAATGAACACTTTCTGCAAATTGCTCAATCTCATCCTGTGCCTTCTTATACAAACGGTAAAAATCAATACCCTGGAAGATAATAACAGGACCCAAAATAACGTCAATGACATAGAGCTCTTTCAGTAAAGTGAAAGAAAAACCCAGAAGAGTAATGAAAAGCAACAGGACTCTCCCCAGCACGACCCAATAGGTATTTTTAGATCTCATACTTCCCCAGCCTCCTGTATAATGCCGTCCTGGTTAAACCCAACTCTTTAGCAGCCTTCGTGATGTTGCCATTGTTCTTTTCGATCACCTTTAAAATGGTGTTTTTCTCAATAGTACTCAGCTTTGTCTCCTTGTTTTCTTCCGTTGAAGTCAGGTTGGAAGATTCAATCGGAGAGAAAATAATGTCTTCAGGTTCCAGTAAATCACTGTCCGACATAATGATCACCCGTTCAATGATATATTGCAACTCTCTCACATTGCCCGGGAAATAATATTGTTCCAGTTTCTGCAAGGCAGCAGTTGAGAACCGGATATTGTTTTTGAAGTATTTGGTAGAATAGATCTTTGTAAAATGCTGTGTGAGCAACGCGATATCCTCTCTTCTTTTTCGCAGTGGGGGTACAATAATTTCAACAGTATTGATGCGGTAGATCAGGTCCTTTCTGAAATGGGTTTCATTGGCCAGTTCTGTCAGGGGAAGATTGGTTGCACAGATCAAACGGATATCAACAGGGATGTGTTGATTTGACCCCAGGCGAATTATCTCTCTGTTTTGCAGGGCTGTTAATAGTTTGGCCTGTTGTTGCAATGATATGTTTCCGATTTCATCAAGGAATAAAGTCCCTCCATGTGCTGCTTCAAATCTGCCGATCCTCTCTTCCCTGGCATCCGTGAAGGCACCTTTTTTATGACCAAACAGCTCACTTTCAAACAATGTCTCCGTCAATGAACCGATATCCACTTTTACAAACGGTTGACGGTTACGCAATGAATTATCATGAACCGCCTTGGCGATCAGATCTTTGCCTGTTCCGTTCTCACCAAGGATCAGGATGTTGGCATCGGTGGGTGCAATCTTGTCAATCTTGGCTTTAATATCAACCATTGCATCGCTGATCCCAATTAAATCGGGATAGTTATTTTTGTTTTTAGGCTGAGGACTGGATGATGTAATATGAAGCGTTTTATTTTTCAGGATATCTGAAATAGTGGATAATAGTTTTTCATTGTGCCACGGCTTCACGATAAAATCTGAAGCGCCTTCTTTCAGCGAACGAACAGCCAGATCAATATCACCATAGGCAGTTATCATGATCACTGAGATCCCCGGTCTTAACTCTTTTATCCGCTTCAGCCAATATAACCCTTCGTTTCCTGTATTGATCGAGGCATTAAAATTCATATCCAGCAATACGAGATCAAATGATCTGGAATGGATCAATGAGACTATGTTTTCCGGATTTACCTCAGTTACAACCTGTTCGACTTCTGTCTTCAGCAATAGCCTGACAGCTGTCAACACGTCAACATCATCATCAATAACC
>Ga0224523_1000920_pt1 | contig 13491 bp, 11 predicted proteins | sample CFST50metaG_FD_182732 | JGI IMG/M metagenome (GOLD analysis project Ga0224523, IMG submission 182732) | Peat soil microbial communities from Stordalen Mire, Sweden - C.F.S.T50 | ecosystem: Environmental > Terrestrial > Soil > Wetlands > Peat | place: Sweden: Norrbotten County, Stordalen Mire...
ATATAAGATTGAATATAAACAATATAACATATTATCATGTATTATTTTTGGTATATAATAAATCATATTTCGATCCCGGCTCGGGGTACCCCGAAGCAAATAGAAGAAATCCAACCATTTGAATATTAATGGTTGGATTTCTTATTTATGTAAGTAGGTTGAAACACATGTTTTTATATAAAACAGTATAAACGTTTACATATCATGCCAAAACGCAAACCTTTAACCTCTGTCTTAATAAAACCTACCGGCCCGGATTGTAACCTGGATTGCACTTATTGCTTTTACCTCAAAAAGGCTGAGCTTTTTTACAAAAGCCCTGTTCATCGGATGAGTCCCGAGGTTCAGGAGGAATTAATCAAACAGGTGTTGGAACAGTCGGGTGAATATGTTGCGTTTGCATGGCAGGGGGGTGAACCTACATTGATGGGATTGGATTTTTTTAAAAGAGCCATAGAACTGGAAAAAAGGTATGGTCATGGTCAATCGGTTGGCAATGGTTTGCAGACAAATGGCTTGTTGCTCAATAAAGAGTGGGCTGTTTTCCTGAAACAATATGACTGGTTGGTGGGTATTTCACTTGATGGACCTGAACACATCCACAATCGTTATCGTTTCGATAAAGGACATAAGGGGACCCATAAAAGAGTTGAGGAAAACGCAATTATGTTACAACAGGAAGGAGTCTCTGCTAATGCCATGTGTTGCGTGACTTCTTATTCCGTCCAGTTTCCCGATGAACTCTATAACTACTATAAAAGCATCGGATACAATTTCATGCAGTTTATTCCCATTGTTGAAACCGATAAAGACGACCCTTCAAAAGCTGCACCATTTTCAGTCTCTGCTGTCGATTTTGGTAATTTCCTTATTCGGCTCTTTGATCTTTGGATTGCAGATTTTGTAAATGGTGAGCCCACTACATCGATCCGGCATTTCGAATCTGTCTTCTATTCTTATGTAGGTTTACAGGCTCCCGAGTGTACCATGATGAAAGAATGTGGACCCTATGTCGTGATCGAACACAACGGCAATGTTTATAGCTGTGACTTCTTCGTTGAACCGCAATGGAAACTGGGCAACATCATGCATGATAAGATCATTAATCTGTTGAATTCAAAAACCCAGTATAATTTCGGATGCGTTAAAGCCCTATTAACAAAAGAATGTCGACAATGCAACTGGCTGCAAAGCTGTTATGGGGGATGCGTTAAAGACAGGATCAAAGATCCTGAAGATCAAAAGCGTCCTCGATACTGCAAAGCCTATAAAATGTTCTTTGAACATGCTGATCCTATATTTAAACTGATGGCTCAGCAATGGAAAGAGCAACAGGTTCTCCAAAAGAACACCCAACAAAAAGGCAGTGTCTATAATGCCTTTGATGATTTTATGGGTAAATATTGATAAATCATTACCAAAAAAGCCCGTTGTAAAAATAGATTTACAGCGGGCTTTTTGATTGTATAACGGCTAACTTATTCCGCTTATTTTTTATTTCGATTATTTTTTATTTGCAGGAACCTTAGACATCAATAGTTTCGTCAGGTTCTCTGCAGCTTTGTGATTATCAAAACTGGCAGGGAGTTTATCGTGATCCATGTATTCATTGTAGATCCAGGGATCCCCGACTGCAAACACATATCCTTTTCCAACCTGAGCCTCAGACATCAATACATTTCCATTTTCGGTAAGCACCGGCTTGGCAGGTCCCCATATTTTTATTGAAGAAATCTCTTTCAGATATATTTTCTTCACATCGGTAAACAGAGGATGATTGGGTAAGTTTATGCTTGCACCCATATCATATTGGTTGCCTGTTACAGCATGCAAAGTCACATGATTAAATGTCATTCCAAAATTTGCAGCCAATTGATTGATGTGAAGAAACTCACAGTTGGGAGCGTCATTGGTCAGCATGATTAATACCCCACCATTCTTCACCCATTTAACAATTACTTCCGCGTCATCTTTTTCTACATAATTTGGTGCAGGGTTTTCTGTTGTAGTATCAGGATCTACAATAATATAAATGTTGATTTTTGCTAACTCTGCGGGTGTAGGCTTTTTCAGTGTACTCAACACCGCACCATTTTTTTCAAAGATCTTACCCCACCGTGAATATCCACTGAAGGCCGTGTCGGTCCATAAATAATGAAAAGGCTTTCCGGTTTTGGCATTGGTTTCATTATTGAACCAATTATCAAGACCAACTTTAGTCTGAGCCTTTACTTCCATCGAAGTGAACAGACTCATGACCAGCACTAACAATACAATCATCTTAATTTTCATATCCTTGTTATTTTGATGAGAAATAAATTGAAAACATTTAAAAACTGACAGACGCAACCTGGGCAATCGTTTGCAAAAATAAACTTTATGTCTTGATATTTACAATTGCATGAAAGAATATCTCTTTATTTCTTTTTAGTTATAATAATCATGCCAATTGTAAAGAGGAAAGACAACAGGGCACCGATTACTGAAATTCGGGCAAGATAGTCTCCGTGTTTTACATAGAATGTCAACACATCATTGGCATTGATGGTCTGCCGTATAGCCGCCGGAACCCAGTATTTTGTAGCCTGACTGACGTCACCCCGCTGGTTGATAAATCCCGAGATGCCGGTATTGGCGGAGCGGGCAACACTGCGGCGGGTTTCGATAGCCCTTAACCTGGAAAACAGAAAGTGTTGGCGGTAACCTGGGGTGTTACCCCACCATCCGTCATTGGTGATTACGAAAATCATGTTGGCACCGTTACGAACATAATGACTTACAAATTCACCATACGCCGATTCATAACAAATCACGGGTGCAACCTTTAAATTCTTCCGGCCTGTAAACGGAATCTGGGCACTATCGACCCCCAGCGTTCCCACCGTTCCGCCCAAATCGATGGCATAATTATCGAGGAACTTCAGCGCTTCATGAAAAGGCATGATTTCCACACCGGGGGTAAGTTTTGACTTGTGGTGTTTTTGAAACAGCTGATTGGTGTCGATCATCATGGCCGTGTTGTAAGCATCATACCAACCCCAGTTGGCCTTGCGTGCAGAGGGGGTTTTGACTTCGCCGGGTTTAAACGCTCTGAGCGTCGACATGCCTACCACCATCTTTGCCTGTGGAATTTGTTGCAGATATTGACGTAACAGTATGATACTTTCCGTTGAATCTATCTCATTCTCAAAGGCATATTCCTGAATGGCGCTCTCGGGGGTGACGATATAATCGGTCTTACGGTCCACCTTTCCGGCGCAAAGCCCCAATATTTTTGTTACGATCACCTTAGGAGGCAATGTGTATTGTTCGGCATAAGGATCCACATTGGGCTGAATGACTGTAACATCTACCGGATTGTTTTTCTCCTTGTAATTGGAATAGATCAACAAAGAAATAATGATAGGGACAATGAGAATTGCAGCTCCTGAACCAAAATAAGTCAGGTTGTTGCGATTAAACTTTTTATCCTTTAACCATTGTTTTATTCCAAGGAAAAGCAAAATATTTACAGTCAGGACCCAGATAGAGCCGCCCAGCATCCCTGTAAATTCATACCATTGCACCCACTTTGTATAATTGCCAAATCCATTACCCAGATTCAACCACGGCCAGTTTAAATCCCAGTGATGATGCACATGTTCAAACGAAATCCAGTAAAGCACTAAAACCAAGTATCCCCACTCTTTTCTAATCGCTCTTTTGTGTGTTACATGAAACGCTGTAAATATGGTAGCCATAAATACAGTATTAAATATAATTGCCAAAGCAGCTCCTAGATAGGTTGAATTTTTGATCCAGTAAGTAGTTAATACATTCCAGATAAAAAATGAAATGATTGCATATGGGGCAATCCGTATTCCGGTATGCTCTTGCTTTTCAAAGAAATGATTTTCAACCAGTAGCAAGGGGATGAAGGCAAAAAAGAGCAGAAGAGGAAAACCGTCGGCAGGCCAGCCAAGCGATAACAAAATGCCTGTGAGTGCTGATAATAAAATGAGATGTAGCCTCTTCATTGGTCGTTGGTTTTTTATCAATTATCCTTAGTGTTTTTCCTATTTGGATCAGAACACAAATTTAGGAATTAATGTTGAAGTCGCTTTCTGTTTCCTTTTTACTAATGCATTTTCTTACAATTATTTCAAAACTGTCGTGATATTTAATATTCATTTAACATAAGTGTTAAGGCTGAAACGCTGAAAAAAATATAAGGCTAAAAGCAAAAACACCCTGACTGAAAAAGTTTACAGTCAGGGTGTTGGTTCATTGCTTATCTTGTATAAATTTCAATATTTCTTAGTCACGGATTGCTATATGACTTCCGGCAACAGATAAGGTGCCCTGTAATCACGGCTGAGCATATTGTTTGCTTCATTTTCACCTTCGCCTATAAACCTTTCTGCAACAGCATCAAATTCTAGTTGACGCCCCAATCTATAAGAAATATTACCCAAGTGAGCCAGGGCAGAAGATAAGTGTCCTGTTTGAACCGGCCCATTCTGAATGGTCATATCACGGGCACGAATGGCGTCAAACCAGTTCTGAAAATGGAGTGTTAATTCGCCCTTTTCAGAGCGCGAGGGTCCCTTTTCACGTTTCTGCCCAAGATAGGTTTCATAGGTATCATATCCTTTTACGACCATATAGCCTTTCTCACCATAGAAGATATTACCAACTCCGGCGCCATCTTCATTATTGGTACACCAGTTGCGGACTTCAAACTGAATGATTTTTCTTTCCTTCGGATAATGATAAATGGAAGTCTGGATTTCGGGAACCTCCTTACAATCGTTCCAAAGAAATTTTCCACCCATCGAGGTAATCCGTTCGGGCAAGCTATTTACACCCAACCCCCACATGCAAAGATCTGTCTCATGAATCCCCTGGTTGCCTACATCACCATTGCCATAATTCCAATGCCAGTGCCAGTTATAGTGGACCAGGTTTTTTGTAAAAGGTCGCATCGGGGCGGGGCCACACCATAAATCATAATCCAATCCTGCAGGTATCTGTGATATTCCTTTATCCCCGATATCAGGACGCCAACGATAAACCAGTCCACGAGACATATATACCCTGCCAATTATACCATCCTCCAGCTGCTTCACGGCTTCCCGAATAGCCACAGAACTGCGTAATTGTACTCCATGCTGAACAATCCGGTTATATTTATAGGCTGCTTCGATCATCTTTTTACCTTCATGGATATTGTGTGTTGCCGGTTTTTCAACATATACATCTTTCCCAGCCTGACAAGCCCAAATTGTTAACAATGCATGCCAATGATTCGGGGTTGCCAGTGTTACAGCATCTATGGTTTTGTCATCAAAGACTTTCCTGAAATTCTGTTCAACCTTTATCTTTTTACCATATTTTTTCTCAAAATCCCCGGCTACCTGCTGAAGTACATTCATATCGGGATCACATAAAACGGCTAACTCCACATTAGCCTTTTCTGACAGTCCCATGATTTCTTCTATATGTGTTTTTCCTCTTCCGTTTACACCTAATACGGCTACCCGAATACGATTATTCGTAGATCCTCTCTCCCCTTTGACAATAAGTTCCGGCTCCTTTAACGGTTCGCCTTGCAACGCTACCGGAGTGACGGCTGCAGCCACAACAAGGGTTGCAGCATTCTTTAGGAATGATCTTCTTGAATTATTCTCGTTATTTTCCATTATAGCTATTTTTGTAAATGTGTCTGTGTTGCAGAACTACTGGGTTATTTAAATTCTTTTGCAAAAGTGTTGATTTCAGCATCCGTCATATCACCACCAATGAGTATCTTGTGTTTAAAAACAATGGTCTCGCCAGGCTTCAGTACAACTTTTACCGCTGCTGCATTCTTATCCATCATACGGCCTCCCATATTGTTTGTGGCAAACAGCCCATACCCACGGGCGTGAGACCATGCAGGATAATTTACATTTTTGGGATGGTCAAGTATCACAATAGTAATGACTTCGCCTTCTTTTGTAGCCCTTAATGCAACCCATGGCGTTCTTTTTCCCCAGACATCTCCACCTTTGACACCCTCGGCATTGCGATAAACACCATTAACACCTTCATTATTCAACACAGCTACTTCAGTCATATTCCCCTGTGCATCCAGAAACTTTTCCGGTTTTGTAACCGGCTCTTCAAAAGCGCGATCTACCCGCAACCCGATCAACCCTTCTTTATTCTCATTAAATGTAACTTGTTGCACTGCTGTTAATTTGGTTGTCCGCTCAATCGTCCTAAGGTTTCCGGTTCCTGAAAAAACGAAAGAGGACTCCTCATTCAGCAAAACCTTCCTGTTCACATCAACCCAGTCTGAACTTGTGACAAGTTCTCCTCTGGCTGGATTCTCTGACACTATTTTTTTGAATACTACCGTGCCGTATTTGGGTTTATCGGCGGCCTTAATGGCATAAGAGTTGTTCCAAAAGTCCAGTCCATTGACATCGCCAAAGTTGAACCACAACCCTACATGATGGGGATGGTCAGTCCGTTCAAAAGATCTGGGATTTAAGGGGTATCCTCGTGTGATGGTTTTTCCCGAGGCGCTCATTATCGGATAGAGCGACTGTTTTTCAATATTATCAGGATAAATAAAGGCAGTAAAAAACTTCCCACCTACGAAGACCTCTACCTTTTTATCTTTCTCATTATTCTTAAACTCAACTTTATCCTTTGGTGTTGCCCCTATACTGCCAAATGTTAACAGTAAAGCAACGGTTGTCATGTACCTCTTTTTCATTTTTAATAACTTGATTTTTAATAACGTTTTAAAATCCGGGTCTGAAAATGGTTGATATTGATGTTTGATTTTTAATGCACTCTTCAAATAAAGCAGTATGGCTGGTTTAACCAATTGAAAATTCATAGGAATAAACCTGTACTCGATATTGTTTGCCAAAGTAAATCCAAAAACAACAAACTTTTAAAAGAATACAATTATAAGCAATATTCTTTGGTTAATCCCTTAGCCGACAAAGCTTTTTTGAGATTCGTCCGAATTATTTATTGTAGTACCGCCTGATCTTATTTTTATTAATATTTCTGCTTTCTTTTATATATTTTTATTGCCTCAGAAAAAGAATAGCAGGCTAAAAGATAAACTCAACCTGTTATAACCCCCTTTTCCTGATTTTAAATATTTTATGATGACTATATTGAATTTCGAATTTAAAGCACGTACCTCAGATTTGGATGGATTAGAGAAAAAGCTTCTTTCATTGAATCCTTTGTTTATTGGCGAGGATCATCAGACCGACACCTATTTCAACGTGCCCAACGGTCGGTTGAAATTACGTGAAGGAAATATTGAGAACTCCCTCATCTACTATGAAAGACAGAATACGGCAGATGTGAAACAATCGGATGTCCTGCTCTATAAACATTCTCCCGACAAAACGCTGAAAGATATTTTGATCAAAACCAATGGCATAATGGTTGTTGTGGAGAAAAAGAGGAAAATATATTTTATCGAAAACGTCAAATTCCATTTCGACATCATCGAGGGGCTTGGGACTTTCCTCGAGGTGGAGGCCATTGATAAAACCGGAGACATCGGAATCGATCGGCTAAAGGAACAATGCAATAGATTTGCAACCCTTTTCGGAATAATAGATTCAGATTATATCGCTTTGTCATACAGCGATTTACTCATGCAAAAATAACAGCTGTCTTAATTTTTTGTTAATCTCCTATTCCCTGAGAACCCTCTTAGGGTTTGGTTGTTTACATGATTTCACATTTTAAATCTAAACGTCATGGATAAACAACATAATATCGTAGGATGGTTCGAAATCCCTGTCTCAAATATGGATAGAGCTGTCAAATTTTATGAAACTCTTTTTGGAATCAAGCTACAGAGAGAAACAATGGGGAGCATAGATATGGCCTGGTTCCCGGGTAGTATGGATGGACCGGGTGCCTCGGGTTCGCTGGTCTTTAATCCGGAAATATACAAACCTTCACAAGAAGGTACGTTGGTTTATTTCTCTTCGCAATATGGTGATGTCGCCAGAGAGCTTTCAAAAATCAAGGAGGCAGGTGGTACAGTACTTCAGCCTAAAACCCTGATCACAGAAGATATCGGCTATATGGCAGTATGTCTCGATTCAGAAGGAAACCGTATTGCACTTCACTCTCAGAAACAACTGGTTCAATAGAAAACCCTGTTTATCTGGGTTTTCCCTTTGCCCGTAGGGCATTCATATCAATAGAATTAAATCTCTTCTTCTCTTTTTGCCCGTAGGGCATTAACATTTAAGGTTGATCCCCTACTGGGAAAAGGTTAATAATGAATGGTTTTCTATTGATTTTTATGCCCTATGGGCAATTTTTAACAGTTTCATTTATGCCCTATGGGCAATTTTATACCCTATTTAAATATCTGTCAAATCATAAAATCAATTTGATCGTTTTGTCCATTCTGAGACAGCGGGTTCTTCGGGAAGATATGGCGCCAGAATCTTTTCAGGTGTATATGCTTTGGCCTCCTGAAAAGTGAGTTGATGACTCCACAAAACCCTTTTATCGGTTTTAGCACCCGGACCCTTGTTCTCATATTCAGCGAAATAGGCGCTCTTGTCCCGGGTCGTCCTATCCCAGTTTGCCCAACCCTCGGTTGTTATCTGATCGCCCAGTTCACAGTTCAGATAAACCACTTTGGCAAAATCACGCCAGGGTCTCCCAAGATAAACTTTGTTTACTCCTGCCGATGCTGTTAACTTACAATTCAGAAAAACATACCCATACGGCTTGCCTTTCACCGTGCTTGCCGCCGTCACATAAGAATTGCTCTTACTGCACAAGGTGCACCCTTCAAATAAAACAGTGGCTGCCCCAAAAATAAAATCGGTAGTCCCCTCGATATAACAATCGGCGAAATATTGACGGCTGTTTTGTCCCGCGGTGTAGAGTGTATCCTGATTCCCCAATATCCTGCAATTTCTGAACATGCAACGATCTCCTTCAACATGTAATGCCACAGCCTGTCCGACAGGGCCCGCACTGTTTTCGATGGTCAGGTTTTCGGCATAAAAATCATCGGCCTCAACCAACATCGTGTATGTGAAAAATGTACTGTTTCTTCCCTGGTTGATCTTACTAAAATAGTCGCCATACGTGATGATGGTCTTTTCTATACTCTCCCCTATGATCGATAGGCTTGTATTGCAACTGGGAACTTTCACTTTTTCATGATAGGTGCCGTTTTTCACATATATCGTTATCCGGGTATCAGGGAATGATTTACACGACTCTATGGCGGCTTGTATCGTGGTGAAATCACCCGTGCCATCCTGTGCTACCGTAATCTTCAATTTATCCTGCGCCTTCACTTGTGATATACTAAGTATCATGAAGATAGACAGTAATATGATATGTTTTAGTGTATTCATGATTTGTTCAGTGATTTTCATTTTTAAACCTTCCCGAATGTGAGAATCCGGAAACACTACAATATTAGTACTTTTATTTCTAACCACCAATCGGATGTGGGAATTAAAAATCTTGTAATCTTATTCAAGATTCTCATCTTTTTGATTGCTTTCCATCACTAAAAATGACTATTTTTGTAGTAAGGAGAAGCCAGGAATGGAGCTGTGTTTTACATGACCCTGAAAATAAATCAACGGGCATTTATTTCCCTTTCGCCGCGCTGACGCTGAATTACCGTTCCTGAAAACAGGTGGCGATTTTCAAAAATCCATCCTGTTTTAAAAATCTCCCGACCATTGCCCGATCATTCTCTGAATACTGAAGAGATATTCCCGGATAATTGTGATGAAAGCCGTATTTAGGCCGTATTTATGCCGTATCTGAGCCGTATTTAGGCCGTATAAGCTCATAGGGCATAGATAGAGGGTAAATACTGGATATACAGGGTGATTTTTTGGTTTAGAGGGGAATTATCCGGGAATATCCAAGGAGTTATCAAAGAATATTCAAGTCATTATCTTTCAACTTTCGCAGGACGAACTTTAAACTTTTTCATTAACAAAGAGTCAAAGGATGGAAATCGATTTCACTGGAGTGATGCGTCGAAATATTTTATCTTTGTTGCTGATACTTTAACTGAAAAAACAAACGTTTTGTTCATCAAAAGATTGTTCAACAGCTGTATTATTTTTATCCATTTTCAAATGTAACATGGTATGCCAAAGATCATTCAAGCACCAACACTAATTGAATCAGCCGGGAATAAAGTAAAATTGATTGCTGAGTTTTTCGGCCATGTGAATAGTAGCACCGACGAGGTGAGCATTGCCCACATGACCAGTTCCCAGGGATGGGAAGAGCCGGGGCAATGTCCAGAATTCAATGAATATACGGTTGTATTGGGCGGAACATTACATGTTAAGACCAAAGATAAAGTTTTTGATATAAAGCAGGGACAAGGCATTTTGGTCGAGAAAGGCGAATGGGTACAATACAGTTCCCCCTATGAAAACGGGGCTACCTATATGGCCGTTTGTCTGCCTGCTTTTTCTCCTAACACGGTCAACAGGGATCAATAAAAGTTATTTACCACTATCAAGACACTCATCTGTCACATATAACTACTTCACATAAAGCAATTAAAACAATCTACATGAATAAGTTTTTTAAAAACAATAAAGTTATGCTCATCGGCCTCTGTGTTGCTATCTTTCTGATGGCAGGGCACAGCGCTTTTTCACAAGGGAGCAAATCCTCCATCGGTGACGGTGTCACGCTGACGGATAACGGTTCGACTGTCGTAATGAAAAACGGGATTGTAGAGGTTACGATTACGAAATCAAATGGTGAGATCCGGAACTTCCTGTACAATGGAGAGAATATTCTGGCAGGCGGATACAGTGGAGGCAAGTTTTATTGGAGCTGGAACATGCCCAATTATCAGAATCCGGCCAGATGCACCTATACCCTGACGGTAGACCCCAATACAAACAAAAACACTTTTGCGGAAATAAAGCTGCACATGGATTGGAGTAAGCAGCCCCGTGATGCAGCCATGGATGTAGATATTTATTATTCTTTAAAGAAAGGTGTATCAGGAGTTTATGCCGCCGCAAAACTCAGTCATCCAGCTGAATACCCCTATTATCCGAGCGGTGAATGGAGGATGTCGTCATACCCCGGTGCAACATTTGACTGGATGAGTATCGACAGCGCCCGCAACCGGATCATGCCCTCTTTGGCTGATAATAACGCTATTGCCACAGTGCTGGGCGCTCCGAAAGAGGTGATGAGAATGACAACAGGCGTTTATGCCAACCACTATGAGTGCAAGTATGATTATACTGCTGACTTTGGCGACATCGAAACATGGGGCTGGAGCAGCACTACGAAAAATATAGGGTTATGGATGACCATGCCAAGCAAGGAATATTATCCGGGAGGACCCATGAAACGCGAGCTATTGTGTCATGTATCACCGGTCCTGCTGAACATGTTGGGAGGCACCCACTACGGACAGGGCGGCGATGGCGCTGTAGCGCAGGGTGAGGAGTGGCACAAGGTTTATGGTCCTTTTCTGATCTATTGCAACAAAGTGGCAAAAGGAACAGCCAATCCGCAGATGGCGCTGTGGCAGGATGCCATCAAGCAGTCTAAAGCCGAACAGAAACAGTGGCCTTATGACTGGTTTACAGAACCGGCTTACGTTAAAGCCGACGGCAGAGGAAAGGTAACCGGAAAGTTAATGATCAACGATCCGGAACCTTATGCTAAGGCTTACAACATGTGGGTGGGCATTGTCGTTCCACCAAAATCGGTAAGGGGAACTACCAATTTTGAACAATGGTCGAAGACTTTTCAGTTCTGGGTGAAGACTGATGCGAAAGGCAATTTCATGATACACAATGTCTTGCCAGGGGTGTATAACATGTATGCCTTCGGAACAGGCGTTGCAGGACAAATGACCAAACAGGGTTTTGTTACTGTGACTGCAGGAAAAACCACCTCCCTGGGAAATGTCGTATGGACCCCCGAGCGCATAGCTCCTACCGTCTGGGAAATCGGGATCCCCGATCGGACGGCCAAAGAATTTAAACATGGCGACGACTGGTGGGTTGGTGGGGTTTATCCCAATCTGCATTGGGCCAAATTCATGGATTATCCTCAGGAATTTCCAAATGGGGTAAACTATGTGGTGGGCAAGAGCGACTGGAAGAAGGACTGGAATTTTGTTCAACCGTATAACGTGGTTGGGAGGGAACAAACGGTAGCTCCCGAGTGGAAGATTTTGTTTGATCTGGCCAAGGCTCCCACGGCCGGAACTAATTCAGCATTGTATATTGCAGTAGCCTCCTCATTCAGGGTTTCGTTGGTGGTGAAAGTCAATGGGGTAAATATCCTGCCCAAGACAGACACGACCAGGATTAGTTTCCCCTATCAATCAAACGCCACTATCCGAAAAGGAATACATGGTCTCTTTGGAGATTTAAGACTGACATTCCCATCTGCGTTGTTACACGCAGGAAATAATCAGGTTTCATTGATTTTGACCAGACCGGGCGGTGACATCCAGTATGACTATTTGCGCCTGGAATCCCCAGGGACTTCGGTTGTAAAGCCAAAGTAAGTTTATCAAGGTTTGTGGAATGTATTGGGACCGGTCGTGATCTGTCCCTGCTAATATAATAAGTTATTGTAAGGATACCTGATGATGTGCAGGCGTTTCACCTCTTCGTAGATCAGATCGCGGAACTCCTGGATGTTGATCTTTTGGGTTGCAGAGATGAAGAGAGAGGGGGCATTGGCTTTAGACATCCAGGTGTTTTTCAAATCATCGAGACTTCGGTTTTCTTTAACAAGGGGGGTCAGGTCGAATTCATCTTTCTGAACAAAGGAATAGGCATCGACTTTATTGAAAATCATAAAGACCGGTTTATCGGCGGTGCCAATCTCCTGCAGCGTTTCCTGCACCACCTGGATCTGCTCTTCAAAGGTAGGATGCGAGATGTCTACCACATGAATCAGCAGGTCGCTCTCTCGAACCTCGTCGAGGGTGCTCTTGAATGATTCGACCAATCCATGAGGGAGTTTACGGATAAATCCGACGGTATCGGTGAGTAAGAAAGGCAGATTGCCAATGACCACTTTACGAACGGTGGTATCGAGGGTGGCGAAAAGCTTGTTCTCGGCAAAGACCTCACTCTTGGCCAGCATGTTCATGATGGTGGATTTGCCCACGTTGGTATATCCAACCAGGGAAACACGCACCATGCTCTCCCGATTCTTGCGCTGAGTTACCTTTTGTTTGTCAATCTCCTTGAGTTTTTCTTTCAGCAGTGAGATTTTAGCACGGATAACACGGCGGTCGGTCTCAATTTCCGTTTCACCGGGTCCGCGCATACCGATACCTCCACGTTGTTTGCTCAAGTGAGTCCACATCCCCGTCAACCGTGGCAACAGATATTGGTATTGTGCCAGTTCTACCTGTGTACGGGCATGAGCAGTACGGGCCCGACGAGCAAAGATATCGAGAATCAGGTTTGTACGGTCCAGCAC
>Ga0224523_1000922_pt1 | contig 13471 bp, 10 predicted proteins | sample CFST50metaG_FD_182732 | JGI IMG/M metagenome (GOLD analysis project Ga0224523, IMG submission 182732) | Peat soil microbial communities from Stordalen Mire, Sweden - C.F.S.T50 | ecosystem: Environmental > Terrestrial > Soil > Wetlands > Peat | place: Sweden: Norrbotten County, Stordalen Mire...
TTCTCATAGTCACGATGGGCTTTAACGGTGTTGCGGCGGCATCGGCTTTAATTGCTTGCTCGGTAGTATTGGTAGTTTATCTTGCGAAAAAATATGTTAAATTCAATGTTTTTGCGGCTACAATGTATCCATTCTTAGCAGCTGCGATAATGGGTATTGTAATTTACTTCCTAAGCCCGATTCTGGTCAGAAGCTTAATCTCGCTTATTTTTATGATTTTGCTGGGCGCAGTGCTATACTTTTTATGTATCTTTCTTTTCGCACGGAATGAAGTTTTGGCGGACGCAAGATTAGTCATAAGTCACTTACGAAGATAAAATGAGTAAAGTTTCAGCCGTAATTTCGGCTTACAACGAAGAAAAAAATATTGAGCAATGTCTTAAATCTTTAGCTTTTGCCGACGAAATAATAGTGGTTGATAATAGTTCAACCGATAAAACCGCAGAAATTGCTAAAAAATACACCGCTAAAGTTTTCTCGCAAAAAAATAATCCGGCAGAAATAGACTTACAAAAGAACTTCGGCTTTGAAAAGGCCACCGGCGATTGGATCTTAAGCATTGATGCGGACGAAGATGTTTCCAAAGAATTGGCGGAAGAAATAAAATCAAAAATCAAAAATCAAAAAGCAGAAATTAATGGGTACTGGATTCCCAGAAAAAATATCATCTTTGGTAAATTCATTGAACACACCGGTTGGTATCCGGATCCGCAATTAAGACTATTTAAAAAGGGTAAAGGAAAATATGTCAAAGCGCATGTTCACGAGGCGCTAAAATTAGAAGGCGAGTCAGTTTATCTAAAGGAGTTCATAATTCACCATCATTACGAAACGATTACGCAATTTATCAGAAGAACCGTTGATATTTATGCGCCGAATGAAGCTCAAGATTATTTAGATAAAGGTTATCAGTTTTCTGCTTTTGATGCCGTCAGATTTCCCTTAAACGAGTTTATCAGCCGGTTTTTCGCCAGAAAAGGCTATAAGGATGGCTTCTATGGGTTGATGCTGTCGCTTTTAATGGCGTTCTATCATTTCTTAATTTTTGCTTATCTTTGGGAAAAACAAGGATTCAAGGAGTATGACAAAGAGGATTTTCTTAAAGATACCGAAAAGGAATTCCAGAGAGGCGGACGGGAAGTTCTATATTGGATTTCAAAGGAGAAATTAGAAAGCATCAAAAATCCAATTCAACGGCACCTGCAAAGAGTTTCCAACAAACTCCGCGGAATATAAATATGGCGAAAATTTTTGTCACAATCCTAAATTTCAATGGCAATAAAGATACTCACGAATGTCTTCAAAGTTTGGAAGCAATAAATAAAGAAGATTTTGATCTAAGTGTGGTTGTTGTTGATAATGCTTCGAAGGAAAAGTTTGCTGAGAATAAAAAATATCAGAAGTTCATTTTAAAAATAATCAGAAGCGAGAAGAATCTGGGATTTGCCGGCGGACAGAATTTGGGAATTAAGCATGCTTTAGAAAACGGCGCGGATTATGTCGTTGTTTTGAATAATGACGTCATTCTTGACAAGAATTTAATTAGCGAACTGCTCAAGACTTTTCAAGAAGAAAAAGACTGCGGAATAGTTTCTCCGAAAATCTATTTTTCCAAGGGCCACGAGTTTCATAAAGACAGATATCTAGAATCAGAGTTGGGAAAAGTGATTTGGTATGCCGGAGGTAAAATGGATTGGGGAAATATACTCGCTTCGCATCGTGGAGTTGACGAAGTTGATAAAGGACAATATGAAAAAGTCGAGCAGACGGATTTTGCCAGCGGCTGTTGTGAAATGATCAAGCGGGATGTTCTGGAAAAGGTCGGTTTGTTTGACGAAAGATATTTTCTTTATTATGAAGATAATGATTTGAGCCAACGGGCAAAAAAAATGGGCTTCAAAGTTTTTTATCAACCGAAAGGTATATTGTGGCATTTAAATGCTGGGTCTACAGGCGGTTCCGGTTCATCACTTCACGACTATTATATAACCCGAAACAGATTATTGTTCGGCTTCGGTTACTCATCTCTTAGAACAAAGATTGCGCTGATTAAAGAAAGTTTCAGAATTATGTTAACAGGTAGGTCTTGGCAAAAAAAAGGCGTTTTGGATTTTTATCTTCGAAGATTTAGGAAAGGAAGTTATCATGAATAAAATTTCGGCTATCATCATTGCAAGAGATGAAGAGAAGATGATCAGAGAGGCTTTAGAAAGCTTAGGGTTTTGCGACGAAATTATTGTGATTGATAATGGTTCAACCGATAAAACTAAACAGATTTCCGAAGAAAAAAAGGCTAAAGTTTATGAAATAAAAACCAATGATTTTTCGGAACTTAGGAATTTTGGCTTGAGTAAAGCGGAAAACGATTGGGTACTGTATCTTGATGCGGATGAAAGAATAGATGATGAACTCAAGAGTTCAATCAAGAAAATTATTACGGATGAAACCAAATATGCGGCGTATTTTTTAAGGAGAAAGAATTTTTATTTTGGCAAGTGCCAGTGGCCTAAAATTGAAAAATTGGAAAGGTTGTTTAAAAAAGAAAAGTTAAAAGGATGGAAAGGGAAGCTGCACGAAAGTCCGATTGTGGATGGTGAAATTGGGAAAATCAACGAAGGATTTATTTTACATTTTACGCACCGTGATTTGGAAAGTATGCTAAGTAAAACCATTGAATGGTCAACGCAGGAGGCACTGCTTCGGTATAACAGTGGACATCCGCAAATGACGTGGTGGAGATTTCCAAGAGTAATGCTGACGACATTCTTTGATTCATACATTAGACAAGGAGGATACAAGGCGGGGGCAACGGGAATCGTAGAAAGTATGTACCAGTCGTTTAGTATGTTTGTGACGTACGCAAAGTTATGGGAATTACAAAACCAAGCCAAAAATAAAAAGTCATGATAAAATTACTCAAACGATTTTGGCCAGTTCTACTAATCATTGCTGTCTGGTTTATTTTTTCCTCCCCATATTTTATCCAGCATAAAGTTCCTTTTTCATCAACCTATTTGGTAAACTTTTTTTCTCCCTGGAATGCGTATCCCGGATTTGCGTCGCCGATTAAAAATAATGCGATGCCGGATATCATCACACAAATCTATCCTTGGAAAACTTTAACGATAGAAACTTTGAAGAATTGGCAACTCCCCCTTTGGAATCCTTACAGTTTTTCCGGAACACCACAACTCGCAAATTACCAGTCGGCTGTTTTATCGCCTTTTAATTTAATCTTCTTTATTCTGCCATTTATTGATACTTGGAGCTTATTGGTATTATTACAGCCATTGCTAGCAGGATTATTTATGTTCGCTTTTCTCAAATCTCTAAAGATCAGCAATGAAGGCTCACTTATCGGCTCTTTGGGTTTTATGTTCTGCGGTTTTATCACGACTTGGATGGCTTATGCAACGCTAGGATATGCAATTCTTTTTTTACCACTGACTTTGTTTGCGATTGAGAAATTCTATCAGACACAAAAAAATCGGTTTTTAATTTTGCTTGCTCTTTCTTTACCGCTGTCTTTTTTCAGCGGACATTTCCAAATCAGTATTTACTTTTTTCTGTTTGTCGCAGCGTATATAATCTTCAAATTTTTTCAAACAAGAAATACCCGTAACGCTTTTTATGTCATACTTTATACTTTTCTAGGCTTTTTACTTTCACTGCCCCAACTTTTTCCATCGGTTGAAGCATACATGCAATCTTTAAGAAGCGGAATTTTTGCCAAAGGTGAAGTTATTCCCTGGGGATATTTATCAACCTTTTTAGTCCCCGACTATTTAGGCAATCCAGTGACGAGAAACGATTGGTTTGGCCATTACGCGGAATGGAATGCTTATATTGGAGTTGTGCCTTTGATTTTGGGATTTTACGCGATTTTTAAAGTCAGAAAAAAGGAGATTTTGTTCTTTGGCTTGATGGGGTTATTGGCAATTCTTTTCTCTTTTCAAACTCCGCTACTTGATTTATTGGTTTTCCTTAAAGTTCCGGTTCTTTCAACCAGCGCTTTAAGTAGAATAATTGTTTTATTTAGTTTTTCGGCTTGTGTTTTAGCCGGTTATGGGCTCGATAGATTAATTAAAGACATCAGACAGAAAAATATCAAACCCATCTATTTACTACTAACTCTTTTTACGATAATTTTCGTGGCACTTTGGGCGGTAGTATTTTTAAAATTACTGATTCCTCTGGACAAAATAACGATTGCTAAACAAAATTTAATACTGCCAACAATTATTTTCTTCGCTCTCTGGGTCTTAACGACATTTTCTTTATTAACGGTGCATCTTAAAAAAGAATTCCTAATTAAGCTTTTACCGCTAGCGTTAATCTTGGTTGTCTCTTTTGATTTGTTGAGATTTTCCGCTAAATGGATGCCGTTTGACCCAAGGAATTTAATGTATCCACAACTTCCAATTACAAAAGAGCTAAATAAAATTTCGGGGTTTGAAAGAATCGTTAGTAATATGGGAGGCGAGGGAACAATTTACTATTGTCTGCCTGCGCTCGATGGGTATGATGCGGTTTACGTAAAAAGATACGGAGAATTTATAGCATCGCTAGATAAAGGAATACTGATTGAGTCGGGTCGTTCTGTTGTTGCTTTTCCTAAAGATAGTTTTTACGCGAAACAGGCAATTAATTTATTGGGAGTAAAATATATTGTGCATAAAGTTGCGGACGGTCATGCGCCCTGGACTTTTCCCTTCTGGAGCTATCCGTCCGGGACATTCTCGACTATTTATAATGACGGTGTCTACCAAGTTTTTGAAAATAAGAATGCTTTTCCCCGAGCATTTCTAGCGAGTAAATATATCGTTGAAAGCAATCCGCAGAAAATTCTCAATAAGATGTTTAGTTCAAGCTTTGATTTAAGAAATGAACTCGTTTTAGAGCAGGATCCAAAGGTCAATCTTAGCGGGCAGGGGACAGCCAGAATCGATAAATATTCTTCGGGAAAAATCTTGATCACCACAAATTCCAGTGGGAACAATTTATTGTTCCTTTCGGATACTTATTATCCCGGTTGGCAAGCTTTTGTGGACGGACATCAGACGCAAATTTACCGTGCCGATTTTACTTTCCGGGCAATTCTTGTTCCAAGTGGAAAACACCAAGTAGAATTCGTTTACAACCCATTAAGTTTTAACGTAGGTGTTTTAGCTGGAGTCTTAGGATTATTAACTATTATTTTGCTTGCGGTGATTTCGAAAAGGGATTTAATTTTACGGCCCAAAACTTAAGCTCTCCTAAAGTCATTTTCTTTTTAGCAAAGAAGAAAAGATAAACAATCTCCAAAATCCCCACCGTATTTAAAATCAAAATTCCTACGAACCAATTTCTTTGTTTGAGCTGAGCTGCTCTCCAAAGGGCTAATCCTTTCCAGAGTAATGACCAAAGATAAAGAACGAAAAACAACCATATTTGGTTCTGGGCGAAGTTATTAAATAAATTCATCGTTTAAATTATAGCGCTCTCTTATCTATAAATGCAACTAAGCTAAAAACTTGCTAGAATAGGAGTATGAGAATCGGAGTATTTGATCCCTATCTTGATACTCTCGGAGGCGGGGAAAAATACATGCTGACCGCCGCTTGCTACTTATCGCAAAAGCATGAAGTAACTGTTTTTTGGGATCAAAATGGGGTTTTGGAAAAGGGCGCCGCCAGATTTAACCTTGATTTATCTAAAGTAAAAACAGCCAATAATATTTTCTCCGCCAAAACGCCTCTCTACAAAAGATATTTGGAAAGTAAAAAGTATGACGCCATTTTTTTCTTAAGCGATGGTAGTTTGCCGCTTTTAGGCTCTAAATTATATATTCATTTTCAGTTTCCGATTGAATGGGTTAATAAAAGTAGTTTATTAAGTAAGCTAAAAGAGCTAAGAATTGCAAAAATTATTTGCAATTCATATTTTACAAAAGCCTTTATTGATAAAAAATTTAATACGGACAGCGAAATTTTATATCCACCGACGTATTTAAAAAAAGATTTTCCTAAAGTAAATCCTAAAAAGAAAAAGAATCAAATTCTTAACGTTGGGAGACTTTCAGCCTTTCCAGACGGTGGGCTATCTAAAAAGCAGGATTTTATAATTAAAGTTTTTAAGGAAATTGTTGATAGCGGTGTCAAGAATTGGGAGCTAGTTTTGGTGGTAAGTTTTTTGGAAAAAGACCAAGAGATTTTAGAGGCTTTGAAGAAGCAAATTAAAGGCTACCCGATAAAAATCTTCGCTAATGTCGCACTCGAAAAGCTAAATGAAGTTTATGCGCAAAGCAAAATTTATTGGCACGCGTCCGGTTTTGCCGAAAACTTAACAATTCATCCCGAAAGAGCAGAGCATTTTGGTATCACCACCGTAGAAGCAATGCTTAATGGACTTGTTCCGGTTGTCATCAATGCCGGCGGGCAAAAGGAGATTGTCCGGGACGGCCGGGACGGGTTTTTATTTGATAATGTAAAAGAGATGATAGATAAAACCATGCAACTAATTAAAGATAATGTGATGCTTGAGAAAATGGCAAAAAGCGCTCGAGAAAAAGCAGGAGAATTTTCAACCGACAGATTCTGCGAAAAACTAGATTCAATTTTTACTAGATGAATAAGCTAAGGATATTATTAATCGCCTTTTTCGTTTTATTAACTCTTGTTTTTTTTAAAGCGCTATTTTTACAGGGACAATCGCCAATTCCTGCCGATACAATCGTTGGGCTTTACTACCCATTTCGGGACTTATATTTCAAGACAAACCCGAACGGCCTGCCTTACAAAAATTTCCTGATTACGGATCCGGTTAGACAGCAAATCCCATGGAAACAATTGGTAATTGATGCAGAAAAAAAGTTCACGTTGCCAATCTGGAATCCCTATAATTTTACCGGAACACCACTTTTAGCTAATTTCCAGTCCGGGGTATTTTATCCTTTTAACTTACTATTTTTTCTTTTACCTTTCTCTACTGCCTGGGGCTTAATTATTTTTTTACAACCACTTTTAGCCGGTCTGTTCTTGTTTTTTTACTTAGCAAATCTAAAACTAAATAAAGCCGCCAGTCTTTTGGGAGCAGTTGCATTTGCTTTTTGCGGATTTTCGATTGCTTGGATGGAATGGGGAACAATATTGTTGACTGCGCTATGGTTACCTCTGATCCTACTCAGTATAGATAAAATAATGTCGGAAGAAAACCTCAGGAAATTTTCAATCTTTAAGTTTCAATTTTCAATTTGGCCGGCAGTGTTTCTATTTGCCCTTGTTTTTGCATTTTTTGCGGGGCACCTGCAAACGTTCTTCTACCTTTCGATATTTACATTGGTTTATTCCCTCCTCCGTTTTTTCCAGCAGGGAAAACGTCTCAAAACACTCGGCTTATTCATAATACTTACTTCTTTATTCTTGATTCTGACGGTTGTCCAGTGGTTGCCGACGTTAAATTTTATAGCCCTTTCCGCCCGTAACGTCGATTTGCCAGGTTTTACTCAGGCCGGTTGGTTTATCCCCTGGCAGAATTTAATTCAATTTATTGCACCGGACTTTTTTGGCAATCCGGCAACGCTTAACTATTATGGTATTTGGAATTACGGTGAATTTATCGGCTACGTTGGCATCGTGCCGCTTGTCATGGCGTTTTATGCGCTTATTTTTAGAAGAGATAAAAACACTTTTCTGTTTGGATTAGCTTTATTTTTGTCTTTAGTTTTTGCCCTACCGACAATTTTTGCTAAAGTTCCTTTTAAATTAGATATTCCTTTTCTTTCCACCGCTCAGCCGACGCGGTTATTATTCATCGCTGATTTTTCTTTAAGTGTCTTAGCCGCCTTTGGGTTAGATTATTTTATAAACAGTAAAAATAGGAAATTGATATTTTACGTGTTGGGAATCTTTGGAATAGCATTAATTAGTTTTTGGTCTTTTGTGCTAATCTTCCACAGGCAGATTTTATTGGGTCAAAATTTGGCAATTGCTAAGCAAAACCTGATTTTACCGACGCTGTTATTCGTTGTCGCTTTAATTACGTTATCAGTCTTGGCTTTAAGTTCTCATAAAAAGCTTATGGCGGCATTAGTCAGTCTATTAATTTTGATCACTGTCTTTGATCTTTTTCGCTTTGGTTGGAAATTTGAACCTTTTACCAACAAAGACTATCTTTTTCCGTCCACTGCAATAACTTCGTTTTTACAAAATCAGCCGGGACCTTTTCGAGTGATGGCAACTGATTCAAGAATTCTTCCTCCCAACTTCTCCATTATGTATAAATTGCAAACGCTTGACGGCTACGATCCTTTATATTTGCAAAGGTATGGCGAATTGATGGCCGCGTCGGCTAGGGGTGAGCCAAATATCAGTCCGCCTTTTGGTTTTAACCGCATTATTACTCCGCAAGATCCATTGTCAAGAACAACGGATTTGCTGGGAGTTAAATATGTTTTAAGTTTGGAGGAAATTAAAAATCCAAAACTAACACAGGTTTTTACGGACGGTGTGGTCAGAATTTATGAAAATGTAACGACTTTTCCCAGAGTATTTTTTGTCAGTACGACTTTCTTGGCTAATTCAAAACAACAAGCGATTAATGCTCTATTTGACGTTAATTTTCTGCTTAACAAAAGGGCAGTGGTAGAAAATGTTAACGATAAACAATTGTTTCAGTCAAATTGGGGACTAGGCAAGGCAGTAATTACCGACTATCAGGATAACAAAGTTGTGATTAGTGTAAATAATCCAGGCGTTAGCTTTTTGGTTTTAACAGACAGTTATTATCCGAGTTGGCATGCAACGATTGACGGGAAAGAAACCCCAGTATACCTTACGGATTATAACTTTAGAGGTATAATAACTCCTAAGGGTAAGCATACAATCGTGTTTTACGATACGCTATTTTAATATGGATATTAGTGTCATAATTCCAAATTATAACGGGGAAAATCTACTGAAGGAAAATCTGGGAAGGGTTTATCAAGAAGTCGCTGCTTATAAATTAGGGGAAGCCGAAATAATCGTTGTTGATGACGGGTCGTCGGATGGAAGCGTAAACTTTCTCAATGAATTTTCCAAGACACATCGGAATTTTAAAGTTCTAGTGGGTGACAAGAATCTAGGCTTTGCTCCAACTGTCAATAAAGGAGTAAGTGCTGCAAAAGGCGAGGTAGTGATTCTTTTAAATACGGACGTTTGTCCAGAAAAAGGTTTTTTGGAACCTTTATTGAAGCATTTTTCAGATCCAAAAGTATTTGCGGTTGGTTGTTTGGATAAAAGTATTGAGGGTGATAAAGTTACTCTGCGGGGCCGCGGCTTAGGGGAGTGGAAAAGAGGTTTTTTAGTTCATCGAAGGGGAGAGGTTAATAAAGCAAATACTCTTTGGGTCAGTGGGGGAAGCGCGGCTTTTCGAAAGTCTGTCTGGGAAAAGCTGGGAGGATTTAACGAACTTTACGCGCCATTCTACTATGAAGACATCGACCTGTCCTACAGAGCTTTAAAAGCAGGATTTGACGTGCTATTTGAGCCCAAAAGCATTGTCGTACATGAGCATGAAAAAGGCGCGATTAAGAGTAAGTACTCAGGCTTTGCGATAAAGACAATTGCTTACAGAAATCAATTCATTTTTGTTTGGGAAAACGCTACGGATTTTTCTTTGCGGCTTACTCACGTTGTCTGGTTGCCTTACCATTTAGCACAGGCGCTAGTTAGATTTGACTTAGCATTCTATTTGGGCTTTTTTGAGGCTTTAATTCTTTTGCCAAAAATAATAATAACCAGCTTAATAGTTAAAAGACAGTTTATCTTATCAGATAAAGAAGTTATAAGTAAATTTAAGTAATGGAGCTACTAAATTTTATCTTTTTTTTCACTCTGGTATCTTTGATAATTTATTTACCGGGGCGATTACTACTTAGGATCTCCGGTTATAAATTCGCCAGTTTTTTGGTTACATTTTCTTCGTCTCTAATTGTGGGTTTAGCTGCTTTTTTATTTTCTACCTATATTTTGTCTTGGATAAAAATTCCATTTGCTTATAACTTAATAATTCCACTTGCTTTACTGTTCGAATTAAAAAATTCATACTCCGAATTTAAAAACAACGTAAAAGTAACAAAATTCTTAACTCCGGAGACTTTGGTTCTTCTTTTGGGAACAATCGCTATGACTTATACCACTTGGAATTCGGGAGCCTACAAGAGTGGTGAAGTTCTATTCTATGGGGTTAATGGGCAAGATTCGGTTTATCATTTAGCCTTGATTGGAAGTTTAATTTCCAATTTCCCTCCATTCCACCCGGGGTTGGCCGGAGTTCCGCTGAAAGGATATAATTTCTTCTATGATTTTTTAATCTCAAATTTCGCCCAATTCTATCGTTTTAACCCTTTGGACTTATTTTTTAGATTTTTTCCCCTATTTATTGCTTTTCTGCTCGGGTTTTCCTCACTGGCTCTTGCAAAATTCTTAAAATTTGGGAAAATTACTACCCTGTTTTTAATCTTTTTAATGTATTTTATACAAAGCTTTGATTTTTTCGTTGGCTATTTATATAAATTTTTAAATTACAACTATAGTTCCGCTGGAATAACTCAATCTTTTGCGAATGCGTTAGACCCTTCAATAGTTATTTCTGCAAGTTTTACATTAATTGGATTTATTCTGCTATTCTCAAAAGGAAAAAAGTGGTCTTTTTTGCTACCGGTTTTGGTGATTGGAGTTATTCCTCAGATAAAAATTTATGCGGGAATCACTTTTTATTTTGGCTTGGCCATGGTCGCCTTATGGGAATTATACAAAAGTAGAAGTACCTATTGCTTAAAAATTTTAATTTTTTCCGGTGCTTTGTCTGCGCTGGTGTATCTACCGGTAAATTATGGAGCCGGCGGACTTATGTTTGCACCGTTTCTTATCTATAAGAATTTTATTGACAGCGCATGGATATTTGTTCATTGGCATTGGAATGTTAATTTTCCTCTATATATTGAATCAAGGAACTATATTCATATCGCTTTCTTTTATTTAGTTGCAATTGCATTTTTTATACTGACAAGTTTAGGAACTAGAATTTTAATTATCCTTGACATAAAAAAAATTTTCAGTAAAAATTTTTATACCTCCCAGAATATCTTTTGGATAGCAAGTATTGCTGCGGCTTTTTTAATTCCGAGCTTATTTGTTCAATCTGTTTCGACATTTTCTATAATCCAATTTTTCTGGGTCGGGTATATGCTTCTTGTAATACCAACAGCAGTAGTTTTGGGAGAAAGGTTAGAAAGAGTAAATAAAATAATCCTAGTGACGACATTTTTAATACTTGTATTTTTGTTTTTACCCGATACGGTTAAAATAATAGAAACGTATTCTGGGGCTTCCGGAGGTATCGGCGCAGATATTGTAAAGCAATCGAATGTTATAAGTAAAATACCGCAAAATCAAGGAATAATTGTGGTAAATAGAATCTTAGTAAAAGGCAGATACCAAGATTCATTTGGAAATCCGATTTTTTCTGCGTTAAGCGGACACTCTATATATTATGAGTATGAGCTTACCGGTTTTGGCGGGCTAAATAAGATAGTCGACGCCAGAAAAGATGATGTAGATAAAATAGTCAGTAATATGATAAATTGTAGTAATCCAATTGCTGCCGAACAAAATATTATTGATGTTATGAAAAAAAGTAATAATCAGTATTTATTAATAATGCAGGAAAATGAGTGCACGCAGAGATTTAATAAACTACAAATCGTGAATAGAGAAGGAACGTCTGTTTTATATAAAATATAAATGAAATTATCTATAATTGTTCCGGTATTTAACGAAGAAAAAACAATACTGCAGATTTTAGAAAGGCTGAAGAAGGCCGATATTCCCGTCGAGCATGAGGTTATTGTAGTCGATGATGGTTCGACAGACAGTACGAGAGAGAAGTTGAAAAAAGTTAAAGGTCCCAAAATTATTCTCCATGAAAAAAATCAAGGTAAAGGCGCAGCGGTAAAGACAGGCATTAAAAATGCTACAGGCGATTATATTATAATTCAGGACGCAGATTTGGAGTATAACCCGAATCAAATCAAAGACTTGTTAAAGCCAATCCTAATCAATAAAACAGAAGTTGTCTATGGAACAAGGTTGGACAGGGCACCGCATCTTAAAAAAGAAGAAGCAAAGCATCTCTTTATAATCCACTACTTTGGCAACCGGTTTTTAAGTCTTGTCACCAGTCTTCTCTATGGCCAGTGGCTTACCGACATGGAAACCTGTTATAAACTGTTCCCGAAAAAGGCTATTTCCTCGATTAGGCTTAACGCGAGAGGCTTTGAATTTGAGCCGGAAGTAACAGCGAAATTATTAAAACAAGGGTACAAGATAAAAGAGGTATCAATAACTGCAAATCCAAGAGGATACGATGAGGGTAAAAAGCTCAATACAGTCAAGGATGGGGCTATCGCTTTATGGTCGCTTTTAAAATACAGATTCACAGATTAATAAGGCAAAATATCCATATATTTCTTCTTACGGTAATTGGAATATTCTTTTTAATTCCCCTACTTCATTCCGGCTTTTATTTATCCCATGATGGGTTTGCCCACGTCGCTCGGTTTGCAGCATATTTTAAAAGCTATATGGACGGACAATTTCCGGCCAGGTGGGCAGCTGATTTAAACAGCGGTTATGGTACTCCTCTATTTATTTTTTTCTATCCTTTGCCTGGATTCATCGCGACTCTTTTGCACCTATTAGGCTTTAGTTTTGAAACGGTTTTTAAAATCATAATCGGCTCCAGTTTTATTCTTGCCCCTGTTTTCTTATTCTCATGGTTAAAGCGGCAAGCCAAAGTAGAAGTTGCCTTTAGCGTTGCCATTATTTACATGCTCCTTCCATACAGATTTCTGGATATCTATGTTAGGGGAGACGTAGCGGAAATACTCAGTTTCGTTTTTATTCCTTTAATTTTTCTGTTTATAGATAAAGTTTTACAAGAAAAGAAAATTAGGGATGTTTTCTTAGGCGCTATTTTTTATGCCTTATTTATAATGGCGCATAATGGAATAGCTTTAATCTTTTCTCCGGTTTTCCTAGCTTACTCTCTAATTTTTATCAAAAAACGCAAAGATGTTGTCTATCCTTTGGGAATTTTAGTGCTGGGAATTTGTTTGTCTGCCTTTTTTGCTCTGCCTGCAATAATGGAAACGAAATACACGCTGGCTAAAATTACTTTCAGTTCATTATATAATCAAAATTTCATTCCTCTCTTGCAATTATTTTATTCCAAATGGGGATTCGGTGCTGATGTAAATATTAAGGGAGGACTATCTCCTCAAATAGGAATAATTTATTTTATAGCTCCTTTTATAGCTTTAATATTTACAATGATGCATAAAATTAAAAAGCAGAAAAAATTTCTCTTCTGGCTTACAATTTTTGTCTTGTCAGTGTTTATCACAACCGCTTACTCAAAGTTTTTATGGGATCATTTGCCAATATTAAAT
>Ga0224523_1000924_pt1 | contig 13451 bp, 5 predicted proteins | sample CFST50metaG_FD_182732 | JGI IMG/M metagenome (GOLD analysis project Ga0224523, IMG submission 182732) | Peat soil microbial communities from Stordalen Mire, Sweden - C.F.S.T50 | ecosystem: Environmental > Terrestrial > Soil > Wetlands > Peat | place: Sweden: Norrbotten County, Stordalen Mire...
CGTTTAAATTTAAAAGATAGCCAGTTTGGTTTCTTTGTTTCTGACGATACAAAACCAATCTTTAATCTATTCATTGAAAAAATATTCTTTACCAACAACAAAGAAACATGTGAAGTGACCTTGTCAATTAACGACACAACACTTACAGATATTTATCTCTGTGGTATAGCAACAGAAAACGGGGAACAATGTATTATCAATGCCGTTGATATCACAGAAAGGAAACGAGCCGAGCATACAATATCCAATTCTGAAATCAGATATCGCCGTGTCTTTGAAACTGCCAAAGACGGGATTCTTATTCTGGATGCAGAAACAGGAAAAATATTAGATGTAAATCCTTTTTTAATTGATCTGTTAGGTTATACACGTGAGCAATTTATAGGAAAAGCCATTTGGGAAATTGGATTCTTTAAAGATATTACTGCAAATAGGGATAAATTTCAGGAATTACAACAAAAGGAATATAACAGGTATGAAAACTTGCCTTTGGAAACAACCAAAGGAACTAAGATCAATGTTGAATTTGTCAGCAATGTTTATTACGAAAATGCTAACAAAGTCATTCAGTGCAATGTAAGAGACATCACAAATCGCAAAAAAGTATAGATCTGATTTGTTTCTTTTAAATTTGATAAACTTTTGTTTTCAAGACTGATAGATAGGTTATTATTAAAAAACCTATCTGAAACAATTTAATTTCAGGTATCACCAATAGTGATTATATTTAAAACAGATTTCAGTGTTTTAAGAAAGCATTTATTTCATCGCAAAACTGAACTCATAGTATTAATTTATGGTAGTTTATCAAAGTTAATATTAGGTTTTTTATTTCCATTCTCACGTGTGAAACTTTGTCCATATTGAGCAGTACCCTCTTTAAATCCACCATTCCAAAGGATAAAACCAGTTTTATCAACCGATGCTCCATAGTCTAGTCTCATTTTATTACCAGTTGGGTCATGAGTAAATGATGCTTTATTTAACTCAATCCACTCACCATCTGTAGTATATATCCATTGATTCGAATAGATTGCCTTCCGCTCCAGGTTTCCATTTTCACCCCCGAAGTTTTCGATGAATGAATAAAGATGACTTAAGTATTTCCCATCTTTTGGTGCTTTCCAGCTCGAGATTAACATCCATTCGTTTCTTTCAGGATCAAAGAAATAGCCTGTATAAGTTGTAAAAGAGTTTTCTGGAAGGGCGTGAACAAGAAACCGATATTTCTTTCCTGTGCTCCAATTCCAGATTAAATGGCTATGGCCACCTGTTCCTTCATTGCCAAAATCACCGGAAAAAACATTTGCCCCTTTCTTAATCAACTGAACTTTGTCTTCTGCCATAACTTTACTCCGATCAACAGCTTCATTACTACTGTCCCAAATTGAAAAAATCACCCTTCTCTCACTTTCAGAGTTTACCTGAATTCCAAAATATCCTTTGCCAAATCCACAAGCCATAAAATAGCTATACAAATGATCATATCCTTCCGGAATGGTAATTTCATTATAAAACCATTCCACCTTTTTTTCATTAGAAACGGGATAACTTAAATGAACTGAACTCGAATTACGACGAGGCTCATTATTAAAATGCATATTTTCAGTAGCTTCACCCATAAATATTATTGATTCCAGATCTAAAAACTGTCCGGAATTAGTAGATATTGGAATGATTTGAACTGAATAATAACCGGGTTTCCTAATCTTAATTTCGCCAACCTTTAATGTATCTAAATTATTTTCTGAGATATTAAGATGAAAAACCTTATCATCAATGACTACTTTATAAGTTGAAACAGGTACATCCTTTCCTGGTTTAAGAAGAAGCTGAAGTTTACCAATATTCTGAACCCTGAAATAAAAGAAAAGAGAGGTTTTTGATGATTTCCAGTTAGTAACTCCATTTTTTCCAATTCGTACTCCTTGCTCTGAAGGCATGGCATAGGCTGTAAATGATGGTATGACTGTTGGTTTATTAATCTGCGCTTTAACATTGATAGTTAATCCACATATAAGCAGTAATAACAGGAAATTATTTTTCATTTTCTTTTCATTTTTAAGTTCTTCAGCTTTGAAACTGTTTTATAAATTGAATTCATGCCTTTTGGGTCAAAGTCAACCTAATCCATTGCCATTCAATCTTCGTAGAATATGTCTTCACCTTATTCTACGAAATATCAGCAAATTAAAACGCAATGTTCACTTTGAATTTATTAGAAACTGCTATTTTTTTAGTTTTAATAAATACAACTCCATTTCTTTCAGTCGGATTATAATACCACCCTTCGGGTACTGCTTCGAATTCTGCCTTAGTTTTAAACTTCTTTAGCTTTTTCTTTTCGATGTCTGATGTAACAGAAGATGGTATTATTTTTGAATGAACTTCAAAAAGATATACTCTTTCCTGCAATTTTCCTTTATATTCGCCATTACTTGGATTGATAGTTATCATAACAGGTTGTGTCCCATCTATCTCTCCTTCACACTCAAAAAGTTGTTTTGAGAATGCCCCCTGACGGTGTTCCCTTGTCAGACCATCGTCTTCGTATAAAGTAAAATTGCTCTTGCCCGAAGGATAAATATCTAAAGTCAAAGTATCGGCAGGTCTTTCTGCATCATACATCATCTGCGGATAAAGAGGGATGATGGCTCCACCCCTTACAAACAGAGGTAGTTTGTCGAGTGGTGCAGGATAATTATTCAAAGTCTGTCCACCTGTGATTTTATCACCACTCCAATAGTCAAACCATTTGCCTTCCGGGAAGTAAATGCCATCGCGTTTCCCTTCAGATTTATAAACAGGGGCTACCAAAAGGAATTTACCCAACATATATTGATATTTGGTTTTTTCTTCTCCCCAGGTCACCGTGTCTTTTGGAAACTCGAGGAGCATACCGCGTACAGCAGGAACCCCGGTTTCATGAGCCTCGTTGCACAAGGTGTACATATAAGGCGTCATCCGTTGTTTAAGTTTCAGATATTTGCGATTGATGGATGTAAAAGGCTCTCCAAATAACCAGGGCTGTTTATCTGTTGTATTATATTTTTTATTATTTGCCCATCCACTCATACTCATGAATACAGGAGTAAAACATTTCCACTGCAAGTCACGAACATATGTTGAATCGCTTCCTCCAAAAATACCATCAACATCCCCAGTGGCACAATTCTGAGCCGAAAGACCTGAACCAATGAGCGTTGGAATATGCCAACGGATATAGTTCCAACTCCCTGACTGGTCTCCTGTCCAGAGTACGGAATGGCGCTGGCTTCCGGCCCATCCGCAAACTGACCACACAAAACCACGGGCATCGCTGTTATTTTCAATCCCTGTATAAGCTGTTTTTATACCGTCCAGTGCAAATTTATATCCGGCTCCAACCCAGGCCACATCGAGTTTACATAACCGTGTTCCATATTGGCCTACCTCTTTTGCAATTTTTTCAACACCGCTTTCTGTCCATAACCCTGTATAAAAACCACGTTTGTGTAATTCCCTAACCACAGAATCAAGTTTAGTATATCCACAACCATAACCATCGTTGGGTAATATCCAACCACGTGGCATGTCATGTTTAATATACTCATCTGCAATGAGTTTTATCACATCCGGTGTAGTTCCGTTTTTCCCTGTTGTATTGCTTCCAGCTGGTTTTGCTCCGCGGTTGTAACAGTTGGCATCTCCCATGCTCATTGCCCAACGAGGCATAAGAAATGGCTTTCCGGTCATGTCGGTATAAAGACCTAAAATATCCTGTAACGTGTTTCCTACAAAATAATAACAATCAAAACGTGGTTCATTATGACTAAGTGAAACAGTCTGTTGGAAATCATATTCGCCCGGAGCATAGGTGTTTCGCAAAGCGCCATAGCCTTTATTGCTCATGAAGAAAGGCGCGGGATTTGGATTCCCTCCATCCTCCCAGTTATAATCAATGTTCATTTTGATTTTCTTTCCCCTGTGAGAAAATCGACCATTTTGTTGTCCCCCTCCATAAAAATACTCATCATCTCCCCGCTTCAAATATTGAACGGTTTGTTCACCATATGTCAATCCTTGAGTCTCTTCCCAGATAATAGTAGAATTGTCCGGCCTGTAGAGTGCAAAATGAATTGGTGATTTATAAGCCCTCAAAGCTAGTTTTGAAGTTGTCAACAGATAATAACTCCCTTGATCAGTCCATTTAACAGCTACCGATCTAACTGAAGTATTGTTCACAATGTCATTGGCAGCCGGGTCTGTAAACACCCCGTCATACGACATCCAGAATCTGAAAATATCATCACGATAAAAGATAACCTTTAAAGCTGCATTGTGACATGAAAATACAAATTCATTACCCCCAGTCTTAAAACCTGTCACATCACCCAAAGAAAATGCCTTCGAATATAATGTTGTTTTTATAGTATCGTTATCTGTTCGCTTATCATCCGGTAATGAAGTATAGAACTTTACCCTATGGATACCGAGATCGGTCAAATCAATGGGCGGAAAAGAGACTTTGAGTGTATCAATAACTTTAAAAGGTTTTTCTTTAGAGACTGGTATTGATATCTTTATAGGTTCACGTTTATCAATCTGAAGAAAACAATCGAAGTTTTTTATCAGATTCTCAGCCCCCAGGTTGATAACCTTAAACGACATCACATCCTGATTAGTGAAAATATTCCCTGATGACTTGTGAGAAGTGATTTCAGATGCAGTAAGGTCGGCCTCGAGTGCTTCCTGAAGTTCAATATCATCAATCATCCAATACCAGGCATAGAGACCCTTCCAGTAAAAACGAAGATATACTGTTTTTTGTCCTGCTGCATATTTGGTAATATTAAGCTCTACATTCATCGGGTTTGCACAGTCATCTTCCGAACCGATGCCATTACGCACATCATATTCTTTCCATTCTTTTCCGTCCGAACTAATCCCAACAAAGAGTCCGGCATCCTGCCTTCCTCCTCCTAAATTATTCCACATAAAATTCTGTTGAAACTTCAATACAACAGAACGTTTTGTTGAACAATCAATCGGAGCAGTTTGTACCAAAGCATCCGCCCATGCATTATTCTTCTTCCATTTTCTGTATGCCCTATCCACTCTCACTCCCGGTGCATATTGCAAATGAAAACCCCTGCTTTTTGAAGCAATAGGAGGTGCCTGTTGCGAATGAGCATATGAACCCGGAAAAGGTTGATCGGTCACCTTCCAATTTATTGTGCTGTCATTTTTACAAATGAATTTCCATCCTGTAGGCAAACTGCCTCCACTGAAGTCTTCTTTCCAGAATGTCTGACCATAGGAAGGTTTTACAACATTCTTTTGTGCCTGAGAAAATAATCCGGCAAAAATAAAAACGGCAAAAAATGCTAAACGTCGCATGGGATGAGGGATATTAAATAAAACATAAATATCAAAATATGGCTGCAAGATACTAATATTTTTTCTAATGTTACGATAACAATAAAATAATTTAGCATAACATAAATCACTTTCTAAACACTCATATTTAAATATATGAGCTATAATTCAGAACCTGAATTAATTTAACCAAAGAATAATGTTAGAAAAATGCCATGATTTGTATAAGAAATAGATGATTAAATAATTAACATTATCTCATTATTAATTGATAACAGGAACTATCCAGTCATTTAAACTGGATAGCTGTTTAATAATTTCCTTTTAAAAATTTATTTATTAAAAAAGAATTTGTCTGCAATATTTAGTCCATTCACTCTAAAAACATGAAATAAAACAGAAAACCAATAGGGGAAACAATTTCTTTACTGAACAGTATTATTCAATAATTTGGAAGTTTCCGGTTAATTTGATATCCTGTGAAGATGCACCTATCATTACTTTAAACTTGCCGGGTTCAACAACATGTTGCATCTGACGGTTCCACAATTTCAGGTCGTCGGGTACCAAAACAAAATGAACCGTTTTTGTTTCTCCTGGATTCAGATTGATACGCTCGAATCCTCTCAGATTTTTTTCATAAGTAGTCACGCTGCTTAACACATCACGGGTGTATAACTGCACAATCTCATCTCCTTCAACTTTACCGGAATTGGTTACATCCGCCCAAACCTCAATATTTTGATCCTTGCCTGTCGTCACAGGAGAGATGCGTAAATTACTATATAAAAAAGTAGTGTAACTGAGACCAAATCCAAAAGGATACAACAATCCTTTGATTTTTGCTCCCTCTCCTGCATCGGTTTGAGCAGATGGTTTTGAAGGAAAGTTGAAAGGCAACTGCCCCACCGACCGTGGAAATGTCAGGGTCAGTTTTCCACCCGGATTATAATCGCCAAACAGAATATCGGCAAGTGCAGTCCCACCTTGTGCGCCGGGATAACCTGCATAGATAATTCCATCAATATTTTTATCAATCCAATTGATCGTCATGGGTTGTGAGCCGATTAAAACCACAATAACTTTCTTGCCTGTTTTATATATGGCTTTCATCAGGTCCAACTGATAACCGGGCAGATCAAGGCTGGTGCGACTTTTATTTTCTCCGGCCGTCTTTGTATTTCCGCCGAGGGCAACAATGACAATATCAGCATTCCTGGCCACTACCACCGCCGAATCAATCTGAGCCTGTTCATGTGTATCCGGCGCTTCAGGAAGAACTTCACTCTCTGGCCAGTGCTTGTCAACCAGTTCACACCCCTTTGCATACAGCACTTTATCAGCGCCCAATTTGTTTTGGATGCCTTGTAATACGTTGACACTCTTTGTGGCAAGTGGGCCGTAATGGGTGTGAGCATAACTGTCGTTGGTTGCATTAGGACCAATGACAGCCACAATAGGAGTTTGTTTAGTCAGGGGTAAGATGTTATTTTTGTTTTTCAGTAAAACGATGCTTTCTTTTGATGACTGCAATGCAACTGCCTGATTTTGTTCGCAATTCACATACTGTTCACTTGCTTTTGCATCGGCAACATAAGGATGGTCAAAAATACCAACGGTAAACTTAACACGCAAGACATCTTTAACCCGGTTATTAATAGTATCTATTGGAATACGGTTTTCATTAACCAGCTCACGGAGATAGTTAATAATAACATCGGGATTACCGAAAGTGGTACGCACATTCATGCCAGCCATGAATGCCTGATAAACAGCTTCTTTAAGATTAGCAGCTACTCCATGTTTTGAGAAAAGATACTCAAGGGCATCGCTATCACTTACCACATAACCTTTAAAACCAAAATCTTTTCTGAGTCGCTCAATAAGCCAGTAACTACTTCCTGAAATCGGAATACCATCATAATCATTATAAGAACTCATTATCCCATTGATATGGGCTTCCTGAATTACTTTTTTAAAGGGATATAATAATATGTCTTCCACCTCACGGGGAGCAACCTGAGGATCCGTCCGGGCCAATCCTTCTCGGGCACCTTTATTGGCACTATACACTGCGAAATGTTTTGACGTAGCAGCAATTTGATTATTAAACTGCATCCCGGTAGCCATTGCAACCCCCAGCCTGGCAACAAGGTATGGGTCTTCACCATATACCTCTTCAAGTCGTCCCCAACGTTGATCACGTGCCACATCCAAAATAGGGGCATAAACATTTGTATATCCAAGTGCTCTTGCCTCTTTACCTTCAATAAGTCCCTCTTTGTGAACCAGGTCTTTGTCCCATGTCATCCCCATATTCAACTGGGTTGGGAAATCAGTCGCCACATAAGCTTCCACACCCCGGATTCCTTCATTGGTAAAATCTGCAGGAACCCCCAATCTAGTTTGCTCAATAAAAAACCGCTGTGTTTCATTCATTGCCCAAACATGGCGCTTGATATCTGTGGCAAGATCGATATCCATTAATTTCTGTCCCCAGCCAATAAAGCCATTCAGATGTTCATCTATATTGGCAATCCCATCTTTCCAAATCTTTGTTTTCCATTGTGCTGTTGGTAATGAATCTTTCAAAACGCGTTTCCATCCATACAAGGTTGCCATCTGGCAGGTTTTTTCCTCAAGGCTCATTTGCGAGATCAAATCATTGATACGGGCATCAATGGGCTGGGTTGGATCTTCATAAATATCTTTCTTCCCGTTTTTGTTCAGGTCAATCCAGCCATCATGGTAGATATTCTGAACCAATTTCTTTTGAGCAAAACTATCCACACTAAAAAGCAGAACAAAAAGCAGGACAATTAGAGTTATTTTCTTCATAATTTTATAATTAAGCATTTAAAAATAATTACTTGTTTCGGGGAGTTTAATCACAATATCATATAATGCCGCTCTTTTACAATTCATATTCATCTGGTTATTCTCTCTTTTCATATCTTTATTGTAAAAAAGAGTAATAGTATAGAGTTCACCCTTATTCAACAAAAATAATAATCTTGAGTAATTTTAAAAAGTTAGTAACATCAATACTAATTAATAATAATTTGATCAGGATAGGGAACAGATTTCCCGGTTCGCTTATCCATCGGCATTTGTGCATTTACTTTTCGCAGGTATTCACCTAGCACCTTCGATAATTTCTTTACGATCAGTGGTTCCTTGTCGGCAAGATTCTGCACTTCACCTATATCGTTAGGAATATTAAAGAGCTCAAATTTGCGGCTGGCATGATAATAAATCAACTTCCAATCATTCAAACGAACACTACTAAATGCGGCAATACCAGGTCCGGTTGGACCCCAACAATTTGGGTAATGCCAGAAAAGTGGTCTGTTTTTCGAAGGATCTCCTTTACCAGTTAGCAAGGGAACGAAACTGATTCCATCAGTAGTTTGCACAGTACTATAGTCTTTAAAACCCGCCATCTGCAGAATAGTGGGAAAAAAGTCTTCAATCATCAGATACTTATCGCAAACACTGTTGGGTGCAACGACTCCTGGCCATACAACTATCATTGGTTCACGAATTCCTCCTTCATATGCAGATCCTTTTCCACTTGCCAGTGGCTTATTGTGGGTATTAGGTTCTCCTCCACGACCCACAGCACTGAGTCCACCATTGTCAGACATGAACAGTATAACAGTATTTTTTTCAAGGTTGTTTTTCTGAAGATAATCCATGATATCACCCAGACTCTGATCCATTCCTTCTATCATAGAGGCATATTTTGCTTCTATGATATTAAGACCCCTATTCTCATAATTTTTTATGAATCGGTTGTTGGCTTCTATGGGTGCATGAACAGCATAATGAGCCATATATAAGAAAAAGGGTGATTTATTTTTGCTGACACTATCTACTGCATGAAGCGCTTCTATGGTTAAGGCTTCAGTAAGATTAATATCTTTTCCATGATATTTTCTCAATCCCGGAACTGCCTGCAGAGACATCGGGTCACCCATGTCATCATTTCCAAAGTTTTTCAATCCCTGGTAAGATGCTGGATGCCCTCCAGCATGGCCAGCAATGTTGATATCAAATCCTAAATTCTTAGGCTCGGCACCAAGAGTTCCGAATGCTCCAAAATGAGCTTTCCCACAGTGAATGGTTGTGTATCCTTTTTTTTTCAACAGCATCGGAAGGGTAGTGGCATATACGGCTCTTTTAACCGTAGGATCGGGAGTGATCCCATTTACATTCCATGCAGGTATTGTGAGATCAGGGTCTGTTGCATCTGTTAAGGTATTCTTTAGCTCTGTCCAGTTTGTCACTCTATGCCGTGCTGCATTCATTCCGGTTAATAAACTAACCCGCGTTGGTGTCGAGACCGGACAAGCATAAGCTTGTGTGAACTTCACCCCCATTCGTGCCATTCGTTCCATGTTTGGAGTATGGTAGCGATTATTTAAGGGAGTACGTTGATTCCAGAAGGGTTCGCTTGTATCTTGCCAGCCCATATCATCGACCAGGAATAGAACGATATTGGGTTGCTGAGTTGTTGATACTGATTTCTGTTGAGCTTGTGCTGGTAATATTCCGGATAATATGCCAATACCAGCTAAAGAAATAAGATGTTTCATAATAAGCAATGAAATTAAAGCCAAAGATAATTAAATATATACCAAAGATTCACAATGTTTAATACATAATTCCATTAGTTCTTATCTTATAATAATTTATATTCAATGCAATCATTTAAATTCTATATTTTTGCAAACATAACGTGATGATTTATTGAAAATTCATGAATTATTCAGGTTAGTAGTCAAAAAACAGGGAGTAGCATAAATTAAAACTGTTATGAAAAAAGAAATTACGTTTTTATTCTATTTCGTTTTCTTATTAGCAACGGGAGTAGATGCACAACAGCAGAAAACAAATAATCCGGTTATTTCCAAAGTAACAGATGTATGGGTAGTATTTAAAACGCATTTTGACTTAGGTTTTACCGATTTGCCGGAAAATGTTTTTGCGCGATACAGAGGAGAAATGATGGATAACGCATTAAATATCATAGAGAAAAACGCATCACAACCAAAAGAAAAGCGTTTTGCATGGACAGTACCCGGATGGCCTCTTTATGCTCAAATATTAGGACCTTTACAAAACCCCGAACGAAGAGCAAGGATTGAAAAAGCGATCAGAGAAGGTTCAATTGTTGTACATGGGCTTCCTTTTTCCATGCACACTGAGTCGCTTGATTATGAGGATTTGGTTCGCGGTCTTGGTTACTCGTCAATGATTGCCCGAAAGTATGGACAACCTTTGCCAATTAGCGCTAAAATGACCGATGTGCCTTGTCATTCATGGATACTTCCAACCTTATTAAATAATGCAGGCATAAAGTTTCTACAACTGGGTTGCAACCCGGCAAGTCAATATCCTCGTTTTCCTCAATTGTTTTGGTGGGAAGGTGCTGATGGCTCTAAAATTTTATGCCAATACACTTCTCAATACGGTTCTGAATTAATTCCACCGACAGACTGGCCATGTAAAAACTATCTTGCAATGATTATGACCGGTGACAACCAAGGCCCACCCAATCAAAAAGAAGTTGAAACGATACTGACAAAATTCGAAAAAGAGCTGCCAGGAGTAAAAATACACATGGGAACCCTTGATGATTTCGCAAAAGCAATAATTACCGAAAATCCTGATTTGCCAATAATTAAAGGAGATACCCCCGATACATGGATTCACGGATTACTTTCAATTCCCCAGGAAACAAAGATTGCACGAAATATCCGTCCTTTAGAATCAGTTCTTGATGGGTTAAATACGCAAATGGGTATTTGGGGCATACCTACTGAATCTATTTCTGCAAAGTTGGCAAAAGCTTATGAGCAGAGTCTTTTGTATGGCGAACATACATGGGGAATGAATGCGGAGTTTGGACCGCGTTTCAGCTATGGTGATGATTGGAAAAAATGGTTGGCAGAAGCCGAAGCAGAACCTATTCCTGAAAATGGCGATTATTTAAAACTAAAAAACAGTGATGCACAAAACACGCAAGTAGGAAGTAAAAGGAAATGGCTTCATTCTTATGATGAAAAACGCCAATACATCCTCAACACAAATGATATAGTAAGCAAAGAATTAAACCTTCGTCTTGATTTACTTGCAAAATCAGTTAATTTAGAAGGAAAACGTTTGGTAGTTTACAATCCATTGCCATGGAAAAGATCAGGGATTATTGAAAATCCATGGGAAAAAGGGAAATATTTTTATGTGCCTGAAATCGCATCATGTGGATATATTTCCTTTTCTCAGAATGATTTAAAAGAATCAACCATTACAAATGATGATCAATCTGCATTCACTACACCTTATTTTAAAATAGTTTTTGATTTAACCCGTGGAGGAATATCTTCCTTAATAGAAAAAACAACGGGTCGTGAATTGGTTGATCAAACCTCTAAATATGTTGTTGGTCAGTTTTTGCATGAACGGTTCAGTACAAATGAAGTTGATAAGTGGTTTCATACTTATAGCAGGATTCAGGATGGTTGGGGTCTAAATGATTTAGGGAAACCCGGAATGATAAATGCAAAAAAGGCCCCTTATTTGGCATTTACTCCTCATAGTTGGAAAATCTCTGTTTCGCATTCAGCCGTTGCGGATATAGTAACATTGTCTGCTGTTGACACAAAGGGTTTTGCGAAGAAATACACTTTGACATTTACTTTCCCTCGAAATGCCGCTTATGTTGATGTTCAGTGGTTTGTTGATTCTAAAACACCTGAAAAGCAACCAGAGGGCGGATGGCTTTGTTTCCCCTTTGCTGTTGAGAAACCTACTTTTACTGTTGGTCGTCTTGGTGGTCCTATAAACCCTGCAACAGATATTATTCCGGGTAGCAACAAATATTTGATGGCTGTAAATACAGGAGTAGCAATTACACAAGCAGATAAAACAGGAGTCGCACTATCGCCGATGGATTCTCCTTTAATCAGCCTGGGTGAGCCCGGTTTATGGAAGTTCTCATTAGATTATATACCAAAAGTACCATCGGTATTTGTCAATATTTATAATAACATGTGGAATACTAATTTTCCATTATGGCAGGAAGGTTCCTGGAGTGAACGAGTTCGTATCTGGGCAATTGATAAACACACACAAACAGTCCCAAACCTGATTCAAAACGCATGGGAGGCTCGTGTACCATTATTAACAGGAATTGCAGTAGGTAGTGCCGGAAAATTATCAACAAAAAAGAATGGTATATCTATTTCAAGAACAGGGGTGCTGGTAACGGCATTCGGAGAAAATCCTGATGGCAAAGGAACAATTTTGCGTTTGTGGGAACAAGGAGGTAGTTCAGGTAGTGTTACGATTACATTGCCCAAAGGGTCAAATTACACGAAAGCCATACCAGTAGATCTTCGTGGCGAAAAGATCGGAGAGCCTGTTAAACTTATTAATGGTAAACTATCATTAGAATTACATGCTTATGCTCCGGCAAGCTTTATTCTAAACAATTAGTAGTAAAAGGAATGCAAAATAAGCATCGAAAGAAAAGCTCTTTCTTACTTATAAACATGCTTTTAAAAATAATATGTTGATCTGATATTCGATTATTTTTATTTTTACACTATTAGGACAAAAAGGATTTAATTAAAATTTATATGAGTTCATTACTTTAATTGCATTGTATAATTAAATTTAAAACCCAAGAAATGAAATTTTAGTGAATAATTTAAGGATATTTTGATTTTAATTGCTTGCTTTAGTTTGTCAAATTATCTATATTTAAATTTTAATAGTGATAGTGAACCCGCGTTATTTAACGTTTTAATACTTAAAGACATGGCCGTATCTAAAATCAAATCCAAAAAGATCTTCGTACTCGACACCTCAGTCATTCTGTACAATCACAATGCCATTAATTGCTTTGATGACAATTTTGTTGCCATCCCAATCACTGTCCTGGAGGAGTTGGACAATTTCAAGAAAGGCAATGACACCTTAAACTTCGAGGCACGTGAGTTTATCCGGGAACTGGATTCTCTCTCTGAAAAACACCTCATGAATGAATGGATTCCATTGAAGAGCCCTGTGAAAGGCAAATTTAAAGT
>Ga0224523_1000925_pt1 | contig 13446 bp, 10 predicted proteins | sample CFST50metaG_FD_182732 | JGI IMG/M metagenome (GOLD analysis project Ga0224523, IMG submission 182732) | Peat soil microbial communities from Stordalen Mire, Sweden - C.F.S.T50 | ecosystem: Environmental > Terrestrial > Soil > Wetlands > Peat | place: Sweden: Norrbotten County, Stordalen Mire...
TCGTCTATCAGACTGAAATAGTGTTATTGCGAGCGTACAATGCTGTCAATTTACCGGTTTCGTGCCTCGATAACAGGTAACAATCAGATTGGGCCCGCCGTGGGAACCCAGTATCGGCCCGATCTGCCCCATAATAATTTTCTCACGCGGATATAGCGGAGCGATACGGTCCGCCAGATTATTCGCTTCATCTTTAGTGGTATTGTACATGATGGCTAAATCTTTGACATTTCCTTTTTCACTCAGTGCATCCGCCAGGAAAGTATATTGTTTTTCGATGCCTTTGGCATAACTGCGCGCCTGGCCGACCGGAACGACAATCCCGTCCTTCATTCCCAACAGAGGTTTTATATTGAGAAGTGTCCCCAGTAATTTCTTGGCCTGGCCGATGCGGCCGCCTTTGGCAAGATATTTTAACGAATCAAAAAGGACCATAAAATGAATTTGGGGGATGGCCTCATTAACCTCTTTGACAACCGTCGACATGTTTGCGCCTGCTTTAGCTGCTCTGGCTGCCGCAATACAAATCATCCCCAGTCCGATAGTCATGGAATTAGAGTTAATGACCTCAATGGGACACTTGCTTTTGATTAAGGCCATGGCTTGTTTGGCAGAATTAGAAGTCCCGCTGAATTTATCGGAGAGATGAATCGAAACAATCCCATCCGCATCTTTAGCCAACTGTTCATAAGTCTCTTTAAAATCCTGCGGCGACGGTTGGATGGTATTAGGATAAACATCACCGCTAACCAGACGCCGGTAGAATTCATCATTTGAAATGGTGACCCCGTCTTTGAAAGTTTCCTCGCCAAATCTGACATATAGAGGAACAACCGTAATTCCCAGTTCTTCCCTTATTTGCGGGGGGATATCGGCGGCGCTGTCAGTAACAATTTTTATTTTCGTCATAGTTCCCCTTACTTATAATTTATTCAGCTTAGAGTCATCGGCTTTTGACTTAGCATTCTAAACTTATCCGGAGACTGGAAATTTCCAAAATATGTGTTTGGAATTGATTATATTCTTTTAGCTACTAATTAATCAACCAAAAAATAGATAGTAATATAATATTTTTATCATAACAGCAGGTTTGAGGCAATCAGCTGCAAAAGAAGAAAATCCTAGGCACAAGGGAGTTTTCGATTGCCGGAGGGCAAATAACCAATAGTATGAAGTTTATTTAACCACTGGTAAAACGCCGGATAATTTGATACTATATGGAGCTAGAACAGGCGGCCTTCGCTTAAATGAAGGGCAGCCGGGCTGGGACGGCAGTGGGAAATACTCCACAGGACTTAAAATTCGGTGGAGTATTTTTTTATTATGAAAAATAATACTATCAGAAAATTATTGAACGGTCTTTCAGGTAGAACCGGGGCAGCAATGCTGGCTATGGGTGTTGTTGTTATTCTGGTTGTGCTCAAAGTGATAGTGTCGATTATTTCTCACAGTATCAGTATTTCTGCGCAGGCGATGGACAGTTTTCTTGACCTCTTTTCGATCGGCTTTACCACTATGGCAGTGCGTATGTCTGTAACCCCGGCAGACGATGAGCATCCCTTCGGACACGGTAAGATAGAAGGTATATCAGCTTTAATCCAGGCCTTTTTAGTATTAGTCGCCGGCGCTTTCATCATCTATTCATCAATAGAACGTATTATCCATCGTACAACCATTTCGCCGGATACCGGTATCATTGTTATGATAATTTCCATCATTGCCAGTTTCTGGCTCGCGCAGCACCTGCATCGGGTTGCAAAAGCGACAGATTCGGCCGCAATCGAAGCATCTGCCCGCATGATTAAAGCCGATTTTTATTCGGCAGCCGGTGTGCTTATTGGTCTTGTTGCTGTTTATTTTACCAAATTGCAAATCCTTGACCCCATTATCGCTCTAATCATGGTTGTTTTTGTACTGAAAGCGAGCTACGATATCGTGTTACGGGCTTTCCGTGAACTGATAGACTACTCGCTGCCCAAAGAAGAGCAGGAAATTTTGAATAATTGTATCAGGGAACATTTCACGCAATTAGTCGATTTCCATGCCGTGCGCAGCCGGCGTGCCGGCACTGAACGGTTCGTGGACCTGCATCTGGTAATGCCGCGGTATGTCAGTGTCGAAGATGCTCACAAAATGTGCGACCATCTGGAACAGGATATTAAAGCCAAATTACCCAACACAAATGTGGTAATTCATGTTGAGCCCTGCGTCGATAACGATTGCGTCCGATGCTCCATTACAATTTGCAGGCAGCGAAAACCTCAACCACGAATTAGTGAAACTGCGCCGACCTCACCCATCTATAAAAAAGAATAAACACAACCACTGATGAGTTGACATCGAAAATATCTAATTAATAGATCGAATATCAGGAGGTTAGCAAAATGGCAAAATATAAAATGTGGATCGGCGGAAAGTGGGTTGATGCCGAATCAGGAAAAACATATCCGGTTTTCAATCCCGCAACGGGGATGGAAATCGCCCAACTTCCCCTTGGCGGGAAGGCCGACGTCGATAAAGCTGTAGATGCCGCCCGAAAAGCCTTCCCCATCTGGTCAAAGAAACCGCAGGCAGAGCGCTCACAGGTAGCCATGAAAATAGCGGCCATACTCAGGGAAAACTCCAAAGAATTAGGCATGATCGATACCCTCGATCACGGCACCCCGGTGAAAACAGCTGCGCCGACGGTTGCGGGAAAAGCCGTTAACTTTGAATGGGCCGCCTATAATGCCCGGTCTTTAATGGGTCATACCGTACCCCAAAGTCCCAATGAACTTGCATATCTCCAGCACGAACCAATCGGGGTGGTTGCGCTGATTACGCCGTGGAACTTCCCGCTTTCTATGATTCTCGTCAAACTGGCTCCGGCCCTTACATTGGGTAATACCTGCATTATCAAGCCACCGAGTATTGACTCTCTCGCCGCGCTCAAACTGGCGGAACTATTGGAAATTTTAGGCCTGCCGGCAGGCACAATCAATGTTGTCACCGGTCCCGGCAGCACCGTCGGCGAATCTTTAGCCGCACACCGAGGTGTTGACATGGTATCGTTTACCGGAAGCTGTGAAACCGGTAAGCAAATAATGGCTCTGGCCAGCCAAACTGTAAAACGTTTGCATCTCGAACTTGGCGGCAAGAACCCCGTGATTATTCTGGATGACGCGGATGTGAATAGCGCAGCAAGCGCAATGGCAGCGCGCCAATTCTCAAATTCCGGTCAGATTTGTGCCTGTCCGGGTAGATTTTACGTCCACGAGAAGGTTTATGATGAATTCCTGGAAAAGTTCACCGCTGTAACGCAAAAACTGGTCGTTGGTGACCCCAATGACGAAAAGACCGATATGGGCCCGCTGGTCAGTGCTGAACACCGCGGCAGGGTAGAGGAATATATCAAGTCCGGTCTGGATGAGGGTGCTAAAGTCATTCTCGGTGGTAAAAGACCGACGTCTGCGCCAATGAACAAAGGTTATTTTGTTGTACCTACTATATTTACGAATGCCACCCAGAAAATGAAAATAGCCAGAGAAGAAATCTTTGGTCCGGTCGCTGTCATTATGGAGAAATTCACCTCCGATGATAAGGTTATTGAGATGGCCAACGACAGCACCTTCGGGCTTTGTGCCTATATCTGGACAAAAGACATGGCAAGAGGGATGAGGTTCGCCAACGAAATCGCCGTGGGAACGGTGTGGTTAAGCAATGCTCTCACACTGGCGCCCGAATTACCATGGACAGGCTATAAAGAGAGCGGCATCGGGGAAGAAAATTCTCTATACGGGTTGCTCGAGTATACTAATCTCAAAAGAGTGCATGTCGATTTGACCCTGCCAAAATGACCTGACCGCGGAGCTAAATAGTAGACAGCAATAGTTGGTTGGGGTGAGCGGCAACAGTCGAACAACCTTTTTGACAACTTTTTCGACTTTTTTATCTGCATCAAAATGTGATAATTAACAATCGCACTTTCTAAGAACACCGGTACCTGGATATTCGAAGTGGACTCCTTTTTAGGGAGCCCACTTCGAAATCTTCCAAATAATTTAAACTATGAACCATACCCCAGGGACTGTTTCAAATTCTGATCTATCCAGAACCTTGAGCAGTAGAAACCTACCGCGAGAATGCCATTCCCACCCGAAATCGAGAAGGTCTGAGCGTTATAACCTTTCAACCACGGTTCGCAAACAGCAAAGTTGCTCGGTGTCGGCAGGGATTCTTCCCACTGTTGGGACGCCATGTACTGATTCGCCTGATACACCAGGGCCTGTGTCTGAGTTAGCGTAGGCGCCGCCAGCGCCTGAGCCATCAAGGAGTTCCATGAAGGGTCATTCACATCGGTCCAGTCGTACTGGGTAGCGGTCTGCCAGTGCTGGAAACCCTTGAGCGGCGGGAAAGTATAACCAAGTGTCGTGTTAAAAGCCATCTGGTCATTCGCATGGTTATGGAGCATTGTGTTCAAGGCCGCTGTGTCCATCGTCGTGATGGACATTGTTATTCCGACCGCCGCAAATTCAGACTGGACTATCTGCAGCAATGTCAGATCGGCGGTGTTAGAAGCTACGATATTGGTGCTAAATCCGTTTGCATAACCTGCCGCCGCGAGCAGCGCTTTGGCCCCTGTTATATTGAAGTCATACGTCGCTTTCAATGATGCCGGCCAGGCGGTGTAAGGATATGTCCACCCAGTCATGAACATCGATGTCATCGTGGAAGGGTAAGGTGAAGCTGTGCCGGAATAATAGGTGCTGGCAATCAGCGGCAGGTTCAGGGCCATCTGCATTGCTTGCCGGACCCTGATGTCACTAAACGGTTTTACATCATTTTTCGGGTCGATCGTATAAGGACCGCCGGGATAGGTTAACTGCACCATCGCAGGATTCGTTGTCTTCATCTGCTGACTTTGCACAAGGGTGAGTCCATCGATAGCGTCAATTTTACCGGTGCGTACTGCGGCGAGAGCGGTCGACTGATTAGCGATTATCAATAACTTTATTCCGCTTATATAAGGAAGTTTATTCTGGGGATGACGCTCGTCATGTCCCCAATAAGTGGGGTTGGCGACGGCAGTCAGCGCGGCGTTATCCACCCAATCCGTTAATATAAACGGTCCGGCGCCGACTTCATTGTGCCAGTTCGTGATGATTGGATTACTGGGACTGGTGTAAGCCGCAAAGACTTCCGGCGCCTCCTGGGTACCGCCCATCGGGCCGAACATTGTCTCTGCGATCGTCTCCTGGCTCACGCCCTGGAATGTAAAATTAACCGTATATTTATCTACAGCAACTACAGAGACCAGAGCTTGAATCATGGTATTTGTTGTTGTTGATATGGGTTTGGTATAGCCCATGCCCAGACCGTAAATCCGATCATAATAAAATACAACATCATTGGCTACAAATTGGCGCCCGCTTACCGGCGCAATATTTTGCCAGTATACATTCTGGTTCAGATGCATTGTTATTACAAGCGGGCCGCTAAATTCCCAATCACTCGCTACATCGCCGACCTCAAAGTTATTCGGACGAAAAGCTAACTGGTAGGAAAATACCGATGGGTCCTGAGTCCAATTATCGCAAACCAGTGAATCTTCCCACAAATTTTGTATCGTTTGTTGACCGCCGATGGGATTAGCATCATCCCAACCGCTAAGGTTATTAGACTGTGACAGCGTTATTGTGCCACCGTAGGACGGCGTGCCCAGGCTATCCCACCAGTTCCCTGTCGCCGTGGTGGTTGCGGTGGTTGTTACTACAGCAGTTGATGTGGTTGATATCGGAGTAGTTACAGTAGAAGTAGCAGCGGCTGTGGTTGTCGTCGTTGTATTGGTTATAGCTATGGTTGAAGTGCTTGTCGTGGTGGCGGAAGAACAGGATGCCAATACCAGCGATGTCACCATCAGGCAAGTTAATAGTATCCAGATAACTCCTCTTTTCATTCGACCTCCATTTTTTAATATAGTATTTTGGGAATATTCCCGGAATCTGTAACCATAGAAGTAAGACTGGCTGTGCCACTAAACCCGATTAATCTCAGGGCTCCATCACGGGAGGGGACAACCACAAACTTAGCTGTAAGCCCAACAACAAAACTTACAGAACCCTGAACTCCCCTGGCACAACCAGTCTTACAGTGGCTGATTATCTAATAGTCATGAGATTACTATATAGTATTCAGTACCGAATAATGTAATTTAAGGCAAAGTTTATCATTAGTTGTAATATTTGTCAATAGGTGAGCCGCATTTTTGTATTAGTATTTTTCTGCTCAATTATGAGCGGACTCGAATTTTATTAAAAAACAGCTTGTGATACAAAGCAACTAATCCAATTAACTTCACTAATATTCTCAATATTTAGTACTAAAGTGTCAACATTTGACACTAACGATCGCCATTTTTGAGATGTTGGGGGATTGTATTAGTAAACAAAATGAATTATCTTAAAGATAAGTTAGGAAAAGTTGAGCTGGTTACAACATCGCAATTGACAATTCGAATAATAAAATGCTGACCGTTAGAGAAGTGTCTGCGCTGCTCCATGTTCATCTCAATACTAAGGCGGCGGGCAGACAAAGGCATAATCAAATCTTTTTGTATTACTACCAGCGGCGACCGCCGGTTTATGTCCAGGGATATCGATCAATTCCTTACCAGGATGAACCATCCCGATCACTTGCAAATAAGATAATTATATCGACACGTTTATCATGGTTATTTGGGTATGGCCGGGACCCAATAGTCAACTCTGCCCTGCTCTTTGGTGTAAACCACTTTCCCTGTCTTCTCACCCTCGCCCGATCCCTTAATCCTGAGTATTTTAGCAGTGCCTTTCCCGACATTAGTAATGGAATGCCTGACATTTGAAGGGCAATAGATTAAACTATCTGCTCCGACAATCCTTTCAGAATCTCCCATGGTAGCCCGTATCCGGCCGGAAATCACATAATAGGCATGGTCGAAGACGGGCATCTCGGCGTTATTTACATGATAATGCTCTACTATACCGCCGCCCGGTTCTAACTTATCCATCCCCAGCATTATATATTTAGAACGTTCTTCTCCGTCCGACCCCTGATTATCCAAAAAACTATATCGATGCATATCAGTGGTGTCTCCCGCATTTTTCGTATTTGCGGCACACCATGCTTGCTCCAGGTCTTTTTTTGTCAGAATAAAACCATTTCTATTTTTTCCCATATTCGTCCCCGTTTTTTATTTAATAGTCCTCGTTATAGGTAGCTCGAAATCGATTGTCAATCGATAGCAGTTATTAAATTGAACTCCATTGAACCTGCGGCACAACCCGATGAAGTCTTAAAAACAGGGAAGCTTATTATAAATTTAAAAACTTTTAGGTGCAGCCTGCTTCGGAAGAAAAAACGGCTGCTCCCTCCCTTTTATGTTTACCCTACTTCAGCTTTAACACCGGGAAAAATACCTGCCAGGCCAGCAGTGCTTTGGCGGTCAAGCTGAGGATGATATATGCTTTTTCCCCGAACAGGTAATCGCGCCAGGGACCGATTTTCTTGTATTGCAATATCATATTAACCGCAAAGCAATTGAAGAAGACAAAAAGAGAAGCAATAATGCCGTAAACAAAACCGGGCGGGGATACGTGAGTTCCCGGCGCTATCGTATATATCAGGATAGCAATCCAGGGAATAATGCCCGCGAAACTACCCATCCAGAAAGGCAGAAAGTTTGGTTTGCCCGGTTTTTCGTATTTTTCCTGCAAAGCCCCGAAGAGAATCATACTCGCATTAGTGCCAAATATCGCTAACAGGGCGCCGATATCACTGATGCCCGTAATCTGGGCAATCAGGACTATCATTATCGAGGAGCTCAAGAAATATTCAATCCAGCGGCCGTAATTACGGCTCTGCAGCAGGTTCCGCTTATACCAGGGAAATACCCATGGGGAGGCAATCAGTAACAACGCGATGGCTGAGATCGCCAGGAACGCAAATACTCCCCATCCCGTTCTGATATCAAACATATGGTGAAGCACCGGCTGACCGACCCCCGGGGCATTGGTCATAAATGTGGCTGTCACCGGAAGCGCAAAACTGTTGGTGAGCCCGGCAATCAAAATTGCCTGTACCGCCAGAATTACACCCACGATGAGATTCCAGGTGCGCAGTTGTTTAAGCTGCCGTTCAACGGACTGTTCAACCATTTCATGCCTCCTTCCATTATTTTTATTCATATACTACCCATTGGCCTAGCCAAAGTCAATAGATATTATTTTAAGTAATGACTGTTTTTTATTTGAAAATAACGTTGTCACGATATATCCGAGACTCAATTTGTCTTTATCGGTGAAACGTTACAATGACATCATTTTAGAAGGTCAGGTCATTTAAAACCGCCACACAACCATTTTATTACTGATAATGTTATGCTATAATTTAACATTAATCTGAGTTACTTGGTTGTTTTGCGCAAGTCAGACATTGAGCGAACAAAAAGCACATTTCCATTTACTTGAGTGTCACTCATTGTTAAGTTTACGGGGAAGGTGACAAAATTATGTCAATGGACTCGACTGTAGTAAGACTCTATATGCGCAATAAATTGATGGATGGTTCTTTAAAGCCTCTTTCTCCGGAAACACGCCTCATTGAGGCACTTAGCGGTAAAACAACACCCCATGATATTGAGAAACAGAAAGAGTTTCTGATGCTGACAGATGTGTCGCTCCAACCAGGTTGTTGTGGTATTGAGAAAACATCCTTCGCCTATGTAAAAAGGTCGACGATTCACATCGCGGCAACTTTTTCGGCTGATTCGGGCAGAGGATTAGGCGCTATGTCCGGGCCTAAACGTTACCCTTTTATCAACAAATTACCGTTCCCTGTTCTGATAGATACTTCAGATTATGAAATTAAAGGCAATATTTACCTCACACTGTCTCAACAGTCATGGCAATTATTGGACAATGAACCTTTGTTCCTTCCGATGACTGACACTGACATTTACAGTTTAGCCAATGGCACGCATTGGAAGGTTCCTTTCGCGGCCGTGAACAAAGACCAGATAGTATCGATGATCGATGCTTTTACACAATTCCCGAACTGACACCGCATCCGCAAGTTTAGTTGGTTGCAATACGATACCGGTTACCACAAGTAATGCAGGTCAGTTGGAACCGGCGTCTTTTCAGTCCGGAGCCATTAATGATCGCTCTTTACTGCCCATAATGACACAGCGTTAGTTTGGGGTTCGATAGCATACAGGTCTTGCCCTATTGGCGCAATACATTGCATATGCCCATCGGCTAAATCGACAGCCGGCAATATCCAATATCCATCTTTAGCGGCATGCTCGCTCATCATAAAAGCAAAATCCACACATTCGAAAGTCGGCGAATATACCTGTTCATGGGTATCGTCCTGTTTCATCCATGCAACAAGGTCGTCGTATGAGGTAAATTCACGAACTTGTACGTTAGTAACGTAGCTTGACAGTTGCTGGATTGCAGTTGATTGAGTAGAACCATTTGGCGCTAGCGATAAGTTAGTTTTGGCCAGTGCATTGTTTATATCATTATACCGATTAGTCAGCGTTACCACCGACTGTGAGTAGTTATTAATCAGCTCACTATCTGCAGCGTTAGTTCGCTGCAACTTGGCATACTCAAAAATAGCCTCATATCCCACAAAGATCATGACGAACAATAGACATATTCTAACCATGGATAATTTATTGGGATGAGTCCGTTTGTATTTAACTACCCCGAATAAACTGTCTTTTAACCAGGGTAAGAAACCTACTTCCGGATATGTGGGGTTATTACTGGATGTAAACATTGTTGCAAAACCTTAACCATCGTTCGGACCTAATTCAACTGTACGATAGTTCCCGGCATTATATAATCACCATTTCGTTCCTGCCGGGCTAGTACCTTAGGGATGTCACTGGGGCTCATCACATAGTATATTTATCTTATTGAAGGCCCCAGTATCACACTTCAGACTGGCAGCTTCTTTTTGGCGGCTGTATTGTGGGTGGAACAGGACGAGACTGCACAGGCATCGGTTTTTTTATAGTTACTAAAGTACTAACGGAACCTGTTATTCACATTTCCTTCTGAATCGGACTGGAAGATTCTCCGGTAACTCCAATCAGATTAACTTTTCCTGTTTGACGTGAAAAACACAGTAACCGCAGCAAAACATTTTTTAACGAATATTAGTGGAATTTGTTTGACAATCTTAACTTAAATCGGTGCCCCTAACCGGGTAACAAATCGCGGGGAAAAGTTAACTCAGATTTTTTGACAAAAAGTTTATTTTAGTGTACAATAGTACTAGTACGGAAGTACTATATTGGAATTAAAATATGTTAAATGAATTGTACATGAATGGCATGAAAAATCTGAACATAATATTTTACAAAATAACTGTTTTGCTTAGTTTTATATTTCTTTCAACATCTAGAACTGCCAGTTGAAAGACAATTAGATGCAGAATACACCGCTTTGTTCTAAATACCAGCCCAGAGCCAATTAGCCTGTCAAACCGTGCGGTTTGTGATGTTGTGCCGTCTGGCATATAATCATGAGAATATAAAGATAGATATGTTAGGTTAGAGGGTAAAATTATCGTATAAATAAAAAGTATAAATTAGTGAGCGTTGAACTGCCGTCTATATGTGGTCACCTGGACGGCACGAAGCTAGTGGTGAAACCGGCATTAATAAAATAATAATGTCGGTTTTTTTATTTTTGTAAGGGTATAACAATGATTAGTGATAAGAAGATGTTAGTCAGAGTGAGATGCCGCGGCCATGGTAAGCCCCGGTCGTTTCTTCCGGGCATCGCGGAGGAGGGGCCATGAGTTGATAAATATAGATAAACAAAGATACAAACCCCCTAAACAGAAAGTAAAAACTAATTAAAAAGTAATTAAATATAAAAAGAAAAATAAGGAGATAATCAAACAATGAAAAAGATAGGACTGATCGCATTAATCGTGGTCCTCGCCCTGGGAATCATTGGCGTAGGTTACGCCGCATGGAGCCAAACGCTAACGGCTACAGGTACAGTTAATAGCGGCACATTCAAGGCAGATTTTACCACGGCGGTAACGGATGACTTAGGTACTGCCTACGGGACTGGGGTAGTAGACCCAAAGATAGCCGGCACATATAACGGAACAACTTGGTCAGTGGCCACCAGTAGTACGCAAGATGTAGGTTGGACAACAGCACCACAAATATCCTCTTCAATTGTGAGCGGTCCTGTTGACACATTAGCAGTTACAATCAATAACGCTTATCCGGGTTATTACTCCACAACGTACTTCGTAATTAAAAATAATGGGAGTGTTCCACTTAATTTAACGGTTCCTGCGACTGGTGCCGGTTCACTTACAGTTACAACAACTAGTACCGGTGCTGCCAGTAATAATGTAAAAGCGACACTGCTCGACGCAAGTTCTGGCAGTTTGGGGACAGCCATAGTGGTTGCGCCAAATGCAACGACCTATGGATATCTCACCATAGGTGTCGGCACAGAAGCAGGTGCGGGCACAGAGCCCCCAGTGACCGGTGCGGCTTACACTGTTACGTTCACTGTTACAGCCAATCAAAACACAAACTAGATAAAATTTTATAATGCCTAACAAGGTTTGGGTGGGGTTCTAAAAGCCCCACCCAAACCCGTGTTAATCTGTTTTAAGGGTGTGGTGTCAAAGCACGCCATCCGCTTAAAGCAGATTAGTCGTGAAGAAAGTAACCGGATGTCACTAAAGGGAACAAGGGTAAACTGATGAAAAAGCGAGGTTTGATTTACCTGGTATTGTTAATCGCACTCAGTATCATGGGTGCAGCCTTTGCCTTTTGGTCGCAAATTTTGACCGCTAACAATACCGTTGCAACCGGTACATATGATGTTGTCTTCTCCAGTTTCACAGCTCCGTCTCCGTCCTATGGTGCCAGTTTCTCTGTTTACCAGGTGGATTCACATACCTGTGATATCAGCCTGAACAATCTCTATCCTACCTGCAACCCGATATTCAACTTCACTCTCCAGGACACCGGGAGTGTTCCCGCTAAAATCACCGATATAAAAATTGACGGTACCAGTTTAATAACAAAAGATAAAGATTTAGACAGTGACGGTAAAACCGATATCACAATATCAGTTTCGGGGATAAGCACCTCCGGCCCAAACTCACTGATTGGTGCGAATAACGGCACTTTGAGTGGGTTACTAACCGTTCGAACATGGGCTAAATTATCTTTTGACGCCAACGATGCTACCGCGAATGCCGGCGGCAACTTTACGTTTGAAATCGATACGGCGCAAAACCCGTAAAGAGCGAAATAGCAATGAAAAGAATGATTTGCATAGGATTTGAGATTTAATGAGAAAGCTGGGATTCGTTTGTCTGGCTTTACTGCTGGCAGCAGGTGCGCTTGGCGTCGTCTATAGCAGTTGGTCTCAAAATTTGAATACCAATGCAACCGTATCGATTGCACAAGCACCGGCTGTCGTTGCCAACGGGGCAAACGCAGGAACGACCAGTGCCACCCTGAACGGCAGCCTGACACAAACGGCGCCCGGCAATGCCGCGGTATCCGTCGGTTTCCAATACTGGGACGCTACTACTCCCGGTAGTATCACAACGGTACCGGCAGGGTCAGTATCATCATTGAATAGCACTTTTTCCTACACAATACCATCGGGTTTACAATCCGGCCACACCTATATCTATCAATCAACGGGCGTTGGATTCTTTACGGTGAATAGTACAAATACTTCAACCTTTACCACCGATGCAACCTTAAGGGTAACCACCGGTTCACTGCCCGGCGGCACCGTAGGAGTCCCATACAGCCAGACATTCCAGGCTTCAGGCGGCAGCGGCAGTTATACCAGCTGGTCAATAAACAGCGGTTCTTTACCTCCCGGACTGCTTCTTCACAACGGCAATATTATCTCCGGCACACCAAGCGCAACAGGGACATCTACCTTTACCGTCCAGGTCAATGACGGCAGCAACCCTCCGCAAACGGCCGTCAGCGGCAGTTTGACGATAGTCATCTCTAACGCGCCCTCAAAACTGGCCTTCGGTCAAACGCCCACAAACACCACTCCCGGAACAGCGTTTAGTCCGACTGTTACAGTTAACGTGGAAGATCCAAGCGGCGCTACCGTCACCACTTCTTCGGCAGCCGTGTCCGTAGCAATTGCTAATAATCCATCAGGTGGAACTCTGAGCGGTATGCAAACCGTGAACGCTGTCAACGGCGTGGCCACTTTCAATAACCTGAGCATTGATAAGTCGGGCACCGGCTACACCCTCACTACATCCAGTGCCGGATTGACCGGCGGCACCAGTGGTTCTTTTGACATTACACCCAGGACAACGAACCAGTTGAGTCTGGAAACGGCTGCGAACGGCAGCGGCATCCTCATCTCGGCTCAAAGTATTACTGCTGGT
>Ga0224523_1000926_pt1 | contig 13424 bp, 10 predicted proteins | sample CFST50metaG_FD_182732 | JGI IMG/M metagenome (GOLD analysis project Ga0224523, IMG submission 182732) | Peat soil microbial communities from Stordalen Mire, Sweden - C.F.S.T50 | ecosystem: Environmental > Terrestrial > Soil > Wetlands > Peat | place: Sweden: Norrbotten County, Stordalen Mire...
ACTTGTAATAGTTTGGACAATGTTGTTTTCTGTGTTTTTATATGGTGCTTTGTCTGGAATTGATTAATTACCTCCGCTCGTTCGGATTTATAATCCGAGTGTGATAAAATAAAAAGAAAGTAAAAAATATTTAGTATAAAAATAATAGAAAAAATGAAAAAGATAATAGCCATAGCAATAATGTTAATAGCCGGTTATGCAGCAAGGGCACAACAGTTGCAAGCCTTGCCGCCGCACCCCACATACAAGCCATATTATCATTATACATATGATGATAATGGCAACCGCGTTTCACGTGAAGAAGTGATTATACTTAGCAAAACCGCACCAACAGATAGTATTGTAAGAAAAACAGATAGCACAGCTGTAGCTGCCACCGCTGAAGCTGCCCAGCAAGACCAGCAAAAGCCGGCTTCAGAAAGCATGCTTGGCGAACAGAAAGTAACGGTTTTTCCTAATCCAACAAGCGGGCAACTTCAAATAGATATTACAAATTTTATAGAGGGAAGTAAAGGGTACATACTTGCCACGGATATGCAGGGACGGGTGATCTATAAAATAGAAAATATAAATGCAACAAACATAGTTAACCTTTCTTCGCAGGCAAAAGGTAATTACACCTTAAAGCTAGTAATAAACAACACTTCAAAAGAGTGGGTAATTATAAAAGAATAGGTCGGGCAGAGCAAGGACTTTACTAATAGGGCGCTTCGATTAAGCAAACAGAACGTTTCGACTGTGCTCAATGCCCGGAAATTCGGTGGTTGAGCGTAATATGTACGGTGGCTGAGCGAAGTCGAAGCCACCAAGCATAAATGTTTCCTTTAACTTCGTTGATAGGGCGCTTCGATTAAGCAAACAGAGTATTTTGACTACGCTCAACGCCCGGATATTCGTGAGCGTAGCCGAAACCACCGGAAAAAACGCAGCCGAAGACAAACGTTAAATGTAAGTCGTAAAAAAAATAGAACAACCAACAACTAAGAACAACGAACTAAGAACTATATATAAAAACATTCAAAAGATAAAAACTGCCTATGGGCATACACCGCCTTCAGCCCCAATACTTGTTGTAGGTACCGTGCTTGCATATTGACGAACGATAACCCAATCGGTGGCAATATCAGTAATATCAGCAGTTCCTGAAGTGTTTCCGGTAAAATACCCTAACCACAGATAAAATGGACTCGTCCATGTGCCTGCATATGTATTAGCCAGTACCCTGTTCTGATAAAATAAAATATTTGCGGGTGTCACAGCAAAGCCTATAATATAAGATGTTCCTGCCGTAGCTGTGAATTGAGTGTTTCCGCCGGTGATATTATAACTGGCAGCAGTGCCATTTGCAGCCCACTGCTGTACTGCAGCGGATCCGGAATTGGTCATTAAGTATACAAGTTTATTCGAGTTGGTATTACTGCCTACTGTGGCTTGTACATTTGCTATTGCCAGGCCTGAATAATTTGCGGTAAGCGGTGCATTCCATTTGACTTTTGCTTCAGAAATATATCCCGGTTGAGAGGAAACAGTACTGTTAGAATATACGGCGCCTGTGGTAATGGTCACCTGGTCGGCAGCTACGGAATATGCACCTGTTGCCGTCCATTTTGTAATATCCAGCGTTGCTCCGGTAAAATCATCGAAAAAGTTGAATGTAGTGGTGCCATTGCTTGCAGTAACAGCGGCGTTATTACCATAATATAAATAGATCGTTTTACTTCCGGTAGCGATAGAGGGAACATTGACCCATATATTCGTGGTTGCCGTATTCATTGTACCAGTCTCTATCCAGAAATTGAGTTGGGTGCATTTATCGGCATCTGTAATGCGAATATCCTGCCCACCACTCTGCATTTTACTTGCAGTGACCAGTGCAGCAGTATTCACTGTAATAAGTACCTGGTAATTAGTTAAAGCGCCTCCGGCGTTATTAATGGTTATTGGAACGCTATAGCTCCAAAGCGCTGTCATCCATCCGCATGAATAGACCTGGGCTGTAATGGTGTTGCTGCTTCCACTGGTGCCGCAGGCATTGACGGAGCGTACCCTGTAATAATATAAATTACAGGAAGGGACAGTAACAACTGAACTTACCACTGCGCCAACATTAAGATTGTTGTAGCCGGGAACATATGCTGTAAATCCGGCATCAGTAGCTACATCCAGGTAATAAGCCGTTGAACCGGTAATGCTGTTCCAGTTTGCGGTAAATTGAGTTGAAGATATTCCTGAAGCAGCTATTGCCGTGGGAACAGTAGTTGTCGATGTAGTAACAGAAGTTGTATTACTGCTGACGCTTGTACAAGAGCCACCTGCTCTTATCCTGTAATAATAAGTAGAATTACAGATAAGGCCTGTAACACTTTTAGTAGTTACAATTCCAACATTAAGATTATTGTATCCGGCAACAAAAGATGTGAAGCCGGCATCAGTAGCAACATCTAAATAATATGTAGTAGCGCCTGCAACTGTATTCCAGTTTGCTGAAAACGAAAAGGAATTTGTATTTGTAGCAGCTATCGTTACAGGTGTGCACATACACGAAGTTGTTGTGACGGTATTACTGTTTCCGCTGGTGCCGCATCCATTTTGTGCCCTCACACGTGAGTAATAAACAGTATTGCAGCTAAGCCCGCCTACAACATACGTTAATACTGCGCCAACATTAAGATTAGAATAACCGGGTACATAAGAAGTGAAACCGGCGTCAGTAGCAACATCTAAATAATAAGCCGTGGTACCTACCACATTATTCCAGTTTGCATTGAACTGTGTGCCTGAAACAAGGGATGACGCTATTGCCGTAGGATTAGTTGTTGAGGAAGTAGTTGCCGAAGTAGTGTTGCTGTTCCCACTGGTACCGCATGTTCCACCGGATCTGATACGATAATAATAAATAGTATTGCAATTGAGTCCTGAAACGCTGAAAGTAATAACATTTCCCACATTAAGATTGTTGTATCCGGTAACAAAGGACGAAAAGCCGGCATCCGTTGCCACATCAAGGTAATAGGTGGTTGCACCACCGGTAACGGTCCAGTTAGCAGAAAATGTTGCCGACGTAATATTTGAAGCGGCAATAGTAACAGGATTACAGGTACAGGTATTGGTAGATATAGTATTGCTGTTTGCACTTGCACCGCAACCGCTACCGGTCCTTACACGATAATAGTAAGGAGTGTTACACACAAGCCCCGTAACATTATAAGTTGTAACGGCTCCAACACTAAGCCCGTTATATCCGGGAACAAAAGAAGTAAATCCTGCATCAGTAGCTACATCAAGATAATATGTAGTTGCACCGGCTATGGCGTTCCAGTTTGCAGTGAATTGGGTTTGCTGTATACTTGTAGCAGATGTAGCCGTTGTTGCCGATGGTGAAGATAATGTTGTTACTGAAATAATATTACTGTTGCTGCTCGGACCGCAACTCGTACCTGCCCTTACCCTGTAATAATAGGTTGTTCCGCATGTGAGTCCGGTAACACTAAGGGTTGTAACTAATCCCACGTTCAAATTGTTGTATCCGGTAACAAAACCAGTAAACAAAGCATCAGTAGCTACATCAAGGTAATATGCAGTGGCACCGCCTATAACTCCCCAGTTAGCACTAAACTGCCCTTGTTGTATACCTGAAGCGGCAGCGGCTGTAGGGCCAGTTGCTGAAGCTGTAGTAGTAGTGATAATGCCGCTGTTTCCGCTGGTACCACAGGCGTTTCCGGCTCTTATTCTATAGTAATATGTGCTGTTACAAGTAAGGCCTGTTACATTTTCGCCTGTAACATTACCTACATTATTGTTATTAAATCCGGCTACAAATGAAGAGAAACCAATATCTGTGGCTACATCGAGATAATATGTTGTAGCGCCGGCAGTAGTGAGCCAGTTAGCGGTGAACTGAGTCGCCAGTATTCCTGATGCAGCATTAGTAGCCGGAATTGAAGGCTGTGCAGTACAGGCACAAGCGAGAGAACTCCACACTCCTGCATAGTATACTTCAAGACAAGCTGTCGTTGTGTTATAAATTAAAAGCCCGTTGGCGGGTGTGCATGAACAGGCTGTTGGAATATTATTGCGCTGAGCAGTGGTCATGCGGGGGATCAGCAAACCTAATGTTGAACTATTCACGTCAAGCATAGAAGAAGCATCAGGGTTGGCACCTGTAGCATTTACGCCAACTTGGGCAGAGCAGTAAAAAGTGAAAAGTTGAAAGATTAGCCCTAAAAACAAAACGAAGAGTATAAATTTTGGTTTCATATATTGTCTCCTTAATTTTTCTTTATAAATAGCATATTACTGTTTTGATAATCTTTATTTGCTGGGATTATTAGTAATAAATAAATAGCCGGTTTTAATGCTGAAATATCCATGCTTACAATGTTATTGCCTTGCTCGATATGAAAATTTTTAGATTCCAGATCCTGTCCCATTGCATTAATGATTTTAACTTCAATTTCTGTAGATTCGGGAATATTCATTTGCAAATTTAAATTATTGCTTGCCGGGTTAGGGTATAAAGTCACTAAATAATTTATTTTTTTTTCACAACTGGAAGAACGGATATCCGAATAGGTATAGTCTCCGTTGTAATCCGTTTGCTTTAAACGGTAATAGGAATAACCAGAATAAGGCTGATTGTCTGTTGCGCTGTAATAAAGCAATGTGTTGCTGTTTCCTGCCCCCGGTATTGTAGTAACTACTTCCCATGTTACCGCATCCTTACTGCGCTCTATGGTGAAATAATTATTATTGATTTCACTGGCAGTAGCCCAATTCAGGCTGACTTTATCGTCATTGCAAACAGCATTGAAAGATAGCAGTTTGATGGGTAGGGGGTTGTCTTCTCTCGAAATTGTCCAGATACGGCTTGTATTATCTAATGTGGTAATTGAAGATATTGTTACGGTATTAGTTGTCGGGTCGCTTGTTATACTGGCCGAAGGAGGCTGCCATGAACTAACGGTCTCGTTATAGTTTTGTAATAACATATTATTCAATCCGGCTTGTTCGCCATTAATAGGTTCTTCATTATTAGCATATATGCAGGTGATAGATGCTGTTCCTATCGGGTTTGTAGTGGCATTGACATACCAGAAACGCCTTACTAAATTTGCCGCATCTGCAGGGTTGCCACTACTCGTATATATGCCTTTTAAAGTTGTAACAGCATTAGGTCGGTTGGCATAAACGGTTGAAGCATTGCCCGAATTGCCAGGATCGGCAGGGTAGGTCGATGCTATAATATTTCCACAATTACCACCTCCGCTCAAAGTGAATGTAAGCGGGACATATTGAATTGATCCGTTATAAAAGCCAAATGGGAATACATGCCCTATTGATGAAGTGCCAATATTCCACTGAAGAATATTACTGAAACTTTTATCAAGGGAATTGGATAAAATATACCCGTTTGTACGCGTAATTGCAGCAGGAGACGAACTTGCTACTATCAATGCATTGCCATTTAAATTTACCTGTCCGTTGGTTAAAGTTAAAATACCCGTAGTGCTTGTTCCTATCGTATTACCTGTAACTCCCAGGGAAATCGCATCTGTGCCCGATGCAACCGTATTATTAATTGTTATATTTGGAAAAGTTGTAGGTCTTGTTCCTCCAATTGTTTGGGTTGTAGTACCATTAAATATAACAACACCAGCGCTGCTGAGATTGGTAAAAACAACATTGCTCGGGTCAGTAGCATTGTTTGTCCAATTACCTGTTAATGTTATTTTGCCTGATGAATTGATCGTGCCGCTTAGACCGGAAGTTGCATTTGTATTATTGAGATAGGAACCGGATTGAAGAACCAGGTAATTTCCGGCTCCACTAATTACAATATTTCCGCCATTGTTCACTACCCAGTATTGTGCATACAAACAGCTCACATTTAGCGAAAATGCTATAAATATTTGAATAAATTTAATCTTCATTACGTATTTATACTGAATATGTGATTGTTTTGTTTCTTCAAAATCAAGTTAATATGAATATTCTACTTGTTTATTCGGTGTCCAGTAAATATACTGATATTTTTATTAAAAGTCAATAATTAAAGGGCTAAGTGTTATAAAAAAACAAAATACTTCTTTAAATAAGATGTAATTTTAGATAAATAAAAGTATTATTCATTCCAAAAGATAAACACTTATTCCAGTTTATTATTTAATGCCGGTCTTCGACGCATAAAGGGCAACTAATGCAGGTTAGGCTCATTAATGTTTTCTCCTCCATTTATTTAATAACAGCATCGCGTAATGACTATAAATGACACCAGCAAATGACAAGGACTAAGAACAACGAACTAAGAACACACTAATCCCCGCTCGGCATGGTCTTGTGTGAGGGCAGGCTTGAAGTAAGTAAAAATAGTTAATAAAGTAAAAAGGTTGAAAAGATAGAAATGCACGGAGGAGTTTTGTCTGAAGGTTGTTGGAAATTCGGCGACTTCGACTTCGCTCAGTCGCTGAGCATAAATGTGTCTTTCAACTTTGCCAATTGGGCATTTCGACTACGCTCAATGCCCGTAAATTTCGGTGGTTGAGCGCAGTCAAAACCACCGGGAAAAGTGTAACCGAATTGAAGTATTGCCTGAGCGCAGCCCTATATCTGGTGGTTGAGCGTAGTTGAAACCACAGTAAAAGCGCAGCCGAAGTGTTGTCTGAGCGAAGTCGAAGACAAAATGTAGTTAAGTTGCAAGAAAAGAAATAGAAAAACTAATAACTTCGAACTCCGAACTCCAAATAGGGATGTCCCGTGTATGTCTCGTGTATGTCCCGTGTATGTCCCGTGTCAGAGTCGGGTGGGACTCATGACAGGATATTATGTTAAATAGGATATTGAAATAACCACTTGGTGTAATGCATTATAAATTGAAACCCTATTTCCTTTCAGAATAAGAAAAAGAATAGACTTATCGAGCTTTATAAACTTTACAAACTTTATGAACTTTGAACAATCTAATTTACCTATCTGCTGATTTCCTTCCTGCTTACCACTCAATATCTATTACGAATAAAGGAATTAGTAACCCAATATCTTCAGCATTGATTTGTAACTTTGCTCTTTTGCAAAAAGCTTAGTATATGACTCCCCATTCTCATCAACATCTATAATAATATGTTTCGGGGCAGGGATAAGGCAATGCTGGATTCCACCATAGCCGCCCAGCGATTCTTGGTATGCGCCTGTATGGAATAATCCAATGTATTGCGTCCCATTTTCTTCCAACTTAGGAAGGTAAACCGCATTCTGATGCGCTTCGGCATTATAATAATCATGGCTGTCGCAGGTCAGTCCACCAAGGTTCACGCGCTGGTATTCAGAATCCCAGTTATTGATAGCAAGAAGAATAAATCGTTGGTTGATCGCCCATGTATCGGGCAGGGTGGTCATGAACGAACTGTCGATCATGTTCCATAGCTCACGGTCATTCTGTTGTTTCTGGTCAATGATGGAATAAAGTACTGCGCTGCTTTCACCCACGGTAAATGATCCGAATTCAGTAAAAATGTTAGGTTCGGCAACAACATTCCTTTCGCATATATTTTTTATCTGCGAAACAATTTCTTCAGCCATATATTCATAATCATAATCGAATGCCAGCGAGCTTTTAATTGGGAATCCTCCACCAATATTTAGCGAATCAAGTTCAGGGCATATCTTTTTTAGATCGCAATACAAGTTCACGCATTTTGAAAGTTCATTCCAGTAGTAAGCAGTATCTTTTATCCCCGTATTAATAAAGAAGTGAAGCATCTTCAGTTCAAACTTGGGATTATCTTTAATATGGTCTTCATAATATGATAGTACATCATTATATCTTATTCCAAGTCGTGAAGTATAAAAATCGAACTTAGGTTCTTCTTCGGTTGCAATTCGGATACCCAGTTTGCATTTGCTTTTTAAGGTCTTATACTTGTCGAGTTCAAACTTATTGTCGAGGATGGGTATCGTATTTTCGAATCCAAGGTTGATAAGATTGGCTATATTATCGATATATTGAGGCCGTTTAAATCCATTGCATATAATGAATTTATCCTTCTTGATCTTCCCTGCTTTGTATAATTCTTCAATAAGATGTATGTCGAAAGCCGATGAAGTTTCAAGATGTACATCTTCTTTAAGTACTTCTTCCATGACAAACGAGAAGTGTGAGCTTTTTGTACAATAACAATACTCATAATCAGCATTATAATCAGCTTTTGCTATGGCAACATTGAACCATTTCTTTGCTCTTTGAATTTGTTGACTGATTTTTGGTAAATAGGTTATTTTAAGGGGTGTACCATATTGCGATACAAGATCCATTAAGGAAATATCATGGAAATATAACTCATTATCAATTACTTTGAATTCTTCCTGGGGAAATTCAAAAGTTTGTTCAATAAGATCGCTGTATTTGTTTTTCATTTCAAAAGTAAGTTAGTCGGTTTGTGTATTTTTTACCAAAGTAATTAACTCGGATTTTAAATTATTGGCAAATGTAATAAATGTTAGCTATTAATATGCATATAAAATAATAATTTTTATGTAGGTATTAATTCAATAATATATTGTCGGATTTAGATAAAGATACCTTACTTCAATATAAAGTAATAGGGATATAAAACAAAGATAACCAATCCTTATTTGAATATATAAATAGGGTAAAGAAGAAAAAAAGAAAAAATTAATGTATATAAGTTAGATTTTCCCTTGCTTCATCTTCATGAAATTTGAAATTGAGCGATCATAAGTTGATTCATAACTCTTATTAAAATAACATGCGGGTAACTCGCCACTCTGCCTGTGGTATTCTATACATTTGCAACATACCCCTTTTCTTGAACAGGTGTATGTGCAATTACAATGTTTTTTATTTTCATCAATCGAACATGTTTTCATAATTGCGATATGTTATGATTATTCACCAATTATTTTAATCAGAACTCTTTTTTTTCTTCTTCCGTCAAACTCACCGTAGAATATGGTTTCCCACGGGCCAAGATCAAGTGCGCCATTTGTGATTGCAACAACAACTTCGCGTCCCATGACCTGCCGTTTCAGATGAGCATCGCCATTATCCTCGCCAACGTTGTGATGATAACCATCCTGGCTGTATGGCGCCAATTTCTCAAGCCATTCAAGGTAATCGCGATGTAATCCCGATTCATTATCATTGATAAAAACACTTGCCGTAATGTGCATGGCATTTACTAGGCATAATCCTTCTTTTACGCCGCTTTCCAATACTGCATCCTGAACTTGGTTTGTAATATGCACAAACTGGTAACGCTTTTCCGTGTTGAACCAAAGTTCTTTCCTGTAACTTTTCATAGAAATAAATTTATGTACTAAATTACAAAAGATTTTTTCTTCATATATGATGTTGTTTAATTCTTGTAATCTTAGTAAGTTTGAAATTTAAATTTATAACATGGCAAAAATCGGAATAATAGGCGGCTCCGGACTTGAAAATCTTGATCTTTTTACAGAAAGGAAAGAATTAACGGTTTCAACAAAATACGGAGATCCAAGTTCCACATTATTATGCGGACAATTGAAGGGAAAAGAAGTTGCTATCATTTCAAGGCACGGTCGTGACCATTCTATCCCTCCGACACAAGTAAACAATCGTGCAAATATCTTTTCGTTGAAGCTGGCTGGCTGCACGCATATTATTGCAACTTCAGCATGCGGAAGTTTGCGCGAAGAAATCAAACGCGGCGATATTGTTATACCTGATCAATTCATTGATTTTACAAGGCATAGAGCTATCACATTCCATGAAGTGTTTGATGAAGGCAATCTTGCTCATACTCCCATGGCTGATCCTTTTAATGAAGAACTAAGAACTGTTCTGGGTGAAAATGCAAAGTCATTGAATTTAAATTTTCATTCAAGAGGAACGATCATAACCATTGAAGGACCACGTTTTTCAACCCGTGCAGAATCAAATATGTTTCGTTTATGGGGTGCTGATATTATCAATATGTCAATTGCACCCGAAGCGATCCTTGCCAATGAAGCAGGAATTCCTTATGCAGTCATTGCTTTAAGCACCGATTATGATTGCTGGAAAACGGATGAAGCGCCAGTTACCTGGGATGAAGTGCTAAGCGTATTTAAGAAGAATGTTGAGAATGTTACGAAACTTTTGTTAACGTTTATTGATCACCTATAACTTTTATTCTCTTTAGCTATTTGTTAAAGTGCTGTCCTATTAATTATGAATAAGCCCGACCTTAAGGTCGGGCTTATTCATAATCTTTATTTAAAAATATTGAAGAATAATATGATTATCAAATACCGAATACTTTCTTCAGAATATCACTGATCCTTGCTGCCGGGTCTTTCCTTATTTTGTATTCTTCATCTGCAATGAGCTTGAAAAGTCCTTCAATCGCTTTAGTTGTAACATAGTTATTAAGGTCGGGATTTACTTTTGTAACAAAAGGTATTTTGTCATACTTTTTTACCAAAGGAGCCCAATACTTTGTAATCTCCACTTTGTTTAATGCAGTTTTTACTATAGGAAGAAATACAGCTTTAAGTTGAGTTGTTGTATTGGTCTGTAAATACTGGGTTGCAGCATTATCGGGCCCTTTTAAAATTTTCATTCCATCGGAAATAGTAAGTTTTGTAATTGCATCAACAAAAATAGGAGCTGCTGATTTTGCTGCTTCTTCGGCGCCTCTGTTCAATGTCTCTACAAATTTATCACACTGTGAACTCATTCCCATTGAGCGAAGACTTGATTCCATAGATTCAGCTTCCTTAGGAAAAGGAATTTTTATTTTAGGATTTTTATAAAACCCGTCAACTTTTGAAGAGCTGGCAACAGAATTATTTGTCCCGACTTTTAAGGCTTCTTTTAATCCATTAGCAATATCATCATTCGAAAGAGTACCGCCTTTAACAACATTAGTGGCATCGTTAACAATTGTATTTATGTTTTGCGATTTGCAAACTGTAACGCTCATCATTACAGCGAAAGCTAAAAATAAACGAGTAGTTTTCATAAGATTAGTTTTTAATAGAACGTAAAATTAATTGAATTTATGCTTGCTTTGCAAAAATTATACCTTTTTGATTATTTATAATTTCATACTTTTGAAAACCCCATGATCTCTAATCCCGAAATATTTGTTTCCTTACCTGTAATGGATGAACCAGAGGCACTTCCATTATGCCTTAATTGCATAGAGAATCAATCATACAAAAATTTTCATGTTGTCATTTGTGTTAATCAACCAGATGAATGGTGGGGTATTCCAGAGAAAAAAATATTTGTTTGAATAATAAAAAAGTATTGGATCTTCTGTCAGAAAAAAATAATAAAAATTATTCCGTCATTGATAAAAGTTCAAAAGGTTATGGGTGGATAGGAAATAAAAAAGGTGTTGGCTGGGCAAGGAAAACAGCGATGGATTTCATTGCAAACAAAGCAAAAACTGACGATATTATTTTAAGTCTTGATGCTGATACAACTTTTTCAAATGAATATTTTGCTTCAATAATAAATATTTTTTTGGAAAACAAAAATATTGTAGCACTTGCAAATCCTTATTACCACAAACTCACAGGTTCGGATGCAGAAGACAAAGCAATATTGAGATATGAAATTTACATGCGAAATTATGCAATAAATTTGTTGCTGATAAATTCGCCCTATGCTTTCACCGCGCTTGGCAGCGCTATTGCATTGCCCGTAAGATCATATAAAACCATTGGAGGACTGACACCAAAACTGAGCGGTGAAGATTTCTATTTTCTTCAGAAACTCAGGAAATACGGCAACATCATTGTTCACAATAAAGAAAAAGTTTTTCCTGCAGCACGTTTTTCCGACAGGGTTTTCTTTGGTACAGGTCCCGCTATGATAAAGGGAAATAAAGGCGACTGGGAAAGTTATCCGATTTATCATCATTCGTTTTTTGAAAAAATAAAAGAAACATATCATTGCTTCCCGAACCTTTTTTACAAAGATCATCAAACACCTTTAACCTCTTTTTTACAGGAGCAATTTGGTTCAAAAAATATTTGGCAGGCTTTACGTGAGAATCATAAAGATGAAGAACATTTTGTGAGAGCCTGCCATGAAAAGTTTGATGGACTAAGAATATTGCAATACCTAAAATCAAGCCAGGAAAACATTGTGAAAACGGATGAAGAGTGTTTGATGGAAAATATTTCAGAAATATTCAATCACATTATTAATTTTGACAAATCAAATCGTTTGAATGATTTAAATTTTTTAAAATGTTCTGTAGCTTTGCTTGACGAGATAAGGAATTATCTTGTAATGGTTGAAGAAAAACTTCAGATAGAAAAAATAATAATATGAATCTTATCACTATCCTTGGTCCAACGGCAACAGGCAAAACAAAACTTGCATCGCATGTTGCATTTCGCATAGGAGGTGAAATAATCAGTGTTGATTCACGGCAGGTATTCAGGAGAATGAATATTGGCACAGGAAAAGATTATGATGATTATACTGTCGAGGGAAAAAAAATCCCATATCATTTAATTGATATTGCCGAGCCAGGTGAGGAATTCAGTGTTTTTGATTTTCAGAAAAATTTTATCAATGCTTTCCAAAATATTGTCTCAAAAAATAAAATTCCTGTGTTGTGCGGAGGCACTGGACTTTACATTGAATCCATTTTAAAAAGATACAATTTTGCGGAAGTCCCTGAAAATTTAAAATTAAGAAATGAACTTTCAAGAAAATCGGAAAAGGAACTTGCTGATATTCTCTCAGGCCTGAAATCATTGCATAATACAACAGATACAATAAATAAAGAAAGACTAATTCGCGCTATTGAAATAGAATACTTTCACAAAGAAAATCCAGATAAATCGCTTCATTTCCCTAAATTCAACTCATTCGTTTTCGGAATAAATTATGAAAGAGAAAAAGTTGTTCAACGAATTTCGCTGCGGTTAAAAGAAAGATTACAAAACAGAATGATCGAAGAAGTGAGATCATTGATAGATGAAGGCGTTCCTGCAAACAGGCTGAAATCATATGGGCTGGAATATAAATTCATCACTCAGTATTTGCAAAATGAGATCGATTATAATGAAATGTTCACTAAACTTGAAATTGCCATTCATCAATTTTCAAAACGACAAATGACATGGTTCAGGCGAATGGAACGGAATGGCGTAAAGATAAATTGGATCGAGGGGGATTTGTCGCTTGAAGAAAAAGTTAAGACCATTGTTAAAATGACCAATTATTAAATTGGTTATTTTTGAAATAATACAATGTTAATTATTTTTTTCATTGCGCAAATCATTTTACTTTTGATGATACTTTATAAGTAATTACACAACTTGAAAAAAAATATTCAATGAATAAAAACTTTTTGGCAAAATCATTAAATCGAAAATTTATCAGTCAATTATGGGATGACAACCCTTTAACTCTGATCATA
>Ga0224523_1000929_pt1 | contig 13396 bp, 12 predicted proteins | sample CFST50metaG_FD_182732 | JGI IMG/M metagenome (GOLD analysis project Ga0224523, IMG submission 182732) | Peat soil microbial communities from Stordalen Mire, Sweden - C.F.S.T50 | ecosystem: Environmental > Terrestrial > Soil > Wetlands > Peat | place: Sweden: Norrbotten County, Stordalen Mire...
CTACAGAAGGGATAGCCAGAAAAACAACATCGGCTTTACTGAGCACGATGTTATCGGTGGTGGCTTTTAAAGATTTCTGTAATGGTACTCCCGGAAAATATTTCTGATTGAGATGTTGATTATTGATCCCCTCAACTACATCTGATTCTATCGAAAGTAAAGTCACATGAAGGTTTTCTTTGGCAGCAAGGATATTCCCCATTGATGTTCCAATAGCACCGGCTCCCACAAATACAACATGTTGTTTATTAAACATTTTAATTATAAGCTTAGATTAGAAATAAATTAATTTATCGTTTTGATTGGTTAGATCTTAATTACCTCCATCAACATGCCGGCAAGTTTACGATGGCCTTCTGCATTAAAATTAATACCTTCGGGCATCAAAGTCTCATCAAAATCGTAGAACGTTTCGATGTAAACTGAATTGTATTTATTGGCTAATTGACGGATTACTTCATTATATCGTTGAACATTACGAACACTGCCTGGCAGGAAACGCTCTATCCGTGCAGAGGGACGGTTGATCCCGATACAGATGATCTGGGCACTGGTATCTTTCTGCAACAAACGAAGCATCTTCTCATATTTATAAGCAAAAGCAGCACGGCTTGTCCATGCCCTTTTCCCTCTGATGACCGTAAGGAACTTCCTGGACCGGGTCTCGAAAAAGTTAAAGAGGAAACGCAATAACTTCTTAATAATCCCATGATGTGGATTATCATTATGAATGAAGTTCCACATCCAGCGTGGTATTGAGCGTGTACAGGCATCTACTATACCATAGTTCAAAATGTAACAATTGGCATGGTATCCAATCATTTCATCAATCCAAACAGAGGCATGTGGCATAACAGTATCCCCTTTAGCACGATTGACAATAAATACATCGGGGAGATTTTTATCAAGAATTTCAGCATAGGATAAATCATCCTCATTTTGTCGTGGTGGACGAATACGAAGCGCCACAGAATTGCCAACAATTACAATTTTTTTCACAGGAGTTTCTGTTTATTTAATTTTTATCGACTTCCATTGCATCAGTGAAATGTTGAGACATTTCGTAAAAAACTTAAAGAATTGATGTTGTTTTTGCGGGTGCACATTTTTATTGTAAATGATCTCTACCTGCAAAGGTAACAAGAATTATGATTATTGTATACGCTTTGTCTGATAAAGCAACAGACTATATCTTATCAGGAATTCCAGACATGAATATTTATTTTAGCGAATGATTAAATAACAGTTACAAGTAAACACAATCACATGCTGAAAGGGGAAACTGACATTATACTATCTTTGTTTTTTGAATCAAGAATGCAGGAATACAAAGTTAGGATACCTGAATAGAAATATGAAACTCACAGTTATAATCGTCAGCTACAATGTCCGTCATTATCTGGAGCAATGTTTGAAGTCTGTCATCAAGGCTTCCCATTCTTTGCAGGTCGAGATGATTGTTGTAGATAATTGCTCTGAAGACGATTCAGTGAGTATGGTCCAGAACAAATTTCCTGAAGTGAAACTCATTATAAATCCCGACAACAAAGGTTTCAGCAAAGCAAATAACCAGGCCATACGTATTTCAGAAGGTGAATATATCCTGCTTCTCAATCCCGATACTGTGCTTGAAGAAAATGCTCTGAGCCGTTCATTGCATTTCATGGAGACCCATCCCGAGGCAGGTGGACTGGGTATCAAGATTATTGACGGACATGGATATTACCTGCCCGAAAGCAAACGAGGCTTACCCACCCCCTGGGCCTCCTTCTGTACGATGAGTCATCTGTCACAAGTTTTTCCACACTCAGCATTCTTCAACAGGTATCATGCCGGACATCTTGATGAGAACAAAACCAATAAAATTGAAGTGCTGGCAGGCGCTTTTATGCTGTTGCGTCGAAAAGTACTGGATGAGATCGGGCTGCTCGACGAAGACTTTTTCATGTATGGCGAAGACATAGATCTCTCCTATCGCATTACGAAAGCAGGATATTTCAATTATTATTTCCCTGAGGCCTGGATGATTCATTATAAAGGAGAGAGCACCCGTAAGAGTAGTCTGAATTATGTGCGGCTGTTTTATGGCGCCATGCTCATCTTTGCCCGCAAACACTTTGCAGGGAAGAACGAACGTCTTCTCTCCCTGGTCATCCTGCCGGGAGTATATTTACGAGCTGTTATCGCAATGATCTCCAACAAACTCTATTCACTGGTCCATTCATCATTCTGGTCTTTCATTTCAGTTACTTTTAATAAGATACTTCCTTCTTTTCTGAAAATTAAATGGGCAGGGAAAACCCAGGAAAAACTTCAAGTTGTACTAATCATTGCCAATCACAACGAAGCCACTCTGATTGAAGAATTGGTAAAACAAACGACACCGGTTGAAGTTTTGGCTGTTGATATTAGAGTTAACCATAAAGATATGGGGTATATTTATTCTTTTGAAACATTGGAGGGAATAGACCTTTTCCAGGATATCACAGAAAAGATTAAACAGATTCATCCGGACGAAATAATCTTCAGCGCTAAGGAATTGACAACCGACGATATTATCATTTTGATGTGTCAGTTGGGAAAATATGCTATCCCATATAGGATAGCACATACAGATATACACACGATTATAGGCAGTAATTTCGTCCGCACACTTCAAACCTCTAATGTAAGCGCTTAATTATTGTGCTCCCACTTTGAAACATTTTTGATTCCCGGTTGTTTCCTTTTCCACATATAATCAAGATATTCAATTCTTATCAAAATATTATTAACATCACATGGCTAAATTTGATATTGTGATGCCCAAATTGGGCGAAAGCATTATAGAAGCAACAATTACCCGGTGGCTTAAAGCCGAGGGGGATATGGTCAGCGAAGATGAAGTAATCTGTGAGCTGGCAACCGATAAGGTAGATTCAGAGATACCCTCGCCCGTTGAAGGCAAATTAATTAAAATCCTATGCAAGGAAGGTGACGTTGTCCCTGTTGGACAACTAATAGCCATCATTGACATGGATGGAGAAAATGCTGTAGCAGAAGAGGCTGCCACCCTTGCAGAAGTCCCTTATGTTGCGTTAATTGAGGACGTTAAAGAAGCTGAGACCGCTGAAACAGTATCAGATCGTTTTTACTCACCACTGGTAAAAAGCATTGCCAAACAGGAAAATATCTCTTCTAAAGAACTGGGTCTCATCAAAGGCACCGGAAAAGATGAAAGGGTTACCAAAGAAGATGTGATGGGTTATCTAAAGACACGAACCGCCAATCCAATCCCTGTATCTGAACCCGTAGCTGTAAAAACACCTGCTGCACCACAACCCTCTGCTCCAAAGGGTGTTCCTCAACCTACCACATCGCAGGCGCCTCAGATTAAAGCGCCAACTGTTTTAGCTTCCTCAGGTGATCAGATCGTTGAGATGGACCGGATGCGCAAGCTGATAGCCGATCATATGGTCATGTCGAAGCAGGTCTCACCCCATGTCACTATGTTCCATGAAGTCGACATGAACCGTATCGTGAACTGGCGCAATAAGATGAAAGATCTCTTGCTGAAACGCGACGGCGAAAAACTCACCTTCACCCCTTTCTTTATCGAAGCCACGGCAAGAGCTTTGAAAGATTTCCCGGGTGTCAATGCCTCTGTCGACGGATACAACATCATCCTTCGCAAACATATTAATATAGGGATGGCAGCTGCTTTGCCCAGTGGCAACCTGATCGTACCGGTCATCAAAGATGCCGATCAGAAAAACCTGTTGGGCATCACCAAGTCTGTCAACGATCTGGCTGACAGGGCACGCAATAACAAGTTGAGTCCCGATGACATTCAGGAAGGCACGTTTACCATCACAAACTTTGGGCAGTTTGGCAGCCTAACCGGCTCACCCATCATCAATCAGCCACAGGCAGCCATACTGGGACTCGGGACTATTCACAAGCAACCCGTTGTCATTGAGACTCCTGAGGGCGATGTCATTGCCATCCGTCAGCGCATGATCCTTTCTCTTGCCTTTGACCACCGCATCGTCGATGGTGCCCTGGGAGGTAAGTTCCTCAAACGAATTGCAGAAATATTAGAGAACTTTGATGAAAATCAGACAATTTAATTAACCTATCACAAAAAATAACGAGCTTTGCAAAACCAAAATAATTTGGGATTGCAAAGCTTTTTATATTTAACCACATTCACCCATAATGGAACTCAATCTTACAAAACCAATCGTTTTCATAGACCTTGAAACTACAGGTATCAATATTACTGCTGATCGCATCGTTGAAATCAGCATGCTAAAGGTGATGCCTGACGGAAAAAAAGATGTCCATACCCATCTGATCAATCCCACGATACCTATACCTCCCGAAACTACTGCCATCCATGGCATTAGTGACGACGACGTGAAAGATGCCCCCACTTTTGCTGAAATGGCTGCAAACTTTGTACAGTTTATTGGTAATGCCGATCTTGCCGGGTACAATGCCATCAAGTTTGACTTCCCCCTCTTGGTCGAGGAGTTTCTACGGGTTGGGATTGATTTCGATTTAAGAGCACGACGCCTTGTCGATGTGCAGAACATCTTCCATAAGATGGAGTCACGGACACTGAGTGCAGCTTATCGTTTTTATTGCAATGAGAGCCTCGAAAACGCTCATACTGCAGAAGCGGATACGGTGGCAACTTATGAAATTTTAAAAGCACAGCTCGATCGTTATGAAAATACCGAATACACCGAAAAGGGAGGCAAAAAAGTCATCCCGATCGAAAACAATATCAAGACACTTTCAGAGTTCTCTTATTACAATCAGAGTGCTGACCTCGTAGGACAAATCATCTTCAACCAGAGCCACGTCGAAGTGTTTAACTTTGGCAAGCACAAAGGCAAGACGGTGGAAGAGGTCTTCCGCACCGAACCGGCTTATTATGACTGGATGATGAAAGCCGAGTTCCCACTTTCAACGAAAAAACTGATCACAGCCATCAAGTTACGGGCTTTCAATAACCGGTAACTGATTTGGTAAATACGCATGAATATTTCAGGATAAAAGCAATAACATGAAGATAATTTGTATTGGCCGAAATTATATTGAACATGCCAAGGAGTTAAATAACCCCGTCCCGAAAGAACCTGTATTTTTCATGAAGCCTGAGTCGGCGATTGTAAGGAACAATTTCCCCTTCTTTTATCCTGAATTCTCGAAAGAGATTCATTATGAGGCAGAGATCGTTCTTCATATCTGCAAAGTAGGCAAATATATTCAGGAACGATACGCGCACACCTATTATGATGCCATCGGCACAGGTATTGACTTCACTGCCCGCGACCTGCAACAGCGTTGCAAAGAAAAAGGGTTACCCTGGGAGATGGCTAAGGCCTTTGATGGTTCGGCCCCTATCAGTGAATTCATCCCGAAAGAATCCTTTGCTTCGTTGAGTGATTTAAATATCCGTCTCGATCTAAATGAACAAACCGTTCAGGATGGTTCTTCCAAAGACATGATCTTTACTTATGATCAGGTTATTGCCTATGTATCGCAGTTCATGACACTGAAAATCGGTGATCTGATTTTCACCGGCACTCCTGCCGGCGTGGGTCCTGTAAAGATAAATGACCGGCTGGAAGTTTATCTGGATGGCCGCAAGATGATGGATTTCAAAGTGAAATAGCTGCATTAAAAGAAAGGTTTCATTCATCCTGATTTTATTTCTGGATCAGGAAAAGACGATATCATCTATCGCTTCGGAATTGAGAGATTTATTGATAGCCAGGATCAACTTTGTTTTGGCATAGCTCAATTCATTTCTTAAAGCAGCATTATCAAGCTCTACGAATAGGATTCTCTTTTTAATGTGCATATTACTGGTATGACGGGCTATCATCTTGCCAACTATCTTCTCCCAATCGTTAATCACCACGGTCTCATTGAGGTGCTCCTCGATCTTATATTGATCGATCAATGCTGCGATCGCCTGCTTTAAAGTATATTCGTTTGATGATTTCATGGTCATGAGAGCACTTTGGATTCATTAATGATGCCATCTTTGATCTCAAATATCTTATGGTCGATCTCGATTTTAGAAAAGATACCGGCAATCCGTTCATGCTGGGTATCGGTGATAAACACCTGTCCAAAGCCATCTTCGCCCACCAGCCTGATGATTTGTTCAACACGCAGGTCGTCCAGCTTGTCAAAAATATCATCGAGTAACAATATAGGCTTAGCCCCCTTTACCTGCCGGGTATAGTGAAACTGAGCCAGTTTGATGGCAATGACAAAAGACTTTTGCTGTCCTTGTGATCCGAACTTCTTGACCGGATAGGTATCTATCCTGAAGTCGAGATCATCTTTATGAATGCCAACAGTGGTATAACGTGCCGAACGGTCACGATCAATATTAGCAGCCAGCAGACCTTCCATATCCAACTCTCCCAACTGTGTTTCATAGACTACGTCGACCTGTTCACGGCTGTTGCTGATGAAAGCAAAATAATGACGGAACATCGGGACAAAACCTTCGAGAAAAGTCTTGCGTTTATCGTAAATGCGCATGCCTGTCTGGCTCAACTGATGATCCCAAATCTCCAGCAGGGAAGCATCAAAGAAACGCATCTCCTCAAAATGCTTCAACAGTGCATTGCGTTGAACGAGTGCCTTGTTGTAGGCTATCAGATCGTCGAGATAGGCACGGTCGAACTGAGATATCACCCCATCGAGAAACTTTCTGCGCAGGTCGCTACCATCATTGATCAGGTCACGGTCTGAGGGAGAGATCATCACAACCGGAAAACGGCCAATATGATCGGCCATGCGGTCGTACTCCTTCTTATTGATTTTTAATAGTTTCTTCTGATTGCGTTGTTGGATACAACTCACCTGATCCTGCATTTCGCCACTGGTGATATAGGTCCCATGGATGGCAAAAAAAGGTGCATCATGACGGATATTCTGATTATCTACCAGGTTAAAGAAACTCTTTGTGACGGAAAGGTAATGAATAGCATCGAGAAGATTGGTCTTCCCGACACCGTTATTCCCAACAAAACAATTTATTTTGCCTGAGAAAGCCAGTTCTGCCTCTTCATAGTTCTTGAAGTTATTGATGGTCAATCGTTGAAGATACATACTGCGTTTAGTCTTGAGTCATGTTTTTTATCGCTTCCGCAACTTCTTCCATCAGCCAGGTAGGTGTCGAAGTGGCGCCACTGATCCCGACATCATCAATACCTTCGAACCACTCCTCCTTAAGTCCGGATGCATCGGAAACAAAATAACTGGTTGAGTTGGCTGTCTTACAAACGGAGAAAAGAGCGACAGCATTCGAGCTTTTATCGCCTCCGACGAAGACAATTACCTGGTGTTCTTTGGCAAATAGCTGCAGATTAGGAGCGCGACCAGCCATCTGTCCACAGATGGTATTAAACTGTTTGAAGTCAGTATTGACACTCTTCGCATTACGCATCCTTGTCAAAATCAGCTCACCGATTTCAGCATATTTTGCAGGGTCCTTGGTGGTCTGAGAATAAAGCCTGACCGGCTTTGAGAAATCAATCTTGTCAATATCTTTTACACCAGTTATCAGTATTGCTCTTCCTTTGGTTTGGCCCATCAAAGCTACCACCTCTGCATGACCCTCTTTCCCGTATATCACCACCTGGCCATTCAGGTCGTTCATCTCATGATAGCTCTTCCTTATCCGCTCCTGTAACTTGAGTACAATCGGACAAGTAGCATCTACAATCTCAACATTCAGCTGTTTGGCAGCTTGATAGGTAGATGGAGGCTCACCATGTGCACGGATCAATACTTTTTTACCAGACCATTCGGGTAATTCATCATGGTTAATGATCCTGAGTCCCTGATCTTTCAGCCGGTCTACTTCACGACTGTTGTGAACGATATCGCCCAAACAGGCAATATTATTCTGGCTTAGTTCTTCTTCACTGATCCGGATAGCATTTACCACTCCGAAACAAAAACCCGATTTATCGTCAATAGTAATTTGCATGATACAAAGATATGAAATTGTAAGGGCTAAAACCGTTTTCTGCTTATTTCAAAAAATCAGATAGGTTGGCAGAAATAGTGATGTAATTGGGAGAACCATTTAGATGCCAGGTCGAACGGGCATAATCTATGCTTATTTTCTTGATCCGGATGCCAAACCCCCATGAAAACCCTACAGTAGAGACCTTGCTATCGAGTTTCATCTCCTCGCGAAGTTGTGGATTGTAGCCTGCTCTCAGGACGAAACGTTTGATGGGCATCAATTCCACGCCCAGTATGATATGCCGCAATCCTTCGTCCATGAGATTCATAAACTTGTCCTGTTTGACGGGTTGATCGGTAAGTGGGTCTGCATTCGTCATCGAAGGATCATCATAACGCAGATTCCATCGTTGAAGATCGTGTAACAGGATATTGTACCGCAATGGAATGTGTTCCAGCTTATGGGATATCCCCAATTGAATCTCCATCGGGATAGTCGTTTCATATCCAGACTCATAAGATTTAAGTTCCCTGCCGACATTGCGGACCAATAATGAAATATTCGTATTGTTGCCTGAATGATAGGTCGCAGCAATATCGGCTACTATACCATATGAAGAGTAGATATCAAATGAAGAGTAGATAAATTTTAGATTTGCTCCGATAGAAAACAAAGAGTCCAGTCTCCTGCCCCATCCTAAAGATGCCGCATATTCACCAGCACTAAAATTACCGATCTGATCCCCATTGTCATTAGCAGCAATGAAATTACCATAATTTATAAACTGCATCCCCAGTGCAAAACTTCCGGCCTTTTCAAAGGTATGAGACCATGCTGCAGAACCACTCTTGATATCGCTGTAGAAATCGGTATAATTCAAGGTGAAGTTATTATCCATCTCAGCATTGATCAGCGAAGGGTTCATAATAGCTATAGAAAGATCATTATCGTCTATGGTCAACATGTTGCCTCCCAATGCAGCAATACGTGCAGAAACATTATTATTCAAAAAGGGATATACACCCCCTCCGCCTGTCTGTGCGATCACACAAACAGGCAAAAGGAGAACTATCAATAAATAGCTTTTCAGTTTTTGCATCAAGCAAAGATAATCATCAATTGCTCTTTTCTAACTTTCCGGAGCCTGCAATATTGGTAGAAATATCTGGTTTGCCTTTATAATAAACATTACCGCTGCCTGCAATGTCAACCTTTAATTTTCCAATGGCAAATACTTTGCAATCACCTGATCCTTTTACATCTATATCACAAGATTCAGCCGGCATATCCTGTGCATTCACATCGCCTGAACCTTTAATATCGACATAAAACTTACGGGCTGATCCTGATAAATTGATATTACCGGAACCCCTGATATCTGAATTGACTTCATTGGCACTCAGTCCTAAGGTAATCGTTCCGGAGCCATTAATGGTCAGATCGATTTTGTCGGGAGAGAGGGTCCCTCGTCCTTCCACACTGCCACTGCCATTAACTTCAATATCTTCCAGTGAAGGCGTTGAAATATAAATGGTAATAGTCTTATAATCTGTTATACAGTCATCCACATCGATATTCAGCGTCTTACCTGAAACGTCGGTATTGAGTACCTTTAAAATATTAGGCTGGGCTTCAATGCGGACACTTTGGACAGAGTCTTTGGTTATAATCACTTTTGCATCGATCTTTAACTGAATCTTAGTAAAAGACTTCATCAGACGGGTTTCAGTTTTCAGGTCTCCACGACCTTCCATACAATTAAAATTGCAGGAACTGAATAGAAACATCATCACTACAACGGAGAGAATTGAGCGTACCATAATATCTTTTTTAACAAATATAACGCTAATTCTTGCAAAAGGTTACATTTTTTGTTGCAAACGAATTAAATTTAATGCCCCACCGGCTTTAAACCACTCAATCTGGTTGTCGCTATAGGTGTGTGCAACATTAAATATCTCTGCAGAGCCATCGGTATGATGCAAAGCGATGGCAATGTGACTGCCGGGAGCAAAGGTGGTCAAACCAAGAACATCGATCTGATCGTCTTCTCTTACTTTCTCATAATCAGCCTTATCGATAAATGTCAATGCCAACATCCCTTGTTTTTTAAGATTGGTTTCATGGATACGTGCAAATGACTTCACCAGGACAACCTTCACACCTAAAAACCTGGGTTCCATGGCAGCATGTTCGCGAGAGGAACCTTCTCCATAATTTTCATCGCCAATGACGATGGTTCCAACACCTGCAGCCTTACAGAAACGTGCAGTTGCAGGAACAGTATCGTATTCGCCATTAACAGGATTGCGCACCATATTGATTTGGTTGTTGAATACATTGGTAGCTCCTATCAACATGTTATTGGAAATATTGTCCAGATGGCCTCTGAAACGCAACCAGGGACCTGCCATGGAGATATGGTCAGTGGTACATTTTCCCTTCACCTTGATCAGCAATCTTAATCCTTTCCAATCTTTACCATTCCATTTCTCAAAAGGCACCAACAACTGAAGTCTGTCTGAATGAGGATTTACTTTAACATCCAACGTCCCACCATCAGCAGGAGGTGCGAGATAGCCCGGATCTTTCACATCAAATCCTTTTACAGGCAATTCTATACCCACTGGCTCATCCAGCATGACAGCCTTCCCGTCAGCATTAATCAACGTATCGGTCAGGGGGTTAAAATCGAGGCGTCCGGCAATGGATAAGGCCGTCACGATCTCGGGTGAGGCAACGAAAGCATGCGTATTGGGGTTGCCATCATTTCTTTTGGCAAAGTTTCGGTTGAAAGAAGTAATGATAGAATTCGAACAGGTAGGGTCCTCGGTATGTCTCTTCCACTGCCCGATGCAAGGCCCGCAGGCATTGGCCATCACCACCCCTCCGATCTTTTCGAAGCTACCCAGAATGCCATCGCGCGCTGTCGTAAAACGAATCATTTCAGATCCCGGAGTAATGATGAATTCACTTTGTACATTCAGTTTTTTTTCACTGGCTTGTTGGGCTATAGATGCAGCACGCGTCAGATCTTCGTAAGAGGAATTGGTACATGAACCAATTAAACCGACCTCGAGTTTAACAGGATATTTCTTTTCTTTGACCATCTTTCCGAATTCAGAAATTGGAAATGCGGCATCAGGGGTATAAGGTCCGTTGATATAAGGCTCAAGTTCTGACAGATTGATCTCTATCAACTGATCAAAATATTTTTCAGGATGCTGATAAACATCGTCGTCCGACCTGAGATCATTACGAATGCCATCGGCCATATCGGCTATTGCATTGCGTCCGGTAGCCCTCAGATAATCGCTCATCTTTTCATCATATCCAAAAACGGAGGTAGTGGCTCCTATTTCAGCCCCCATGTTACAGATCGTTCCTTTTCCGGTAGCCGATAAACTATCGGCCCCTTCACCAAAATATTCCAGTATGGCTCCTGTCCCACCCTTGACGGTCAGTATTCCGGCTACCTTCAAAATTACATCTTTGGACGAAGTCCAGCCATTAAGTTTCCCGGTCAGTTTAACGCCAATCAGACTGGGCATTTTTAATTCCCATGGTAATCCAACCATGACATCAACGGCATCGGCACCTCCAACACCAATGGCTATCATCCCGAGTCCGCCGGCATTGACGGTATGAGAGTCGGTTCCAATCATCAATCCCCCAGGGAAAGCATAGTTCTCGAGCACTACCTGATGAATAATCCCTGCTCCGGGTCTCCAGAAACCAATACCGTAACGTGATGAAACAGACTCCAGAAAATCGTATACTTCGCTATTCTGATCTTTAGCCTGATTTAAATCTTCAATGGCACCCGCCTTTGCGAGAATCAAATGATCGCAATGAACTGTTGAAGGCACTGCAACCTTATTTTTGCCGGCAGTCATAAACTGCAAAAGCGCCATTTGTGCTGTGGCGTCCTGCATGGCAACCCTGTCCGGCGCAAAATTGACATAATCTATTCCACGCTTATAGACACTTGATTCATTATCTGATAAATGGGCATAGAGTATCTTTTCTACAAGCGTTAACGGGCGGCCCAATAGGATACGGGCTTTTTCAACACGGAATGACATACCGCTGTATACAGACTTCACAAGATCAAGATCAAAAAGCATAGTGTGGTTTTTAAAGTTATATAAATATTTTAATTTAAAAGAGGTACTTGATTACATCAATCGGAACACAAAAATAATCTTATTATTAAACATGTTAAACGATATTTACTTTTAAAGAAACGTCAATTATTTTCACTTGTTCAATCAAAGAAGAATAATCATCATTGGTAATTTCATAATCTGAAAGACTCACCAATTTTGATTCATCCCATTGGTTATGCATTCTGAGCATCACCTCCTGCCTGGAAAAATGATCGCGCTCTATGACACGTTGGATCCTGATCGCTTCAGGGGCAGTCACAACAATTATTTTGTCACAAAGATAGGTTAATCCGGACTCAAATAAAATTGCAGATTCAAGTAACACATATGGAATAGACCTTTGCAATATACACCATTCATTGAAGTAGTGACTTACCCTGGGATGAATAATTGAATTAAGCAATGTAAGCTTTTCTTTATCTTTGAAAACGATAGCAGCAAGTTCAGTGCGATCCAATAAACCATCTCTACCTACAACCTTGTCACCAAATAAATGCCTGATCTCCCCGAGCACATCTTTACGTTTACTGATTTCACGTGCCTCTTGGTCAGCATAAAAAACGGGAACATCAAACATTTCAAACAGCCGTGCGACGGTGCTCTTGCCACTTCCGATATTACCGGTGATTCCAACTTTTTTCATCGTTAGCGTAAAACCAGATATTCAACTTTCTCCGGAGTCACCTTGACGTTGCGAACAAAGTCGGGTGCTGCAGAAACCGTCAGATGAAAGAGGTTATCTGATTTAGACAACGCAGCACTTAAGGAAAAAAGTCTTACGTCCAGTTTTTTGTAATCCTTCATAGCCACAAAACACGATACGGTTGCCTTATCAGGAAATAATTTTATAGTTTGACCAGGTGTCTGGATGGGCATTTTGATGGGGACTTCAATACTTTCCTCGGTAAATTTTTGAACAGGAATGGTTACCTGGATACGTGAAGGTAGAAAGTAAGGCTTATTGTTCTGCCTGTCCGAATTCAAATGAACATTTCTGACGATACTTTCAGTCATATTATGGATTCTAATGATTTCGGGCTGAGCATAAAGGACAGAATCCACCATTCTTCGGGATCCAAAGACTTTAACTACAGAAGGTCTTAATAAACAGGATTCAAATTGAAGATATTGAGGGGCATAAGTAAGATCGGCTGAAAATTTAACCGGGACTGTCTTACTGAACAGTTTATTCATTTTCACTGTTACCAACTCGGGGTGAATAGCATGCACTTCATTGATG
>Ga0224523_1000935_pt1 | contig 13340 bp, 23 predicted proteins | sample CFST50metaG_FD_182732 | JGI IMG/M metagenome (GOLD analysis project Ga0224523, IMG submission 182732) | Peat soil microbial communities from Stordalen Mire, Sweden - C.F.S.T50 | ecosystem: Environmental > Terrestrial > Soil > Wetlands > Peat | place: Sweden: Norrbotten County, Stordalen Mire...
CCCCGCTACCCAGTAGTTAAATGATTTTATCATTACTGAGAGATAATTTAGTGGAGTCAAGCGTCGGCGCTCTACCTTTGCCGCTGATAAAAACATCCTTAGTCTTACAGGACTGCTATCAATGGCGCTCAAAGTTTCATGCCCATGGGCAATCTCTAAAACAAACTTAGCTATGGTGTTTGTGCTATACCCCGCTGCAAGAACGTGATAAGCGAACGTCCCAAAGATGGAGGAAGATAGTAGTGGTTCGATAATCCCGTGGGTCTGCCGCAGCGTATCAAACGTAGCTGAGTCACTGCCATACCTTTCAGCAATATGAGATGGCGATATAGATTTACGACTATCAGTAGGAGACAGTCCTGCTTCGCATAAAATAAACGCTCTTACAATAGAAGCGCAGCGGCTGGCACCTTTTACTCCCATTATTTCCAGCACGTCGGTACCAGCTCGCGTACGCCCGCAGTCTAGTGAAGTAAAAACCTCATTCTGTAGACCACGTACCACAAGCGTTTCAATGGTTGTCTTCGCTAGGACTAGAGCCATTAGACGCTGCTGCCCATCAAGAATAGTGCCATCCTCAGCTATCTTGATAGCCTCGCCGTTAAGAATCCAGTTCCCTGCTTTCATATCATCAGCGTATCGCTGAATATGAGAGAATGAAACTCTTCTGTTGTGGGTGTTTTTCTCTAAAAGCTTTTCGGCATCCAGCCATGTTAGTTCTTCAACTTGAGATGTAATCATTGTATTGTATTGGAGATGCTGAAGAGGGTTCGAACCCCTATACTGAGCCTTTAGCTTGCCCATATAGTAGTCCATTTTATGCTACCAGCACCGGCTTATTGTGCTTTATATTCCTGATACTCTGAAACTTCATTGACAAGCTTTACTACGTCAGACTTATAGAATCCACAGTTGTTAAAGCCATTGCACTCTACGACCTTAAGGCCGTTATCTGTATCACAAATGTCAATTGCGAAAATATCGTGTGGGTCCCAGATCTTTATCATCTCCCTTGCTAAATGAAACACGTCATCCGGTACTAGCTCATCAATATATGGTCTGTATTGGCTGCCTGTTATTATTTGGTTGTGTATTACAAATAAACGCCACTCAGCATAAACGTTCTTCATTGAAGACAAGACTATTTGTGAATTCTGGTTAAACAGATCGCCACCAATATAATACTTCTCGGCAGCTTCCTCGGCGTTCTTTTTTATTTCAAGCAACTGTGCGAATGTTAGTGTACCACCTGATATATGCTTGGAGTCGTTGTTAGACCTAATGAAAAGCTCATAGTCCAGTACGTAGTCGTCTGTGCTAATTTCGGCAAGTGTTGTTACTCTTAGATCACTATTAAGATAGTTACTACCGTAGTGCTCTGCGTATGCTTGTGGTGTAAATGTTTTTGGATTAAAGAAAATTCCCTGCCTGTACTTACTGGACTTTTCAGCGTTTCTACTAAGAAAGGTGGAACCTATCAACACGAATGGCATTACTGCATTTAGTCTTGGCATTCGTGTTACGAATGGAATAACTTTGAATCCATAGAAAGGCTTTCCTAATCTTTCACAAGCTTTAAAAACTTCCTCTGCACCATTGTGATTTAGATTAGTCTGCACGTACCAACTACAAATACCCATATTATCTATACCATTCTGGTGCAATTTCTCTAATGCTTTCGCTTGAAACAAAGCCAATAGTATTATACACACCAACAGCCCACGCTTCAATGTCTACAATTACGTTGTTGTCAACAAGATCGTCATAAATCTCTTCAAAGTTGAAGGTATTTGGTATAAGGCGTGTATAGCCTCCTATTCCTTCTTGAAGTTCGATTACCACCGCTCTTGTGTCTACTTCCTCTACCACGGGTATGCATATTCTCAGACTTACTTTGACTTCAGTTGGTAGGATGTGCTCCCAGCCTTCATGTACCCAATATGGCCCTTTAAACTCTTGATTGATAGCTTGACTCTGCTCTTTAGTACTACCAAACTGATTGATCATACTAGACCATGGTTTTGGAATATCAACCTTCTCGGCTACAGCAGCCGCTTGAATCTTATTTCCTTCGTCTAGTAGCTCTAGGAACCTAATTATAGCTGTTCCTAGAAACAATTTCCATCTTACTTCTCTCCATGTCTCTTTTTCTGGAGCTGTTTCAAACGTCCTAAATGCTTCTCTAACTTTTTCCATTGTCTTTAATTTGCCTCATTGAAAGTTCTCTCCAATTCTCTGGTTCCTCTAGTATTGCTGTTATTAACTTTCGTAGACCCTCCAAGCGCGGACATTCATCAATATTTCTGTAGTGAACGTACTCAATAGCCCGTGCTAGAGAATCGACTGCGTCTATATGTTGCCTAACAACTTCCTTTTCAGTAGCCGCCTTAACAAGCTGCCATTTAGGATAGCTCAATCTATCATCTTTGCTTAGCTCTGTTAAAGTATTGTATAGCTCCTCATCTTCAATACAGATATACTCTCCCATTGATATGAAGCTCCAAATCCAGTCACGAAGTCTTTTGATATCAAGATTAAGGCTATCATAGAAGCTACTTACAATTCTATTGTCTAGCTCTAAGCTAAGCTTTATATTGTTAGGTTTATCTAGTTTAGTTACTATTAGTTTCATTATGTCACTGAAAATGGAAGAAGCATGATAAACTCTTTTTCAAAGCCTTCTATAGCACCACCCTCCCAGATTAGGTAGGGGTCTGCTAATTCTAGTGCTAGCCGTCTCCAGGTTCTGTATTCGTCTGGCTCTTTATTCTTGTTGATGTTATTAAGCATGTTGACGATTTCCTGTACGCCGTCTTTTGCGTCATCTTCAAACCTGAAGGTACCAATAATTCTATACAAACTATAGTTAGGGGTAAACCCTCTTACAACAACCCAAATCTCTTGGTCGTCTGTAATAACCAAGATGTTTATTATTGCAATGGCGACAATAACGCCAAGTAATATCCACCCTATCATTTGTTATCCTTCTTCTGTTCAACGCTTACAAGAGAAATAGTTGTTCCGAACTCTGATTGAAACACCTTGAATGTATGCCACTTCATACAGGGGCAAAGCGCTTCAAGCTCGAATGATCTACTCTCACCAACGCGCATTATCTGATATAATGGTTTTCCGTATTGATCATCAGGAAGTTTTCCTTCAAGAATACGTAGTTGACATACACCACACTGGCAATCTGGTGCTATTGTTCCTGCGTCTATTGTTCCACTATACATCTGCTTCCTCCAATTCTTTTGTCCAGCTCATTTGTCTTTCTCCTTTATTGGTTAAAATATGTGAGTAGTCGGCGTTGTTGCTTCTTAACTACTTTCTTTCGAATTCTTCTGGTGTTCATAAATCGTTAGCAAGTTCAAACATGTGGACTGCATTCACAAAAGAGCATGCTAGACAAAACCGAATACCCGGTCTTAGCTGGTTTGCTTTGTCGTAAACAACTTCTACGTATATTGCTGGTGCGTATCTGCTTTCTCCCTCTTCATTATAGTTGTATTGCTTGTAAGCATTGATATCTAGCACTTCGAACAGAATTTCTATTGGGGAGCCTCTGGCCATTACTATCTTGTCGCCAACTTCAAGTGCTCTCATGGCTCTACTGCGCCTCGTACCATACATCCATACCTTTGACAAACACAATAGTAGTTATGACTGTACAAACAATCACAAAAACAAATATACCAATGATTTTAAGGATATTGACAAGTCCAAGTTCTACGATTGGCTCTGCAAGAACACTTGCCAGCAGTATTATAATCATTGGTGACATTAACAGTACTGCCTGTAATTTCTTAGCTTTCATTTTCAACCCCTAGGAAAAATGTATTTTTCGATTTGGTCTAAAAAATTTTTATATGAAAATTGACTTCTATAGGGGCTTTTCTGCATACAGCTTCGCTGCGTTTTGCGTACCATTAAACCACTCGGTTCTACCTGTATAGTAATTTATCTCCCACTCGTATATAGGTTCTTTCTCGATGACGGAAATGCAACGTTTTGCTCGCACATTTGCAACAACGTTTCCATCGATAACATATCGCCAGCCATTGTCGTGCCACAGAATCCACTTTTGATTTCCTTTCATGCATTCGATTGTGCACTGCAAATCGTAGACATACTGAATTATAACATTCTTATGCTCATTGCCATATTCTGGACAAAGTGCGTGAAGAGCTTTGCCGAAGTCATCTTTTGTTAGATACATATTATCTCCTTTACCAGTTTCTTAGGTTTATTTGTGTGTCATGCTTTGGTCGTACAAATTCAATTGGATCATGATACTCCCAATCTTTGTCATCCCAATCGTGTGTAACTTGCTCGCATTCGATATGCATACGATTTGTACAAATAATACCAATCATGGGAGCGCCAACACGTTTTACATGCTGCTCCCCACGCTGAATTGGCTGATGGCAGAGGTAACAGTAATAGACTTTTCTCGCTATTGGCATAGTTTCAGAAATGTAGTCCCACATGCTATTCCTCCGATACTTTTGTTGGCTTGAACATACAGTCTAGGAAAAACACCGTTCTCATCGACATTGCTGACAACCATATAGTAGTATTCTATAGCCCCTGGAATAAGAAAATCCTGATGTTTGATGATATCGTCGTAGAGACTGCTATTGATAAACTTACGATCTGGAATCTCTACAATACCGCTGTATTTCCACTTGCCCGAATCTTTATATAAATCGACACCTACTTTAATCATCTCATACTCCTTATTTTTTCAACAATCTCATCCATATGGATAGGTCTATAGTTAGTACGCTCAACACAAACGTTGATATATGTGTTTGTGTCTTCCATTAGATTATGATGAATATGACCATGTACGTTTACTGTCACACTGTGGCGGAACTGTGATGGCATTAATGGAATGTGGGTGCATACGAAACCTTGTTCTTTGAAGATACGCCAAAGACCTATTTTATTGAAGCATGAAGCCATAGACTTAGTATACTCGGCATCGTGATTTCCAACAAGAAGACGTTTTGATCCATTCAGTCGAGCTAGTAGTGTATGAATCTCTTTTCCATTCATACTCATAAGAACGTCACCAAGGTGGTAGATCTTATCACCAGTTTTAACATTTGCGTTCCATTGGTCGATCATGTGCTCATTATGTGCTTCTATCGAATCAAACCCCGGACGTGTTAGCTTACCTTCATTGTTGGTGAACGTAAGAATATTCTTATGGTTAAAGTGTGTGTCGCTAATGAACCAAATGTTTCTCATAAATGCCACCAGGGCTTTCTTTGACTCCTTAGATTCTCTTCTCGCATAGCGGTCTCAGCCTCATTATAACATTTGTCACAGTAGTATCCAACAAAGAACCATGTGCATTCTTTTGATGTTGCTGATGATAGTATCTTTGTGGCTTTGTTTTCACATGCGTCACATTTGGTGTTATATTCTAGCATACTATCTACGAGACATATTTTCTAGCGTAGTGATTCCCCATGCAATGCAGTAGCAAAGTGCAATTATTACAGAGAGCATTAGTACTATGATAACAGACATTTTCGCTGCATTTACTAATCCTTCTTCTGTGACCACTGCACAAAAAATACCACCAAGCATAATTATCGTTGGTATTATAATTGCTAAATATGCTAGAAATTTCATATGTTCCCTATTATCGTGGTGCAATTGCTTTTCTTATCTTTTCAGCAGAGTATGCACCTAACTCTTCTTCTGTACAGTATGGTGCTACTGTCTCATACAATTCCCAGCGATATTCGAATATTGCATACTTTATCTTGTTGGTAGGGAGTTGCGAGAAGACTGTGATAATCTTTTGCTTTGTCTGCTGGATAGTTTTCTCTAAACTATTCTCGTCACAGTATACACTTATATCTATCCAATGTTCGCCATACTCGTACTTGTGATAACCAAGACTTTCTGTAAGGAGCTTCGAAAGAAGCTTGCGCTCATTTCTAGATAGATCTACTTCGTATACGCTTAGCTTGAGTGTTAACATATTCTACTTCTATATATTAGATCCTAGACTACTTCTAGGGGTGTCCTGAGTTGAACAGGAATCTAGAGATTATAAGTCCCTTGCGCTTCCATTGAGCCACACCCCCTAGAAATAGTCTATTGCTTATAAATACTGAATACAAAAGAATCTAGCCGCAGAATACCCTTCATCTGTTGGTATGAATCTTGCAATTGGTGAATGTAGCTTCTCGTTATCTGAAAAGTGAGGGTCTAACGAACCTTGAGCAATAATGTCTTCAATCCTCCCACGATAAATGAGAATCTTTTTACCTTCGTAGTTGTAGCAATCTGGATATTTTACAACGAAAAGAGAAAATTCTCCTATCTGTTCAGAGTAGAGAATAATATAGTTCTTTGGGTTGGGGTTACCAAATGTGCTCTTCTTTTGCTCCTTTTTCTTAGGTAAAGCTGCTTCGATTTCATCATATGTGGATGATGAGAATAAACTAAACCCCATTTTACACTCCCCTGGCTTACCTATTAAACCACATTATGTGCGTTGCATCCTTTGGTATATCTCTACCTACGTTAGATGGTTTGATATAAATAGAGCCGTTCATACTGTCGTCTTTCACCGGGTGGCCATGCCCGTCGTAATCAGTGAACATACTTCCACACTCCTCTAAATACTCTTGAACTTCAAGAAGATAGCCGTAGTCAGGTATTTGTTTATTGTAATCTGCCATTACTTACTCCGATAGTTTCGTGCATTATACCAGTTCTCTTGAAAATATTCTCTTACCTTTTTGTAGAGTTCTTCACTATTATTAGTAGTAATGAGTTTATTCATTTTAAGCTCGTTTGCTTCGTATATATCAAAGAAACGGTATCTTGCATTGTTGCAAATACCGTACCTATATGCATATATTGTTGCTTCCGCATATTTACAGAAATAGCATGCACCGCCGAAAGTCCAGATGTTTTCTCTTTTGAACCCAAGCTCTTCTATAAATAGTAGAAGCTCTTCCATTAGTTGTTTACCTCGTCAAAGAGTTCATATCGCATCTTCTCTAGAACTTTGTGGTTTTTGTGTAAGCAGTTCTCAATATTCCACTCATCCCAGTGGAAGTGATAATAACGTCGACGGTGGTACTTACCTTCGTTGCGCATATGATACCTAAACCATTGGTGCTCCTTATTCGTGTTACCGCGAAAGTGGGATCTCCAGCTGCGTCCCCATTTGCTTACATACAGAAATTCATTTCTTTCCACCCTTTCTTCCTTTCTATAGTATTCCTCTTTGATTTTCTTTCTGATAAGATTAGTAATTCGTCTTCGAGTGCGATGGCGAGCTTTTTCGTCTCTTGTGTATTTCATGGTTTTGTAGAATCTCCTTATACCGAAAGATAAGGTTCCTACATAAATTCTAGTGTAATCATATCTGTTCCTACTTGCTAACCGACTCAAGATCTAGTGGAAGATAATTTGCTTTATTGTGTAGTGGAGGCTCTTTAGGCCCGCCCCAACCAAGCTCTGGTTCGTCTGGTAGTATAATCTTACCGGTAGCTTCCAGTAGTGTTTTAACTTTTCTATAATCGCAAGCACAACTATCTTCGGTATCGACACCGATATCGTTTCCATCTACTGCTTCCCAAAATCCGAACGCTACGCCTACTGTTAGGTAGTGGTGCCGCCATCTAATATAGACATTCTCACCTTTATCGGTATAACCATAAAGCTGAGTTGGATAAAGGCCGAATGCGTCTGTGATTCTTACAACTTTAATCATATTTTACTCCTTATTGAAGATAAATGTTTTCTCACTGATTAGGGTAACGAAGATAGCTTTCTGCTTGTAGAACTCAATACTGAAGGCTGCTATTTCTCTGATCTGCTCTTCAGTACATGCAATACGTACAGGTACCATAAGCTCCTTGTATAGTTTACCGTCGCTGTCAACCCACTGACCTTTGGCTACTCTAAGAATAGTAAGACCACCAGTAAGCTTACGAACATACGCATCCCACTGCTGATGGTAAAGCACGTGGATGACATGGTTGCGCTTTGGAAGCAATGGGTTGCTATTATCGTGTACCCCCATTTTATATGGTACTAAGACCTCCCATAGTGGTAGTTCTATTGTAGTCATTTCTCTATTATCATCCTTCGTTTAATGACAAGATCTTCGAGGAAAGCAGCAAGCTCTCTTCTTGGTCGTATTGGGTAGCGCCACAGCGCATCCTCAAGATCGGCGCGAGCAGCGTCTTGTACCCACCCTAAAGCATCTCTAAGACATATAAATTCCCAGCCATCCCAGCTGTCTGGTTCAGACCCCGACCACTCAATACCACAACCATCGCGCTTGTAATTTACACGCGCATATCTTTCACCAAGGCAAATCTGTGATAGTGGCTCTGTTATGAAGCAGTCATAGTCGTTGCTCCAACACCAGCTTGCATGTCCATGCTGCCACACATTTACCACTCTTATGTCTTCTATGCTATCTGGAAGTGTGGTCACTTTTACCTCTTATTCTTTAATGTACTGAATATTTTCCCAGGTGTTTAATACATACTCTTTAACTTCTTTGAAAAATGTATCTAAATCTTTATCAAACTTAATAGGCTCAAAATATTCGCCATTTACAGTGTAGTGTGTAAAAACAGGCCTACCGAGCAGTACTCCTAGACTATACCTGTATTCCCAATAAGTATTATGAGGTATATACAAACTAAACAAACCGTAATTGTAATTAAACCCTAGAGATTCCATGAATGCTTTTGATTCTTTTCTTATTATATCTTCACTCATACATTACCTCTGCCTGGATGCGCTTATAGATTTTCAATCTGTTCTTAAGCCACATGTCTAAAAGATCATTACCATTATCTGAAAAATCATATACTATTGGTTGATTCTTAGAATGGAAGGCCCGACAAATGCGGCCTACACTTTGCTCGGATCTTATATCACCACCAACTGGAGTTAGCAAGAATAGTACATCCCACTCAGGTTCGTCAAAACCTTCGCCTATTATATCATAGGTGGCGGAAGTGAGAGAAGATACTTTGATATCTTTGATAGCTTGACGCTGAGCGTCTTTAGGTAGCTTGCCGTGTAATAGAGTTGGGTTGTAGCCCTTAAGCCTATTGTAGAAATACTCAGCATGATCTGTTCTTCCAGACAGCAGTAATGTTTTTCTACCTTCTAGGTTGTCTTCTATTTTCTGAAAGAGGAGATTGTTTCTTTCAGTATGCTTTACTAGTTGGTTAACAGTATGAGTGCCATCCAATATATTCTTAAACCTAATGCCTGTATTAATGATCTTGATAAGAGGAGCTAGCACCCTACCTTTCTCGATCAACATTGAGCGATCTACTTTGTGAACTATAGGCCCTATCGCTAGATACATATGCTGCCTATTAGGTCCTGGAGTTGCTGTAAATCCATAAACATGTTTTGCATTAAAAGATTGAAGAACTTCTTGGAAAGTGGGACCGGTTGAGTGGTGGGCCTCGTCAAGGCAGATCAACCCAAATTCATTTGCTACTTTACCTAAATCTCTTCTAATCATAGTTTGAACAGTAGCGATATTAAAATCTCCTATTTCAAACTTCTTTCCATGTAATATAGAAGGAGTAATATTAAGAAACTGTTCTACTCTTTCAGCAGTTTGCCTTAGTAATAATAATTTATGAACTAGGAATAAAGTTCTAAGGTTAAGCTCTGCTGCTGTGAGCAAAGCACAAATGGTCTTGCCGCTGCCAGTTGGAGCTTGCAACGAAGCGAAGTTATGTTGGACTAACGCCTCTACTGCCTCATCCTGATCGGGATAACTTCTTCCATTAAATGTAAAATCAGCTTTAGGGGCTGCTAATATTGATTCTACCTCTACATTAGGAAACTCTTGTAGAATGGTCTCTAAGAGCCCTCTAGGGGCCACTAATGAGTGTTTTCCTTTGTAGGCGTAGAATATATATTTCTCTGGTGGAATATCCTTAATCCAAGGATTTGATTTCTTCCTCTGTTGGTAGTAACGATAAGCTGGATTCTCCGCAGTAGAAAGATCTATAATATACTCCTCAAACTCTTTAGGAAAGTCATTGAGTAATAGCTTTGCACCAACTAGAAGTTTCAAGATACTCCCCCTAGTAGGTAACTAAGATGTTCTTTTGCCTCTTCTAGTAGACGCTTTTGATCTTTGTAGTGTATCTTGAACTTCCTTTGTGTTACCCGTGTTCCATACCCTATTAACCGCAATCGTATCAACTTTCTACACTCTTCACTAACGTCTAGTGAATCAACAATACACTCAAGATTAATATCTTCTAACAACTTTGTATCGGCGTAGGCTGTTTTAGGATCTTGATACGGTAAACGATCATAAGTACACTTAGCCCTGTTCCTACCACGTAGAAAGTCAATATACGCCCTTGTAGCCACCCTTGCTGCAAAGGCAGTTGGTGTAGCTGTATGCCTAATCTTTTCAGCCTTGTTAATTCTAACAAGCTTTATTAATATTGCTGAAAGTGCTTCTTCTCGAAACGCCGAAGGGCAGTTCTTTACTGCCCTTTGTGCAATCTTTATTAATACTTTTCCATCTAAGAAATCGCTGCCATGCATGTTTGACCTAATTGATAAAAGGCTAGTCTGAAAAGCTTGATAGCTTCTATAATAGCCGGAACTGCAATATAAAGTAGTTTTAATGCCTTAAAAATAAGAGTAAAAATTTCGTCAATGACCATACTTAATACCAACCGTGCTTTCTTCTGAAAGCATACGCCTTTTCTAGTGTACCATACCTTTCTATGATATACTTTAAGAATGCTTCTACTTGTCGGTATGTTTCTTTAGAAATAGGCGTCCCAGTGTGTTTCCAGGTAGATGGTTTTAGCTGAAAGAGGCCCATCGCTTTGGATCTTTTGTTAATAACCCATCTACGAAGGCCGCTCTCAGGTTTGGCGATCTTAAGCGCTCTAGAACCATCCCCGCTATGCAGTCTGTAACCGCAACGAGAGGCAGTGGTTCTAAGGGCACTAATTATTTCTGATTCCGCTACCGTACTCTTTAATCTAGATACAGGACTGAAGAGTACAATAGCGGCTATGATTTTTGCTATCATGGTGTTTAATCATTATAGCAGAGTTTTTTATGCGACGCCCGTAGCCGCTTCTGCTGTTTGTGTACTTGTCTCTATTGGTGTGGCTGTATGAGTATTCTCGCTTTCAATATCTCTTAGTTGGTTATTCATAAACGTGGTAGATACTTCAACACCAATAAGCTTGATTAGTGGGTCTTTATCGTTTAGCATGATGCAAGTTACACCATACCATTCAATGAGTGATAGTGTTGGCTCCTCTTCATTAAGGTAACTACAAATCTCAAGATCTATGTCTTCAGCCAACTCTTTTCCGCCATCAATGCTACTTATGTACAGAAGAGTAGAGATACCAACACCAAAGTCTACACAGTCTGAGGCTGTTGCTTGCTGCATACCGGTGCTGAAATTCATAGCATCTTGGAGCTTTTGGTCTGTCATATTGATTCTTGGGATTATATTTCCCAAGGCTTCAATAATCTCCATTATTGTGTTCTCAACAATCGTATGTCTGAATAGAAGCTCTGTCTTGAATGTACTATAGTCAATCTTAAGCCCCCTATATCGACACCACTGTTTGAACCCATTAAATAGCGGATTTTTAATCTCAGCCCACTTAAACATTACAGTTCTGTCTGCGATTTCTCTAAAGTGGTCTTTTCTCCAGTTGTAGTGGGGGACGATGTCTGCTTTATCCCCCGCAGTACCCGTAGAAGTCGTTGTCGGGGTCGAGACCGTAGTTTCTTGCGAGTTCACGCCAATAATCGTCTGAGGAGTTGTACTCCCTGGAAGAGCCCCCTGAAAAATGGGGGTTTGGGCTTTTGGGCCGCTACCGACAACACCTCCACTACCTGTTCCAGTTGCACTGCCGCCGCGTGTAACGGTAGAGCTGATTAGTCTACCATTATTATCATAACAAGCTTCCCAGTTGAGCACCTGTGTACTGCCGTCGAGATATTCAATCACATGCGGCTCTTTCCTCCAGATACCCTTGGCTTTGATATATTCAAGCTTATCGTATTTAAGAGCAATCTGGAAACCATATACATGTCCGCGTGGGCCGTAGTATGAGGCATGCCCCATACCACTTGCGAATGAGGTCTGTGTTCCCATTGAGGCCATTGAAACATAGGCCATGTCTGGAAGGATATCGATATACTCGAACCCCCAAACCTTATCTTCAATGTGCTCAGAAGCAGGCCCCATAAGCTCTAGAAACTCTGCATTGCTGGTGTCTCTAGAGACCATAGCCATTGGGTTGATACCAAGTACCTCTTGCCATTTAAGATCTTCCTCAAAAGCACTAACACCCTTTGGCTTCCACACATGTGATACACCAAGACCGTGTGGCATTACTAGCTCATTTAGAACAGTAATTGTGTACGCTTGCTCTAGTCCTGATTGTGTAGTCTTAGGGTGATTTTGATACCAGTCTTTATCATCCTCGTCTAACATCATACCAAGATTGTGTTGCATATACTTATTGGTAGCATCGAATGCACAGCATAGGCAGTTCTTACTCTTTCGCTTATAGCTTGCTTGCTCCTTGGTAATCGTGAATACTGTAACATCCTTATTTAGCTTATCCTTTCCTGGATGCCAGTCTAGAACCTTTTTAGCACGTTCAAGCTCGTCTTCGTAGACGGAGTGTGACCACGTAATGCCGCCAACAACCTCAATAAGAATGTCTTCTTTCTTGTATGAAGCACTCTGGTACGATGACGATGACGTTGTCTTCCATCCACGCTCTTTTATGGCAAAGTGAGTAGATTCTTCCGTGATTTCCTTGGTTTCCCCCCACTTTGTCTTATAGGCGACAGTAATTGTCCTTGGTTCTGGTGTTTGCCATCCAGTACATACAATAGTTTTAACGGTGGCTAAATTCTCAGCTACGTCTACTGGTAGATCAATATACTTTCGCCACCGTACCTCATCTCTACATGTAGGGTAGTCCTCGCTGTAGTTAGAGTCTACATGGTTTGAAATAACCGGAGCAGTAGAACCGAACAGCCGAAGGCCTTTTGTGCTAATAACCCACGTAGCTTCGGTACCGTTATCATAAGTACTAACAACAGCTTCGCTGGTACCGTCAACAAAAGAGTCGATCCTACCATAGTCAATATTTTTCAGACTCTCTGGTTTATATGTTGGGTCGATGCTAACCCAATCACCGACAACTAGTGGTTTCTGTTCTGTTTCTTTGCTTACAACTGTATTTGTCATTTTAATCCTTGTCTTCGCTATTCTATTATTACGAAGGCTTATTGTTGTTCCATTAGCA
>Ga0224523_1000937_pt1 | contig 13336 bp, 9 predicted proteins | sample CFST50metaG_FD_182732 | JGI IMG/M metagenome (GOLD analysis project Ga0224523, IMG submission 182732) | Peat soil microbial communities from Stordalen Mire, Sweden - C.F.S.T50 | ecosystem: Environmental > Terrestrial > Soil > Wetlands > Peat | place: Sweden: Norrbotten County, Stordalen Mire...
TATCTGAGCCGCCGAGGCAGAAATGGTAGCCAGCCGATCTTTAATAAACGCCGATTCAGGTCTTAGCTCCAGTGATTTTTTATATTCCAGCTGAGCCAGATTATAATTTCCAGCCTTGAAATATTTTTCGGCATTAACCAGGCTGATTTCAAAGAGCGAATCATTATGGTGTTGGGTGTTTGCTTTTCGATCTATCTCAGCAAGCTTCATTCTGGGGTATTCATCAGCGGGGTTTATCTTGACAGCCTTATCATAATCTATCCTGGCAAAGCCAATGTCTCCTGCTTTTAAAAAGAGATCAGCCTCTTCAATGAGTTGTTTGTATGTTAAATTGTTTTGAGCCATCAGCGCTTTGCCAGCTACTAAGGCCAAAAACAAAAAAACAATTCTCCAAGCCAACTTCATGCCTGATTTATTTCGTGTATATTAATAAAAACCTCAACACTGTAAGAAAAGTTCAGATCCTTCGATAATTCCATCCTTAATAGTCAACCGGCGGTCTGCCATTTCGGCAAGTTCTTCGTTATGAGTGACGATGACAAAGGTCTGATTAAACTCTTCACGTAGTCGGAAAAAGAGTTTGTGTAGTTCTTTTGCATTGACAGAATCGAGGTTGCCCGATGGTTCATCAGCTAAAACTACAGCAGGTTGGTTGATAAGTGCCCTTGCAACGGCTATTCGTTGTTGTTCTCCACCCGAGAGTGCAGCGGGTTTATGTTCCATTCTGTCTGCCAATCCCAGCGAGATGAGCAGTTTCTTTGCGCGATTTTCAGCTTCTCTTTTCCCCAGGCCTGCAATGAATGCCGGAATACATACATTTTCCAAAGCAGTAAATTCTGGCAGCAAATGATGAAACTGAAATACAAACCCTATATTTTTATTCCTGAAAGCTGATAGCTTACGATCTGAAAGATTTTCAGTCTGGGTTCCATCAATCCGAAGCACTCCGGAATCAGGACGGTCCAGCGTGCCAATAATGTGAAGCAGTGTGCTTTTCCCTGCTCCTGATGCTCCCACAATCGAAACAATTTCACCAGATGCAATTGAAAGTGATATTCCTTTCAATACTCTCAATTCACCATAGGATTTATGGATGTCTTTTACAATTATCATGTTCCAAAGTTAATAAAAAACTAACTATCCGCGGAAGGGATGTTTCTGAAATCGTTTTTCAGATTCTGATAATCGAGGTAATACAATAAACGTAAAGAGAGACTATTTAGTTGAGGCGCGTCCAGTGTCTCACGAAAGTTATGTAGGTAATCACGCATGATCTCACTATCCTGTGTAGTTATGGCATTCTTCCAGACCATGCTTAAATTGCTACCGGGAGCAAATTCCCAATTAAAGGTAAGGTCTACATTAAAACTGTTGAAGTTGAAATTGTTATTTGTAGAATAAGTGTCGTTTACATTTAATCTGCCGTCATTTTCAAGGGTATAGTATTTGTTGTAAATGCCTTTCATCCAGTAGTGCCGAATCCATACATTCAATGATAAGTTATTACGGAAGAGATATTTTCCGGTAAATGCATTCTCAACACTGGTTATATTACGCCGGCCAAAGTAAATGGATTGATTGTCAGAACTCACAAACCCTTTGTCGTTGGTGATGTTTTCAAGTGTTAAAGCATGATTTATCAGCAACTTATCACTGATTCTGAGTATTGGGCTAATGGTTATCCACCGATCCAAAAGACCATCACGGTTGGTCGTAAAACTTAAAAACATATCCAGTGCAAAGGGTTTACGGTAATCAGAGGATATACCAAAGTGTTCAGTCATCAAACCAGGCCTTATATAATAGCGGCCTGCTGTTCTGGGTTCATAATAATCGTAGAGATCAGAAATATCTTTTAAAACATAACCCCCAAAGGTGAGATAATTGATAAATGTAGTCTCGTTATCAAGTCTTAACTGATTGGTTGTCGTCATGCCTGTTTGATAATGCGATGTATTTGAATAACTTAATACCGTATTCATATCGCGTATTATACCTATGGGTTGGAAAATATTGTGTGTGACCGAGGCAATATTCGTAACCTCACTCGTTGTAAGATTTAGCCCCAGATCATTGATATCAAATTTGTTGTCCATAACCCTGTGGGTCAGAGAAAACTGAACCTTGCCACTCACTTTCTGTATCTGGATATTATATCTATACCCATTTTTAGTGGTTGGCGTACCCGGATCCAGTCCCGGTATGTTATAAACATTGCTCATCTCCCCATCGGTTATCAGCCGATAAGTATTGCTTTTATTATAAAGAGTGAATCCGGCACCACTGGCATTAGAGCTACGATAATCACCCCATCTGTATGTATTTGTATTGATCACATACATAGAGGAATTGTGCTTTAATGCCTGATCCAGAACCATAATGTTATAATTTGTCTGCGGATCTGTTAATACCTTCCTTTTTTCCCCTGCACTGTTTTCGATTTCTGCGTAAGTGTCTCCTGTGATGGCATTAAAAACACCGATAGCCAGTCCGGAAGCATTACGTCCTGAAAACTTAGTCGCGTTGAGCAACTCAGCTGCTGTAGGGTTTTTGATTACCTTTTCATCTGTCGCAAGATTTTCATAAGGAACATCATAATTGATGGGGGTGCGTCCTATGCGGCGGGAATAGAAGAGACTACTGCGTTGAAACAGATCTATGGCCTCTTTGAAAAATGCACGCTGTTCCGTATATACCGTCTCGAAAGCGGTAAGGTTTTTGATTTGATTATCAGTTTTTACCTGACTGAAATCAGGCATCAACGACATATCCAATGTGAAGGCCTCATTCAGTCCATACTTTAAATCCATGCCACCACTCAATGAAGAAGACCAATTATTAACCCCCTTTTGATTATAGGGATAGTTCTCTACATATGCTGTAAAATAAGGACTCAGGGATAGTCTTAATGGCGCTTTAATAGAGGATATTTCCTTCAGCTGACCCCAGAATAGCATATTATTGAGTTTTCCCTGCTCTTCCAGACCCCATTGATCTGTTTCACGATACCGGCGTATGTACCGTGTCAACTGCATTCCCCAGTTTTGTATCTCTTTTGCAGGAAACCTTATTGCCGAATAAGGTATTTTTATTTCCACGGTCCAACCCTCACTGGTGATCTTCACAGCACTTTGCCATACTGCATTGAAAGTTAGATCCAGTTTGCGTGAATCCATTTGTACACCTGATGCCGTGACTGTAAAAAAATATGCATCTATCTGGGTGTTATATGTATCGAGTGCAAAAGTAAAGTAATCAGCGTTGAGGTTCTGATCATCCCTGTTACCTAGTTGTTTGAGGATGCTATCGGGGTGAGGATCATACATTTTTGCTGCTATATATATTGCAGCATCATCATAGAGCACACGGACCTCAGTTCTGAAACTGGGATTTCCGTTATAAAGAGGAAGTTGTTGGCTGAAGTCATGAATCACTGACGCCTTATTCCAGACAGTATCATTCAGAATACCATCAATCTTGGGTTCTGTATGGGTTCGGGTCGAAATAACAGCTTTTCTATCAATGGCGAAAGATGACTGTACTTCAAATATTAGGAATAAAATGGTCAGTAAAAATCGGGTCATTCAATTGTGATTGAGTTGTTTTTCAGTTTGAATAAAGGTAAGCAAAAATAAGGAAAAGCAGTTATCAAATGGCTCTTTTTTCACCTACCTGACAAATAAACCATATTCACTTTCTGGAATGAACGGTTGTGGTAATAGAAAAATGTACTATGTTTGAACAAAATTACCCTTTTCTGCATTTCATAGTTAAACTTCAAAATGAGACATTATGAATCTTCATGAATACCAGGCAAAAGAAATTCTAAAAAAATATGGAGTACCTGTTGGCGAGGGTATTGTTGCATCAACTGCCAGTGAAGCGGTAGATGCCGCTAAAATGCTTACAGCGCTTAATGGTTCACAGGCATGGGTGGTTAAAGCTCAGATTCATGCCGGAGGACGCGGTAAAGGGGGGGGCGTTAAATTTGCAACAACGCTTGATGAGGTCCATGAAAAGGCTTCACAGATCCTTGGAATGCAATTGGTTACGCCACAAACCAGCGCTGAGGGAAAACTTGTCCGTAAGGTTCTGGTACAGGAAGATGCCTATTACGATGGCCCAAGTCCCCGGCAGGAATTTTATTTCAGTATGTTACTCGACCGTGCTAAGAGTCAGTTAATGTTCATGTATTCTCCTAAAGGGGGTATGGATATTGAAGAAGTAGCAGAACATACCCCCGAATTGATTTTTGTCGAACACATTGACCCCACAGTAGGGTTGAAAGATTTTCAGTGTCGCAAGATCGCCAATAATTATGGCCTGAGCGGAACTGCTTTTAAAAATATGGTGCAATTTGTCCGGTGTATATATAACGCCTATATCGGAACCGATGCTACTCTTTTTGAGATCAACCCTTTGCTTAAAGCCTCTGACGATCGGATTCTGGCTATCGATGCAAAGGTAAATCTGGATAACAACGCCCTCTATCGTCACCCTGATCTTGCTGCATTACGCGATATCAATGAAGAAGACCCAACTGAGGTTGAGGCCGGAACTTTTAATCTGAATTACGTTAAGTTGAATGGTAATGTTGGTTGTATGGTAAATGGAGCAGGCCTGGCAATGGCCACTATGGATATCATCAAACTTTCGGGTGGAGAACCTGCCAATTTTTTAGATGTCGGAGGTACGGCCAATGCACAACGCGTCGAGCAGGGCTTCAGAATCATCCTTTCCGACCCCAATGTCAAGGTCATCCTGGTGAATATCTTTGGAGGCATTGTTCGTTGCGACCGTGTTGCACAGGGTATTGTAGATGCTTACAAAAACATTGGAGATATCAGGGTTCCGATTATTGTTCGGCTGCAAGGCACCAATGCAATTGAAGCTAAAGTCATCATTGAAGAATCGGGACTGAAAGTTTATCCCGCCGTTAAACTGGAAGAAGCTGCTGCTTTGGTAAATAAACTGGTAGGTTAATCCACTTTATTTTATGTGATAATTATCATTTTTTAAAAAATAATCATCAATTTTCTAATAAAGCTTCTCGAATGAAAAAATCAGGATTTTTAATTATTCTTATCATGTCAATGTTGTTTTTCAAAGGATCCTTTGCACAAAGCTCTCAACCCAAACAAATTGTTAAGACTGTCAATTCTGTTGAGAGTGCCGGCATGATTAAAAAGAACCTCAAAAATAAAAACTTTGTCATTCTGGATGTCCGTACTCCACAGGAATATGCCGAAGGACATCTTGCAAATGCCGCTAATATTGATTTCAATGGGAGTGACTTTGCTCAGAAAATTGGCAAACTGGATAAATCAAAAACATATCTTGTCTATTGTCGTTCCGGACACAGAAGTGCCAGCGCAGTTGAAATAATGAAATCCCAGTCGTTTCAAACTATCTATAATTTAGATGGTGGAATAACAAAATGGACTACTGATAACCATCCGATAGTTAAATAAGTGGGTTTCCGATATTGAATTTCATACAAAAGAGATGCCTTAACGCATCTCTTTTGTTAATTCGTTGTTAAATTCATGGATTTCGAACAACATTGCCCAAATCTTGTTTAAGTTTGTACACTTATAAATCCCAATGCTGAAAAGGATTACACATATTGTGTTTGGTATATTATTGGTTGTAGCCACTTCAGGATTTACAATTAGCAAGCATTATTGTGGCAATCATCTCTTTTCCGTCTCTATCTTCAAAACTGATAATTGTGGTTGCGGGGACAAGTGTAAGGATTGTCACACCAATATTAAACTTGTAAAAGTTGCTGATAATTTTGCTGCTCCTGATGTCATTCATCCCGATGTGCCATCCACAGCTGATCTGTTTATAAATTACAATATTGATTTTTCTTTTTTTACCTCTCCTGCCGTTACTACTGCCTTCACACTTTTGGAGGCGCCACCACCCGGTAATCAGAATTCATTGGCTTTATTACAATCTTTCCGTTGCTGATCTTTCCTCTCAGGAAAGGTTTCATATTATTATTTCCTTAAAATGAGATTTAACACGATCTATGGCTTATAAATTGTCTATAGATAGTGCATAGATTACATTTTCAGAAAGTAACGATCCTTTTCCATTCGTATTTGTTATGTGTTAAATCTTACAGGGGTATGTTCCATATACTTGCCTTCAGGATTTTACATTTAATGTTACTCCATCATTCATCAATAATCCAATTCTTTAACAATTAAATTCTACTTATCATGAAAAAATTAATGTTTGTTTCAATCTGTGTTGCCATTCTTTCCTTTGGCCTTGTTAATCAGGCTCAGAGTTCAGTTATCAAACAACAACAAAAAAAAGAAGTGCCTGCAAAAAAGGTAACAATGGTCATGTATACCTGTACCATGCATCCTGTAATTCTCTCTGAAAAACAGGGAAAGTGTCCTGTATGTAAAATGGATCTTGTAAAAAAAGATGTTTCAGCTAAAGATATGGCTAAACTGGTTTATACCTGTTCAATGCATCCGATAGTAGCTTCTGCAAAACCCGGCAAATGCCCGATTTGCAAGATGAATCTCGTGAAAAAGTAAATGGATTAAATCATAGAGACGCAATATTTTGCGTCTCTACATAATGATTTAAACACCAGTGGATTTTGATGATATTATTTAAGCGGAAAAGATGTTAAACAAATTAATAAAATATTTTCTGGATAACAGGTTGGTCGCCTTTATCTTCCTGGCTATTATCCTTTTCTGGGGAATATCTACTGCGCCTTTCAACTGGAATACCGGCTTCATTCCAAGAGATCCCGTTCCAGTAGATGCCATACCAGACATAGGTGACAATCAGCAAATTGTCTCTACCGAATGGATGGGGCGTTCACCTCAAAACATTCAGGATCAGATTACCTATCCCTTGACAACCTCTCTTTTGGGTATTTCGGGAGTAAAATCTATCCGAAGTACATCGATGTTTGGGATGTCGTTTATCTATATTGTTTTCAATGATGATGTCGACTATTACTGGTCACGTTCCAGAATACTCGAAAAGCTTTCTTCTTTACCTGCAGGAACTCTCCCTCAAGGTGTTCAACCTGCCCTTGGTCCCGATGCCACGGCGTTAGGTCAGATTTACTGGTACACACTCGAAGGCCGTGACCCCAAAACAGGTAAGCCTACCGGAGGCTGGGATCCTCAGGAACTGAGAACAATTCAGGATTTCTACGTTAGATATGGACTCACCTCTTCAGAAGGTGTTTCCGAAGTAGCCTCTATTGGCGGATATGTCAAGGAATATCAGGTAGATATCAACCCTGAAGCCATGAAATCTGCAGGAGTCAGTGTCATGCAGATTATGAAAGCTGTTGAAAACAGCAACCTGGATATCGGCGCGCAAACCATCGAACTGAATAAGGTTGAATATGTAATCCGCGGTCTGGGATATCTGAAAAGTATTGCAGACCTTGAGAATGCAGTGGTCACTGTAAATAACAATGTTCCTATCCAGATAAAAAATGTAGCACGGGTGAGTTTTGGCCCGGGAAACAGACGTGGTGGTCTCGACAAAGGAGGAGCCGATGCTGTCGGAGGTGTTGTAGTTGCCCGATATCATTCTAATCCCATGGCCGTTATAGCCAATGTGAAAAAGAAAATCGCTGAGATTTCAGCAGGACTACCATCTAAAAAACTAGCCGATGGCACCGTTTCTAAAGTCACCGTCGTGCCTTTTTACGATCGTTCCGGCCTGATACAGGAGACAATAGGAACCCTGCAGGATGCACTTACGCATGAAGTTTTGATCAGTATCATCGTCATTATTGTGTTGTTAATGAATCTAAGGGCCTCAATACTGGTCGGAGGATTATTGCCTTTGGCAGTGCTCATGACTTTTATCATCATGCGCTATCTTGGTGTCGATGCCAATATCGTTGCCTTGTCCGGAATCGCAATTGCCATAGGAGTGATGGTTGATGTCGGTATCATATTTATAGAGAACATCTTGCGTCATCTCGAGATGCCCGAAAATCATGGCGCCGAAGGTGAAAAACTAAAACAGGTTATTTATGAAGGAGCAAGTGAAGTATCTGGTGCCGTGGTTACAGCCCTTGCAACCACTGTTGTAAGTTTCCTTCCAGTATTTGCCATGCAGGCAGCCGAAGGGAAACTGTTTAAACCCCTTGCCTTTACCAAAACATTTGCACTAATGTCTTCACTGGTTCTTGGATTGGTTTTGGTTCCTGTATTTGCACACATACTATTCTCCATCAACTTTGACAGGAAACGCATCAAAAAGCTCTGGAATGGAATATTAATAGGTGGAGGTATTTTTCTTGCCATCATTTTCCATTCCTGGATGGCTTTGGTGCTGGTATTATTTGGTATCAATAATTTGATGGATTACAGATGGCCCAAAGCCAGGAAAAAATTCCCTGAATATATCAACATCATCATAGCCGTTTTACTGGCAGGATATTATCTGTCCATGGAGTGGCTACCACTCGGAGCACAAAACAGTCTGTTGGCAAACTTCATTTTTGTAGCAGCTATAATAGGAATTATTCTTGGTTTGCTGGGATTCATGGTCAGGTATTATGAAACAGCTCTTCGCTGGTGTCTGATCCATAAATGGAAATTTCTTTTGATTCCAGCGTTTACCCTGATGTTTGGCATCCTGATCTGGCTTGGATTCAATAAGATTTTTGGATTTGTTGTCGGGGAGGGGGTGAAGAAAACTGCTGTATGGCAAGCTGCAAGTAAAAGATTTCCAGGCATGGGCAAGGAATTTATGCCTACACTAGGTGAAGGATCATTCTTGTTGATGCCAACCAGTATGCCTCATACCGGTGTGGAGGAAAACATCAGGATTATTTCTTCCATCGACATGCGTTTGGCAGCCATCCCCGAAGTGGATGTTGCGGTTGGGAAATGGGGGAGGGCCAATTCAGCACTCGATCCAGCGCCTACCACCATGTTCGAAAATATCATCAATTATACCCCCGAATATATTCTGGATGAGAATGGTCGCAGGATGCGTTTCAAAACCGATCGCGATAATAATTATCTTCTGAAAAATGGTAAGAAATATAACATCAGGCACGATGGTTTTCGGAAATTCACAAAAGAAGAACTCGTCCCTGATGATCATGGGGAGTTTTTTAGGGAGTGGAGACCCCAGATAAAAAGTCCTGAGGACATCTGGAAGGAAATTATCAAATCATCTGCTTTTCCTGGATTGACCTCTGCACCCAGGTTACAGCCCATCCAGACCCGTCTGATCATGCTATCCACCGGGATGCGGGCTCCAATGGGATTGAAAGTCTTTGGGCCTGATATCGAAACCATAGAAAATGTCTCCGTAGAACTGGAGAAATTACTTCAACAGGTCCCGGGAATTGAAGGATCTTCCGTCTATGCCGAAAGAAGTGTAGGCTCTCCCTATCTCGAAATCAATATAGACCGTGAAGCCATTGCACGATATGGACTTACAATTGCAGATGTGCAGAATGTGTTGCAGTCTGCAATTGGCGGAATGACACTTACAACTACTGTCGAAGGTCGCGAACGTTTCCCTGTTAGGGTTCGTTATGCCCGTGAATTGAGAAGTACGCCACAGGAACTGAACAAACTGTTGGTTCCGACGATGAGCGGCACGCAGATTCCCTTGGGTCAGCTGGCACAGATTGTTTACCGACGTGGTCCTCAGATGATTCGTAGCGAAGATACCTTTCTCGACAACTTTGTAATCTTTGACAAGAAGCCTGATATAGCCGAAGTGGACGTAGTCGAACAGGCCCAGAAATTTATTGATACAAAGATTACTTCCGGAGAGTTAAAATTACCACAAGGTGTATCTTACAAGTTTGCAGGGAACTATGAACAGGAAATCCATGCCACAAAGCGACTCTCCATTGTGATTCCCATCAGTTTGGTTGTTATTTTCCTGATTCTCTTTTTTCAGTTTAAAACGGTAATCGCTTCTGCGATTCACTTCTCAGGGGTATTTGTCGCCTTTGCAGGTGGGTTCATCATGCTCTGGCTCTATGGACAACCCTGGTTCATGGATTTTGCTGTTGGTGGAATCAACATGCGCGACCTTTTTCAGATGCATACTATCAATCTCAGTGTGGCGGTCTGGGTGGGGTTCATCGCCTTGTTTGGTATAGCTACCAACGATGGTGTAATCATGGGGACCTATATCCATCAGGTGTTTGAACGAGAAAAACCTACCACTGTAGAGGCTGTACGTGAGGCAGTTGTACATGCCGGCAAGCAACGGGTAAGGCCGGCTATGATGACTGCTGCAGTGGCGATCATTGCCCTGTTGCCGGTCCTTTCTTCTACCGGGAAAGGTTCAGATATCATGGTTCCGATGGCGATACCAACATTTGGAGGCATGATTATTCAGATCATGACCATGTTTGTGGTCCCGATTTTCCAGTGTATGTGGAGAGAGGGAGAGATCAGGAAAAAAGAAAGAAAATTATTAACTCAAAATATTGACTAATATGCGAGCTATAACATTTATTAAGGGATTGAAGGCATTGAGCTTTATTTTTCTGGTGGGTCTGGCGGGGCTTCTTTACCCTCAAAACCTGAAGGCACAAGACAGCCTGACAAATTATCTGATCAGGTCAGCTCAAAACAATCCGGCATTGAAATCGTCTTATAATCAATATCGTGCATCGCTGGAGATGATTCCACAGGTTGGTTCATTACCCGATCCCGAAATGACTTTCGGTGTTTTCATAAAACCCAACCAACAACTCATGGGTAATCAGAATGCAGATATAAGGTTTATGCAGATGTTTCCCTGGTTTGGAACACTGACTGTGGCAAAAAATGAAGCTGCACAGATGGCCAAAGCACGTTTTCAGGAGTTTTCCGAAGCCCGGAACCGTTTGTTTTTTGATCTGACTTCGCTCTACTATCAACTGTACAGGTTAGAAAAAGAGAAGTCACTGGCAGAAAAGAATCTGAAGTTCTTAAAGAGCTATGAACAGCTGGCCTTGATTCGTTTCAGGACCAGTGCTCCTTCCTCCTCGGGTAATGGTGATCAATCAATTACATCTTCTTCCTCGGCCTTTCCAAATAGTGGTGTACAGGGAGGCATGAACAACCAACCCCAACAGGGAATGGCAGGTCAACAGGCAACATCAGGTGGTGGAATGCCTCAAGAGGGTACTGCTATGCCTGAAAGCAAGGGGATCGTTGATGTATTGCAAGTACAGATGGATATCAACGATCTGATGAGTTCCATCGCTTTTCTGGATGACCAGCAGAAGCCTTTGGTAACCAGTTTCAATGCCTATCTGAACAGACCGTTAAACAGTCGGGTTTTCATCCCCGACACCCTGTCACCCGTAAAGATAGATACCTCTTTGAAAGTCTTAACAGAAAGCATTGTCTCAAACAATCCGATGTTAAAAATGTATGCCGACGAACAGGAAGCGTATCAGACGAAAATGGAAAAAACCAGACTGATGGGTCTGCCCATGTTTGGTTTCGGGATCGATTATATGTTACTTTCGAAACGTGCAGATGTGATGGGGTCGGACAATGGCAAGGATATGATTATGCCGATGCTGAATGTAACACTACCCATCTATCGTAAGAAGTACACTTCGATGCGCAAAGAAGCTGAATATCTGATGAAAGCTTCGAAGGAAAAACAAACCAATATGCTCAATAACTTACAGGTCGATCTTCAGAATGCATTGTTGAACCTGAATAATGCCGAACGGAAAATCAATCTCTTTCAAAGGCAAACTACGCTGGCAGGACAATCACTAAAAGTACTTACTGCAACTTACAGTACGGCAGGCATCGATCTGGAAGAGGTTTTACGCATGCAACAGAAATCTCTCGATTACCAATTCAAACTCGTTGAGGCAATCGTGGAACAAAATACCGTAGTGGCGAATATCAGATACCTCGTTTCTAAAAAGGTTGTAACCGATGACTATTTAAAATCAAATAATTAATTCCAATGAAACCTATTCTTAAAAACACATATCTCAGGACGACATTTTTAGTTTTATCAGGTCTTTTTCTGGGCTGGTTATTTTTCCATCATTCAACACCTTCATCATCTGCAAAATCAGATGCCGTGGCTCAGGTAAAACACAAGATCTGGACCTGTGCCATGCATCCACAGATCAGAATGGAGGCCCCCGGGCAATGCCCCATTTGCGGCATGGACCTGATTCCACTTGTCGATAATGCCACAGTTGTAAATCCTCAGGCCATCGTGATGTCGGCATCTGCACTGGAGATTGCCAATGTCCAGACATCAACTGTGACGCGTCAATTACCAATCAAGGAAATTCGGCTCTTTGGAAAAATTCAACCCGACGAAAGACTCATCCAGACCCTTCCGGCACACATACCAGGACGAATCGACCGTTTGTTGGTCAATTATACCGGGGAATATATCAGCAAGGGACAGACCATCGCCTATATCTATTCTCCCGAACTGGTAACGGCTCAACAGGAACTTTTCGAAGCTTTGAAATATAAAGACTCTAATCCTGCTATCGTTGATGCTGCCCGTGACAAATTGCGTCAGTGGATGCTGACTCCTGCCCAAATCTCTCAGATCGAGAGAAGTGGAAAGGTAAAAGAAGAATTTGAGGTTCAGTCAATGATCAGTGGCACAGTGTTTAACCGTAGGGTTAATGTGGGTGATCATGTGGGTACCGGCCAATCGATGTTTGAGCTGGTTGACCTTTCAAATGTTTGGGCATTATTCGATGCCTATGAAAGCGACCTCTCCTGGATTAAAAAAGGATCTACTGTTAATTTCACGGTCGAATCGATGCCTGATAAAAAATTCATAGGGTCGATCTCTTTTATCGACCCGATCATTAACCCACAGACACGTGTTGCAAGGGTTAGAGTAGAGGTACAAAATGCCTCCGGTATGCTTAAACCGGAGATGTTTGCAACGGGTATCATCAAAACACAGCTTGGAGGTTCAAAAGTGCTGGTAGTTCCAAAATCAGCCGTCTTATGGACCGGAACACGCTCAGTGGTTTATGTTAAAGATGCAGATACCTCCCGAAATGTCTTTGCCCTGCGCGATATCACCCTGGGTGCCGAAATTGGTGACGCCTATATGGTTTCAGCTGGTATTAAAGATGGTGAGGTCATAGTCACCAACGGCGCTTTTGCCATCGATGCCGCTGCTCAGCTCGCCGGAAAACCCAGCATGATGAATCCTACCCCTGTCAGAAAACAACAACAGTCTGATACTAAGAAACAACAGCCCGGTACGATGGATCCCAACATGCAGATGTAATTTTTTTTATCAACGTGTTTTAATCAAAAATATGCAATAAAATTGAATTGTTACAGACAACAATACT
>Ga0224523_1000939_pt1 | contig 13315 bp, 13 predicted proteins | sample CFST50metaG_FD_182732 | JGI IMG/M metagenome (GOLD analysis project Ga0224523, IMG submission 182732) | Peat soil microbial communities from Stordalen Mire, Sweden - C.F.S.T50 | ecosystem: Environmental > Terrestrial > Soil > Wetlands > Peat | place: Sweden: Norrbotten County, Stordalen Mire...
CTCATAGCAAGACAAAGCTTCTGAGGCCGGGGAATGAGGGTATGGCAGGTTTTTTGCCGTCTAGGCACAAAGTTTTTTAGAGTTTTATATGTTTCGCGGTACAATGCTGATTGAGAGCAGGTCCATGATCCCCTTATTGTTATTTTATTAACAGCACCTGCGGGCAGCGCCCCTGTATCGAAGCGGAGCGGAGATCGGGGGCGCCGGGTTTGTCCCCCTGCAGTTTCCTGTCTTGAAGGCAGAGAATAGAATGCAAAAAATATGACAAGCTTTTTAACTTTATTGTCCGTGTTAGAGGTTAGTTGCGCCATGTAATCAATGTCATGGGAGCAGAGAAGGTAGGCTTGCGAAGCGTCGGGCTGTGGGCTGTTAGATTTCAGGGCAAGCCGAATCTCTTAATCTGCTTACTGTTTCTGGTAGAGTCACGGTGAATAAAATAAGGATTACGAATTTATCCCGGAGCACAAAATTGTCATGGGAAGCAAGTCAAGTATTTTTTGCGCAATTACCCCTAACGGCCCGGCAATAAAGGTTGTAAGCGTTGCTGAGCGAGTGGAGGCTGGAGCAGAAAAGCTGTCTCGGGGTAGAGTCCTGGTACCAGCCGGAACGAGCGAAGCATGGCGCGGTTTTTGCCGTCAAGTTGCAAGTTTTTTGAGTTTTACGAGTGTCGCGGTACAATGCTGCGTGGGAGCAGGTCACCTGTCCCCTTACACAGGTTTGATTGAGAGCAGCGGCGCCGTCACGGTGATGTCCCCTTATACTATGTTCTCTTGAGAGCAGGAACGGTTTGCAAAAACCGTGACAAGTCTTATAACCTTTATTGTCCGTGTTATGGTTAGTTCTGTTCTTTTTGGTCATTATTCTTATGCTCGGAATATTTGTGACAATCTTGGTTGAAGACATAGCATTGTTTCATAATACTAAATTGGTTAATGTGAATAATCCCGGTAAATGTGAAAGGATTGTCTACTTATGGTAATTTACTTTTCTGATAATTTCTAATAGTGCTTCTTTTATGTTTCTATTAAATCAGGAAGTGAATTTTCAATTGTTTTTTTAATGCCACTTCTCACTTGTGACAAATATCTTGAGTAAACTGTTAATAATATTGGATCATGATTCCCTTCTTTAATTCCCCATACAGTCTCCAGATAAGTATAAGTAATATTCCATAATGCTTTGTCTAAACTAGGATATCCTTTATAGTAATCATGCATGTACTTATGAAGAAGTTGGAATGCTTTGTTATTTTTTTCTTTTTCTATAATTTCATAATATTCTTTTTTTAAATGCACTGACTGAAATTTTGGATTGAAATCAATCTCAAAGCAAAGCACTGCAATTACAAAACTTAAAATGCCATCTTGATTAAGCACCAATTGCCGCCCATCCAGGGATGGACTATTAAGCAAATCTTTTTTCTTTTCCTCATTCGCAAATTCATTAGAAATTTGTTCGAGCAAGTTGATTTTTTTTGTTTTAAAGAATCCCGCCAGAAGTCCCATGTAGTTAATTTTTGGTATAATTATTTTTGTAGAAATATATATCCTAATTGGAAGACTCATTAACCTCAGAATTATGTAGAGTCGGAGAAGTTACTGGGCTTTTTATTACTATCGTATTGGCAAATGTATCATGAAAACATTGCCTTTTGCTCATAAAGAACATCATTAAGAAACCCATACAAAGAAAAAATGATGAAATTAATTTACCAAAAAATCTTGCAATGGCGTTTCCAAATGAAATTCTTTTTCCGGAAAGGTCTGTAACTTTCATTTTAAGTAACATTTTTCCATAAGTCGCCATATATTTACTACTCTCCATAATAGTATAATATAAAAATGCCGTCAGAAGTACTATCGGATGTCGATACAAGAAAAAGAAACCAAAATCTGCTATCTTATCCTTAATTTCAAGGTCTAGTACAATTATTATTATAAAATAATCAATTATACTTAAAATAAAAAAATCGATAATGAAAGCCAATAATCTTTTCCAGAAACTGCAGTATTCAAAACCAGATTGATCATCAGTTACTAGTTTTCTGTCTTTTTTAATTTTTGGGATAGTTAAAAGTAATCCAATGAGGACGATTACTATCAATGGAAGAAAAGTAATGAGTGGATTCATAATTTTAGTTTTAAAAATATTAACTAACTGTTTAATTCGATAATCCGTTGAATTTTTCTACGAATATGATTTTTATGTGTATGATAAATAGACGATTGCGTGACAGCTTACTTTTAAGTTACACTAAGGTCGAAGCGGGCTACAACCCTTGATTGCACTACTTTCCTGCCTATTTGATTTATACATTGTTGTAAAGCGTTCTTTTAATAATAAGGATTAATTGAAAGTCCGGATTTTAGAATTTTAAAGTCGAAATTATACTTGTCAACTATTTTTTGAACCTTTTCTATTTGATTTTCATCACATGTTGGTGGTGTATATATTGAACCTACAAGCTTATTGACGTTTATAGATATGTTTCTCCCATTGGGAAAAGGTTGGGCGTTCCAAAATTCGTCCAACTCAAATTCATTCTTTATTGAATGAATCAGTCTAACCTCTTCTTCTTGTTTAAATTCTTCTCTTTTATGAATAAGAGGTATAAACATATTATACGACTTTATCGGGTATTGAATAGCGTCATACCAAATATCTTTTTCATAATTTAGATACCTAACTTTACTAATATTAATTTTATCTTCAGTTTCAACAAAAGAATTAATTAGCTTCTTTACATTTGTCTTTATTGCAATACCCTCATTACTATCCAAATAAAGACGCCACATAGAATCATTTTCAGAATTATTTAGATGCCAACAATTGATGACATGTTGCTTTTTAAATTTTCTATGAAGATTCGAAATAGCGTCAATATTCTTCTGAGTCTTGATTGGATCAAATTCATTACCATAGTAACTGGATATAATTCTGCTTTCTTTAATACGATAATCCGCTTCATGTTTAGGAATAGACCCTTCAAAAGGATCAGCGAACCTATCTGCCCTGCAAAAAAACAAAGCATTGTTTCTTAGCATTGATTCAAATTTCTCCAAATTCATATACCTCCAAACTACTTGTTCGGGATCAGGCTTTATACAAAGATCAAATTGTTCAATTGCCATTTTATAGAGCTTAAAAACATACTAAGTATCTGATAGATTATAACAAAATACATGCCCTCCTTGTGGTTTTTGAAATCCAGATAGATCTGTAGAAGTATATCGTTATAGATTAAAAATCCTGGATGACGGGTAGGAGTTGTCTCACTATGAAAAATTTATCAAGGTGACCAATCTCGATAGATTGGCAGGGATTGTCTCGGTTAGGCGACATTGCTTTTTCTGTTATGGTTAGTTCTTAATGAAAGTGTCTAATGTACACAGAATCTTAGAATTAACCATAACTTGTTTATAACGTTAGTAAAGTTACTGAAATGCTGTTGAAAATGGGTAGATAGATGCATGTTTTTGAATTTTTGGCTACCCAGAGTTAAAGACTGCTTTTCGAAGTTATTGAGTAGCCATCCATGGATAAATATTTAATTCGGAAATCACAATTTGTGATATCCAATTCTCTGACAATTTCATTTGAGTAAATCACTGAAATCTATTTTCTCCATAACCCCGGAATATTATGGCTGATAACTCCTGACTCCAATTACCTTAGGTCCAGATCCTCAATAGGACTCCTCACTGCAATAAGATTGCGCCGGCTTACATGCGTGTAAATTTCTGTGGTCCTCGAACTCCTGTGCCCTAACAGCTCCTGTATGTACTTGATGTCCAGCCCGCTCTCATGCAGGTGCGTGGCATAGCTGTGCCTCAGACTGTGAACCCCGACCTCCTTGTTTATTCCAGCCTTTTTTAGCGCCAGCTTGAAAACATTATAAACACTTTCAACCGAGTACTTTCCGCCATTCTGACCTTCAAATAGATATGTGACCGGGCGGTACCCGGCAACGTATTCATCAAGCTTTGCCCATACTTTGTCCGAAACCGGCACCATCCTGTCCACACGCCCTTTGCCCTCCCTGATATTCAGTATCCCCCTGTCCCTGTCGAGATCGGTCAGCTTTATATTGGTCGCCTCCGATCTTCTTAACCCGCATGAGTAAATCATCCATAAAAGAAGCTTGTGCTTCGCATTCCTGGCCGAACCCAGAATTCTTGTAATCTCATCCTTCGAGAAAACTTTCGGTAATGCCCTGCTTCGCCTCGGCCTCTCCATTATCTGCGGAATAACCTTGCCTTTGCCCGCGATCTCGTAATAAGTCTTTACTGCAGAAATCATCTGGTTCTGATATGATGCAGAAAAACCGAGCTTCACAATGAACGAGTCCATGAAATCAGATACATCATTCTGCGTGATCTTTGCAGGTTCTTTTTCATTATAGTACTTGAAAAACACTTCAAGCAGCGAAAGATACGATTCTGAGGTCCTGTTGCTGTACCGGTTCTCCTCAAGATACCGACGCAGAAGATCAACACCTTCAACCGCTTTTGGCATCAGCTGCCTCGACCTGACATCTTCACTGAACTCTTTTCTCTGTTCTTTCAGATCATCAGGCACGACTGATTTTTTAACTTTCACCTCAACTCCCCGAGTAGAGAAATAATCGGAGAGGGAATCGACTTTTAGCTGCGTCCACTTGAGAAGAAACTCCTTGTGTATCTTGTCGTAATAACACTTCCCGTAACTTCTGATCTCATCTATCCATTCACTGTCGTACCGTCCCATGAACCTGATCGACAAGCGTTCACCTTCGTCACTGATACGGAATTCGACCGGCCCATACACCGATTTCAAGTTCTTGTCCTTTTCCTTCTCATGCTTGACCGGAGAGACGAGAGGCTCTTTCTTTATTTCATCGTCAGGCGGACTTTTTACGACAACCATAACAGGCTCATGTTCCAGATGTTCTCCGGTTACCTGCCTGATGATAATCTTCCGGTTGTAACTCGATGATATGGCAGATATATCCACATCAGCCTTATCTTTGAAAGCGAGGAGTATCTGCTTGATTGATTCCTCAGTGTCGTCAACATACCATCGCAGGAGCGTGTTGCTGAAAGCCCGGCCATGGATCGATCTGACAGTTTCATTTAACTCGCGATCAAAATCAAAATTGATAAAGATCCGCGGTTTTTCACGATGGAAAATCCTTTCCAGAATAACTTTTTTGTTCATTAGCACAGCGAGACATGATGAAAACAAATTTAAAGAAAATCAAATTCTTGTCAAAAAAAATATGAGAGAGATTTTTCAAATAAAGCCTGGCGGAAGTTGAAATGTCAGTTTCCGGGCTTAATATCTATTTTGAACCTGATAAAATACTGATTCCTGTCAAGAATTATATCGAAATGGTCGGCTATCTTCCTGTAATACTGATTCTCAGAGTACAGATTGGCCTTCTGAGTGACATTTACACTATTGAAAAGATTCGTGATGTAAAAAGCCGAAAAGATAAGTGTCGTTAACGAAGGCAGAACGTAATTCCTGTTCGGTTTATCCTTGCTAAGCTCATATTTCCATGCCGAAAAAGCTCCGATCCCGAATGCTGCATTTAGCCCGAATGCCTGAAGCGCATCAAAGCAGAAACCTGAATATGCCTGTCCGAGTCCCGGCATAATGGCCGACAATGGCAATGCAATGCCTACATGCTTTTTTCTGAACGTTGCCGGACCGGCTAATTCGTTTTTGATCGCGGTCAACTCCTCATTGGCTATAAAGGAATTGTCAATAAGATCCAGATCTTTAATGCATTCCGGCTTCTGCCGGGTATTGATCTCGGCATACGCTTTCATGAAATGGTACTGGTTTCTGAATAATCCGGGATCCGCAATCTTCGAAAGATAAATGCCGGCCCTGGTGTATTCTTTCTGCATAAGCAGCGAATAGCTGTATTTCATTTTCAGCAGGCCGGCAATCTGATAGCGGGAGTTGCCAAGGTCAAAAATAAGATTTTCAGCTTCTTTCCAATGACCGGTGAGAAGAGAAGCATCAACGGCATCGACAGCAGCATTGATCTTTTTAACCGAATCTGTTTCAAGAAGATAACTGGAGTAGTTATAGAAATAAGAAAGCTGGTATTCGCCTTTTTCGAGAAACTTCACACCAAGCTTTCGCAAAGTTCCGGACGAAACAAGCGTATCCTGTGAAAATAATCTGAAAGAATTAACGGCGAAGAGAAAGATCAGGATCAATAATTGTCCAATCCTTCTTTGTGAAAATATTGTTTGCTTTAACAGGGTCATACACTTTAATGATGTTGTTTCCGAGATTCACCGGCAGATAATGCTTAAGATATTTCATATCGAAGTTTTCCCTGAAATATATCCTGTCCATTCCCATTATAAATCCTAAAACCGCTCCGTTTTCCGACATCGCCGTCAGGGTGAAGGAGGAACATGATGGTGAAGCAGGACATTTAGGACCCTGCTTCGGTGAAACATTATCCTGGTAGTACTTCAGCATCTTTCGGAAGAGAGGATCGGAACGATGTCTTTTTGCCTGATCCTGGACCTTCGTGAAACCGACGGCACTTACTTTCTCCCATGTTTCCCACGACTGTGAATGCAACGATGGGGAAACACAGGTCAGCGCAAGGGAGAAAATAATAATAAGTCTCTTATCAGTTTTTGAGCAGCTTATTGTATTCATCGGAAGTGAGGCCGTAGTTCTTCATGAAAAATCCTTCAGGGTACGACTTCCAGGTTTCATCACCATATTCATACTTGAATTCAAAAGTAATAGGAATTGAGAGCCCGATTTCCATCAGAAGGGCGTTAGCGATCTGCGTTCCGGCCCAGCTTCCGGCATTGGCCAGGAACTCTTTTCTGAGATCTTCGCTGTCGGGCATGGGAGCATAGAATGTCATAGCTGCCGAATAATCCTGCATGGCTTTGTCTTTATCGGCCAAAGGTATCTGGTTAAACTTGTTGAAGCCACCGAAAGCGATAACCTCATGCTTTTTAATATCAAGAGCCATTATATGAATGACGACATAGACCGTTTTTACCTTCTTGACACCCATCCTGTAATAGTTGTATCCGGCCGAAATAAGCGCAGTGGGCAAGTAAGATATAGGGAAAGTCAGTCCCAGGAAGGTCAAGGGCATTCCTACAGGGTTCGAAGGGAGGACGCCTGTCTGGGTGTTTTTTGCCACCCTGGCGATGATCAGGACATCGGCACCTACATCCTCACCGGCTTTATAAAGGAGGTTGTAATTCGGAGTCATCCCGAAACCGGCATCCTCGGGCGATTTGATATATTTTGCCTGTAAACCCAGGAATCCGTATTCCTGTTTCGGGAAGATATCGTTCTTCCTTAAGTTATCCTGCGGCAGCTTATCAAGCAAGATCTGCTTATTGACCAGCTTCATCCTGTTTTTCTTCCACAAAGCCTCTGTAAGCGAGTTTGTTACAACCAGCCCGACATCATTATAGGCAGGGATCCTTTTAAAGGCGCCGACACATCCATACAGCAAATATCCCTTGCAAAAGCCTTCATCTTCCGACCAGTCTACAACTGGGAGAACGGCAACAGTTGTTTTTGCTGAAGTTATTTTATCATTCAGCTTCTCGCCTCCTGTCATCATCAGCGCATTTGGAGCGCACGAAGCTGCCACGAGAGCGACGGAAGCAATCAGGATAAATTTAAAGTTTTTCATTATAGTCAGGTTTTTTATTGTCTACCACTTATATAAGTTGCTTTGGATTATATTATTGATAAGCTGGCGGGAAGCATTCCTCATCCCCCTGCCGGCAAGAGTGTTATCGAAACCCTGAACGCCCTGCCCGAATTCGATCCCGGTCTTTACGCCCGGAATAGGAAGAAGCATCTCAAGACCGAAGACCGAATTTTTTGACATGGCAATGCCGACGGTTGAAGTCGTAAGCGGAACCTCTTTAGTGGGCACATCGGTGAATTTAATGTCGATTGCGACCCTGGCAGTTCCTTTACCCATCTCCATTGTAAGTCCGCCGCCGACTCCGTAATTCGAATCGGTAATCTTTGTCTTTACTGTCGTTCCTGTTTTCTTAATGCCGAACTCCGTAACGGAGCCGCTGATTATATACCTAATTCCGAGTCCTCTGCATACCTCGAGAAGCTCTTCGTTGGTAATCTGGTCATACGAGTACTTCATCTCGTCAATCCTGGCTGCCAGCATTGTCCTGTCGATCACGATGAATCTTTTTGATTCCACAAGAGCCGACTGGAACATTGTCGTTGCAGCTCTTCCAAGCACACCAGATTCAAAAAAGCTTTCATTTGTAAAATCAATCACCGTTACCTTCGGTTCATTTCCAGTAGGTGTGTACTCAGGTATCGGGATAACCGCATTATCATCGTCTTTCTCCTGTGCAAGCGCAGGCTGGAAGGTTAAGAAGGCGATTAAAAAGCCTAATAAGACAGAGTAAATCTTTTGTTTCATCTTAAATGAATATCAAACCGGCAGCAACCCCCGAACTATAAATCACTCATTTTAAACAATTCCTCAGAATGCAATTTCCGGCTGTAACAAAACTATTTTCAGAATATATTGAAGATCCCCAGGTTTTATGATGATAAACTTAACAAAAAAATATATTATATAAAACATCATTAAACAAATCTTCAGTTTTCAATAATCCGGGCAGAAGATGTATCAGATAAGCTTCTGCTTTAACACAATTCTTTATCTGAAAACCCTTGCTTTACTTACGCCAAGGCCCCGTCAGTCACATAGGCAAATAACAGAAAATACGACGAAACGAATTGTATTATTATATTGTTATGCTTATGCCTGACTAAGCCTTTCACCTTATCTAATAAAATTAAACAAAATAAATTTATTAAGAAAGTTTCTGACGGGTAAAAAATGAACAATGCAATTATTTCTCCTCCGGCTCACGTGTTGCTGGTTTGCGACGAGCATATGCTTTCAGCCTTTTATCATGAGCATGGCAAATTGACTGGCCAGGGTCAATTCCAGGTGAAATATTATTAATTTCAACTTTTCAAATCATGAATTATTTAGAAATGCTTCAACCGAGAAAAGTGATGAAAAGTATTGCAGCTTTCCTGATTACGTTCTTTATGTGCAGCGGATCATTCATTATAGCACAGGAAGTAAAGGTGAAATCGCCCGACGGGCGGATTGAAATAAATGTAAGCAATGGTGAAATGCTTACATATTCAATTACTTACAATGGGAGGGCAATTGTAAATCAGTCATTGATGGGATTTGAGCTTAAAAACGAACTGCCAATGAAGGGTAACTTTCTGATCACCGGGCAGTCAACAAAAAGCGTTAATGAAACATGGAAGCCTGTGGTGAGATCGAAGCATGCTGAAATAGCCGATAACTATAATGAGCTGCAATTGCTGCTGAAAGAAAAAAATGAGCCGATGCGGCAGATGGAGCTTTTTGTGAGGGCTTATAACGACGGAGCCGCTTTCAGGTACAAGCTGTCGAGGGCGGCAAGTATCGGCGACCGCCAGATCACAAAAGAGCTAACAACTTTTTCTATCCCCGGCGATCCGAAAGCCTGGATTGTGGAATACCCGAAAGGATATTCTTCGTCAAATGAAGCGGAGTTTTTTGATCATCCGCTAAGCTACCTCACCGAAAAGTCAATTGCCGGAATGCCTTTGCTGATGGAGTACGCCAACAACTGCTGGGTGGCAATAACCGAGGCAAAGATCGACAATTATGCTGCATTTTATATCGGAACGAACGGGAGCACCAATCAGCTTTCAACTAAGCTCGTTCCTCTTCCCGGAGAAGAAGAGAGCGGTGTTAAGGTGCGTTTCAGCGACGAGGTTTATACTCCCTGGCGCGTTCTGATGATAGGAGATACCCCCGGGACACTTATCGAATCAGAGATAATTCAAAACCTGAACGACCCGTGTGTCATAGCGGATCCTTCGTGGATAAAGCCGGGGATGAGCGCATGGGACCACTGGTGGAGCGGCGAAGTGAAGATGGAGATGCCGGTCATTAAGCAGTACATCGATCTTGCATCGGCTATGGGATGGCCTTACATGCTCGTTGACTGGCAATGGTACGGGAAATTCAATTCTCCTGATGCTGATATCACCAAATGGGCGCCCCAGATAAGCATGCCGGAGATTATCAGGTACGCCGGAAGCAAAAATGTGAAGATAATCGTCTGGCTCTACTCCAGCGATGTTAACAGGAACGCAGCCTTCAGAACGGCATTTCCTCTTTACAGGGAATGGGGAGTGGCAGGGATCAAGATCGACTTCATGGACCGAGACGATCAGCAGATGGTTAACTGGTATCACGACATAATAAAATGTGCTGCTGAGAATCACCTTCTTGTGGATTTTCATGGGGCGTACAAACCTGACGGGATTATCCGCACCTGGCCCAATATGATCACGAGGGAAGGAGTGATGGGCAATGAATATTATAAGTTTTCTGACAAGATGAGCCCTGAGCATAATGTAAAGCTGGCATTTACAAGGATGCTTGCCGGACAGATGGATTATACTCCGGGAGGATTTCTGAATGTGACAAAAGCACAGTTTAAGCAGCAGACGCCTGCACTGGTCTGGAATACAAGGGCAGCCGAGCTGTCAAAATTCGTGATCTACGAGAGTCCGCTTACGGTGGTATGCGATCATCCTGATCACATACTGAACCAACCGGGAGCCGATTTCCTGAAGATAGTGCCGACAGTATGGGACGACATTAAGTTTTTAGGAGGTTATCCCGGCGATTATGTGGCACTCGCAAAGAGGAGCGGCGACAGATGGTTCGTCGGGGTTATGAATGATACGATAGGGAAGACAGTGAATATAAAGCTCGATTTTCTGCAAAAGGGAAAATATATGATGGAAAGCTGGTCCGACACGAAGAATTCTGACAAGGTTCCGACAGAGCTGAAGAAATCGGAGCAGAAGATCATTCCATCTGACGTCGTGAAGGTTATCATGGCTAAGAACGGAGGCCGGGTAATGGTGATAAGGCCTGAATGAACTGGCAGTTTTTCATTCCTGTTGATTTTATCAAAATTAATTTTGAATAAATAAAATTTCGCTTACTTTTGCAACTCGATAAATGTTGGTGCGGTAGTTCAGTTGGTTAGAATAACGGCCTGTCACGCCGTGGGTCGCGGGTTCGAGTCCCGTCCGCACCGCAAACAACAAATTCAATAAACGTGCAAAGCCTCTGTAAATCAGGGGCTTTCCTGTTTTTATTCCTTTCTGTTTTGTTAGATTTGTGCGACGGTTGTACCGATAAGATTGAAAACTGGCTGTTTTTAGGCTAATTCTTTGTTTTGAATTGTTTATTATCTGAAATTGCAAATAAAAACCATGAAAGCACTTTATGACAGCTTATCAAAACAGTCTGAATTATTCCTTAAAGATTCATTGTCATTATTTAAAACCATGCAGGATGTTATCGCTTCCGAAAAGAATAAAGAAATTGATGACAATTCATTGCCTGATGATTTTCCCAGCTTTGAGGAATCCTGGGATGTTTTAAAATTGATTATTGATACAAAAGGGGATTATGAATTTTTTTTGAGATTGAAAAAAACTATACGTTCGGTCGAACGGTCAATTGATTACTATCTAAATAGTTTTATGAGGCTTAATAAATTATATCAAATGAGTAATTATTATATTGATCGTGAGGAGCCTCTTGAAATAAGAAAAAATGACAAGTTAATGAATGAGTTCTTACAAATCATTAAAGACTCTATTGAATAAAAAACCCCGACTGATTAGGCCGGGGCTTCTTGTTTCAAAACGGATTCAGATAATATCTTCTTTTGCCGTTAAGATTGTATTTCCGTTTGAATCGCATATTCTGAAGTTTCCGCATCAGGATAACTAACCCGATCAGGTCCGCTATTATTAAAACAATTCCCGTGCAGTTCATTACGACAAATGTTTGAAGTAAAACCGCTTCAGGATAGGTCCTAACCACTTCAGGCAAGCATAAACGAACAAAAGGATCAGGAAGGGTGACAGGATTAAACAGATAATGAGTTCTAACCACCGCGGGGTAACATCAATTCCACCGAGGGAATCTTTGATATAGCGGAGCCTTCCGGCACGTGTTTTGCCATATTTGATTCGCTTCAAAACTTTAGTCTTGACAGCGCAAACAGTATTATCCTTCATTTCAGTTCGGATAATAACAGAGTTCAATAAGACAAATCAGGTCAGGGGTTGCAATCGCATCCGCACCGATCCAATCGAGCCAGCAAATTAAAGATTCAGGATTTTCGGCCAAGTGAATATCCCGGCCACGTTCACGCAAATAGAAGATTCTTTTTTTCATACGTCGCTGTTTTTAAGTTAAAAAAGAGGCCCTTATAATCAAAACCCCAGGAACAACAGCGACGTCGAAACCCGGAGAATCAATCAAAGGGCCTTTAAATTTTTGTGACGTCGCTGTATTGAATACGAAATTACAACCTTTAAATGAATTGTGCAAATAAAAAAGGGCGGGTTGTCAGTCTGGTTAACTGATTTCAACCCGCCAGATCGAACATGAAAAACAATTTGGCTGTTGCAACAAATATTTTAATCTGGGATCATTAGGCGAATTTCTCCAGGCTCTATACATTGCGACCCTGAATATAATGGTTCCGATATTTTAACATAATCTTTTTTAACCCCGCGCCAAAGGTCAATTAGTATCTGGACTGTCCGCGCTTCAAAAGTTTCGCTGACTTCGACATTTGGCAAACCCTGTAATATTTCCGGCAGGTTTTCATCTGGTTCGGGTCCGACAAGCCTGGATTTTTCCGCGTTCCACTTCTTTTGATTTAGGATAATGTGTTGTATTTGAATATCGCGATTATCCTTTATTAACTTACAGGCCTCATTAATTGTTATTTCGCTCGCCTTACCCTCAGAAATAATCGTGTAAACGTCCTGGAAGCTTACCAGAACATAATCTTTTGCCGGACCTTTTAACAGGTCATCAATTTGCTGTTTTATTTCGTGTTTGCTCATCTTTTAAGTATTTAACTATTTGTAATAATTGATCTTCTGTTAAGGTTGCGGGGTTCAGGGCGGGGGGTGTGCAATGCTTTGCCAGGCTAATTAATAAACTTGCCCGTTCTTTACCCTTTAGTGCTTTAAAATCCGTTTGTAAATTCTCCAGGTTATCATTTAAAAGCTTTAATAAAGCGATCCGCACCTCATCCGTTGTTCGGTTCGGTGTTCCCTTTGTCCGTCCGCCTTTTTTTGGCTCGCCTGGTTTAAATTTTGCCATACAATTAATTTTAAATCTGTACTATTTTTCCACTATTTTAGTGAAAAGGGGGGACCCGTTAAC
>Ga0224523_1000940_pt1 | contig 13290 bp, 15 predicted proteins | sample CFST50metaG_FD_182732 | JGI IMG/M metagenome (GOLD analysis project Ga0224523, IMG submission 182732) | Peat soil microbial communities from Stordalen Mire, Sweden - C.F.S.T50 | ecosystem: Environmental > Terrestrial > Soil > Wetlands > Peat | place: Sweden: Norrbotten County, Stordalen Mire...
GAGAAGTACGATACAACAATAATATATGATGGTGATGATGTACAGATGCTATATCTCATGAGTGGTGGTTGAAAAAAAAATTGTAGGTTTGTATCATGGTTATCAGGTTTAATTTTAAAGACAAAATTCCCTCCATCTTCCGGAATAAATATATCCTGACGATCATTATTTTCGTTGTATGGGTAACTCTTCTGGATTCTAATAATCTGATCGCCAGGTACAAGGACATGAAAGATATGCGTAAACTCAAAATTGACAGAGAATATTATATAAAACGTATCGAAGAAGACAAACAGAAGCTTCATGAATTGAAAACCAATAACCATAATCTCGAAAAATTTGCCAGGGAACAGTACCGGATGAAGAAGCCTGATGAAGATCTTTATATTATTCTCACCCCTTCAGAAGACCGGAAGATAACCAGAAAAAATAAGTAGTGCTTCTATTTTTTCCCCCCCCGTTTACATAAAATAAAGTTCATTTTAACCACAAATAACACAAAGAAGGCGCAAAGTTCACAAAGTTAAAACAATGTATTTAAGTGCTTTGTGACCTTTGAGCAAACCTTTGAGAACTTTGTGGTTAATGGATTTCACCTTTTTCCATCGACCTGTAATAAAGTAACAAATCAATGGTTTCATTTGAATCAAAGCTTATTCCTCTGGTTTCGAGTAATTCCAACGCCGAAATATCGACAGGCTTCTTGCTGAAAAAACCTGAATGAACATTGTTCAGATATTTTACAACTTTGAACATATTAAACCAAATAAAAAACCTTTTTTTAAAGGACACTATCCCCGATGTATTATTCTTTATCTCTCTTATTTTTTCAATCCACTCCTTTTCATCCAGGAATAATCTGAGACTCTGAGGAATGAGGCTGAAATGTTCTTGTAATTCCATGGGGTCGGATTCAAAAAAAACATCAACCAGTTTGAAGAATGTCCGGAGTTCATTAAACGCCAGCATGTCGTATGTTAAAAGTGTTGAACTTTTATCGGCACTAAGCTTTCCTATTGAAGCACCTGTTCCGAACGGCACCCGGTCAGAAGCCCGGGGTGAAGGGTAAACTGTAGTTATGTTTAAATTAAAATAACCTCCTGCAGAAACAAGTTTCTGAATAAAATAAAAGTCCTCGCCTGCCTGCCTCCTGTTCATACCCCCGGCTTTTATATACGGCAGGGCTTTTACAGCGATTGCAGATCCAACCGTATGATAAACATATGGAAATCCCGAATATGCCAGCCCCTGAAAACAGTAGCGCAGGTGCAGTTCATATAAAGCAATTGAGTCATAAATAGTTTTCGTGTAATCGGACCCGGCAAGAGGGTGTTCAAAATAGATGGAGCATCCGTGACGGTCATTTTTTTTCAATAGTTCATTGCTAACGGCAAGAAAGTAATTTGGATCAACAGTACAATCTGCATCAAGATTAAGAATAACTCCGTCGGGTTTGTTAATAGCGTCGAAACGACGTATTGCTTCATCCATTCCCGTTTTTCGTGCAAGGCCTACTCCCCATCCTTTTATAGTAGGATGTTCGATCATAAAAACAAAAAGCCGGAAGAAACAGTTATTATTCTCTTTTTTCCAGCTTTCAATATTATTAAAAGTTTTTTTATTATTCTCCAAACTCACCCTGGTTGCATCATCCGGAGCATTTATGACAACTATAACTTCTACCTTGCATACCGGCTCAACGCATTTTAATAGAGAATCAAGTAATATGTTTATCCCGGGTTCATTATAAGCAGGAACGACTACAATAATGCCAGTTTCACGATCAACTGCCTCTTTGATTTTTTGAGGGAACAGGGCTCTTTCTTCAAGGTAGGTTGAGGCAAAACCCATTGGCAGTTACTTTTTCTCGCTCTTGTACTTTTTATTGATCGCATCAAGTACTTTTGGTGTAATATCCAATGAATTATCACCATAGAGGACAACACTTCCAAAACTTTTTCCTAGTATATACTGATAGTTATAATCCGATCTGTTTTCTTCAAGAAATTTTGTGATATATTCGAGTATCTGATGATTCATTACCTGCTCTTCATCCACAAGGTTCGACTGAAGTTTATCGCGTAAGGATACCAGTTCCTGCTGCTGCTGAACAAGTGACTGCTCAATTTGTGCCGCTGTAGCACGGGTAACAAGACCCTTGTTTACTTTATCCTGATAATCCTTAGCAGCTTTCTGATATTGATCCCCTTTTGAATTCAGTTCTGCTTCGGCGCTTTTTTGCTTGTCCATCAGATCGTTTCTTCTGTCTAAAAACATGTTAAATTTAAAAATAACTGAATCGATATTTATATAAGCAATCCCTTGAGCCGGGGATCCGGCATTATTCCTTGTTATTTCATTTTTTATTGTCTTTTTATTCCCTGAAAAATGCAGAAAATAAAGGCCTGCCACAGCCAGAAACAGAATAACATACAGAATTACAGAAAGTCTCTTCATTTCAAATTGAATATTTGTTAAACATTAGTCAGGCGCAAATATAAACAAATTAATAAATGACACTTACTAACATATATAATTTTAACCTTGTTTTATATGATAAATGGAGTAAAGGCATAAAGGCGTAAAGGCGCAATAGTTTCACGCTACAATGATACAACCATTTCTTGGTTTGATAATTTAGCTCGTTTTGGGATTTGCCGTCATGCCCTTGCGCCTTTGCGCCATTGAACCCTTAATTAGAATTCCGGACATGGTATTGCCCTGATTCGTTTTTTAAGTTGACCTAACGACAGGTTATTGAATTCATATACAAGTGAGATCTCATGAGCGCCACCCGTTGAACCAATAAGGTTGGAAATGGTGAAATCGTAGCTGTAGCCAATATGAAGCTGCTTTGTCTTAATTCCTATCAGACCAATGATTGCATCCCCTACCTGAGATGTTACCAGGGGTATTCCCCTGTACCATATACCAAATATAATCGGATCTTTATAAAAATACAGACCGAGATCAGACTGGTAGAATTTACCCTGTTTCTGAAAGTTAACAGCTACCGAAAGAATTTCCTGTGTTTTTTGACGCAACCGGGTCTGTTTTAAAATCTGAGTACCTCCATAAAAATTAAATTTAACCGGAAGGGTGGCATCATTCCCATAAAATGACATTTTAGGCGTAAGCAAATGATCGAGGGTAAATCCGGCCCAGGTTCTTGAATTATATACCAGTGCGGAAGTGGCAAAATCTATATCAGCTACATTATCGAAAGGAGGAGGTGTTACAGAAGGTGATGTTCCACTTCCTGTTATCTGACTATTAAAGACAAGTTTACCTATATCCAGCCCAAGATAATAGAATTTAAATTCAACTCCGGGTCTAATATGCCATTCCTTATTTATGTTAAAGTCATATGAATAGAGCAGTCCGATATTTGTAGTACTCAGATTTCCTGATCCTGCAACATCATAAGTTGCAAGTACGCCAATACCTGAATTGAAGTTCGGCATTGCTTTATCGAACGAAATGCTATAGGTATTAAACACTCCGGGAACAGCAGGCCATTGATCTCTGTAGTTAACAGCTAATCGGTATTCATTGGTCGCGCCTGCAAAAGATGGCGATAGATACAATGCGTTTGCGTAAAACTGGGAGAATGTAGGATCCTGACCAAAACTATCTGTTAAAATGATGAATGACAGCCCGACTAAATATATGATCCGCTTCACCAAAATAGATCCCGTTAGGTTTATATTGACGAAAATAGTCAAATGAAATTAAAATCTATTACGATTTAACGAATTTTATATCTAAAAGATTCGTCTTACCTCAATAATTTTACAAAAAGGCAAAAGAAATTGGATGAATGCCAGCAATTTTGTGATGAAGAATCGGATGAAGTTTAAACCTTATATCATCCTGTAAATATCAGTTTTTAAGAAGAGTTACGTCGCCCATTTTTAGAATAGGCTCCCCGTTTCTGAATTTTCCACGGACTTTCCAGATGTAAACGCCCGGTTCACATAATTGACCATTATTATAGCCATCCCAACCTAAATTTATATCATTACTTTCAAATATCTGGATTCCGAGTTTACTGAATATTTTTAGCTGATACTCGGAAACGCCTGAACTAGATGGATGAAATACAAGTGCAGCTTCATCACTCTTCGATGAATAATAACCGCCTGACGGGCCTTGTGTATTTGGTATGAAAGCATTCGGGAAATTAATAAAATACATTAAACCCGAAAGTGCATTATAAAAAGTTGCTGAATCTGAACAACCCCAATCTGACAGTACTTCAAGTCTAACATTCCAATTACCGTATTTTGCATAAATGTGACCGGGCTCAAATTCTTCAGAAGTGGATCCATCTCCGAAATCCCATTTGAAATGCACAGCATTAGTTGAATAATTCAGAAAACGGATCTCATCATTAGGATTTACGGACTTTTGGGAAGCAATTTCGAAATGTGCCTGCGGCCTGGGATGCACAGTTACCGTAACAGATGATGAAAAAAATTTCCCGTCATGGCAATAAATCTCCAGAACAACTCTATATTCCCCATCAATATCAAAGATCCATTCCGGATCCTTTTTGTTTGAATATCCACCATCGCCAAAGGTCCATCTGCAAGAATCACAGGAAGTTGATTTATAATGAAACCTGACTTTAAGCGGAGCACAACCAACAGTATCATGCGGATCAATTAAAAATGCCTCGGGTTTAAATCCACTCTGAAGCCTTTTCTTATCAGGTGTTGCTTCAGCAAATAGGCTATTTTTAGATAATGAGTTGGTTATACCAGTCGGCAAAGAAGTGCTGTCTTTGTGTGATTCAACCTCTTTTGAAGCTTCAGACTGTGATTTTTCAGAAGGTCTTGTAGCGTCAATACTCCTATTTGATTCGCTGTGAATTATAGTTGACTTACCCGGCATAATTCTGACAGGTTGTTCAACCGGGACTTCAATATATTTGCCTGTATCGGTTTTGTTTAAATTTCCAGGAATATCTAAAGGATTTAAATGATGAGAGCTATGTGATCCTGAAAAAAGCATTACAGCGACTGTTATCCCAGTTATCACAATTCCTCCAATATAATATATGTTTAACCTGGCAGGATTAAAACGCATGAATTCTTTTCTCGCAACCCTGCGCATAAGGATCGATTTTACTGCTGCATCAGGTAAAACCTCAACATTCTCCAATTTCTTCCTGAATAGCTCCCTTACGTTAATATTTTGCCTTTTCGTTTTCAATTCACTCTAAATCTAATATTCTAATTTTTCACCCATTCTCTGAATAACTGTTTTTCAATCTCCCCAGCTTTTCAAGCTTATCTCTTATTACTGCTTTTGCCCTGCTATACTGCGATTTAGATGTATTTGTATCTATACCAAGCATCTCAGCAATCTCTTTATGTTTATATCCTTCTACAGCGTACAGGTTGAAAACCATTCTGTAACCTGTCGGTAATTCATTCAGCACTTTATACAACTCATCGGATGTAAAAAAATCTTCCTCAAAACTGGTAATTCCTATTTCAACCGAAACATAATCCTCAATATCAACATGATAACGATATTTAAGATTTTTATGGTAATGAGTTATTGCGGTATTTACCGCTACTTTTCTTAACCAACCTATAAAAGAACCTGATCCTGTAAAATCCTTTATGTTATAAAATATCTTTAGAAAACTGTCCTGTAAAATATCCTCGGCCTCAGCTTTATCAGTTGCATACCTGAGACATACACCCAGCAAGAGACGCGAATACTTATCGTACAGCACCTGTTGTGCTTTTCTGTTATGTTTAGCACACAACTCTATTATTTGACGGTCACTCATCATAAACTGAGGACATTTCTAAGACTTTTCAATAAAATAAAAGGTTGCATAACACGAAAAAGTTTCTTCAAAATAAATAAAATCCTGCTTTTTTAAAGTTCCCTGAATGACAAAGGTCATTGAAAAATAATTTGAGATCGGCTTAATTTGTATTTTTAAGACAGATAAAAAGAAAGTTACTTTATTTAAAATAAAAATTCAAATTATGTTCAACAAATTTATAGCGGCAATATTGCCCTATTTCCCAAAGAAGTTTATCTGGATATTTTCGAGAGCATATATTTCAGGTGAAAATATTGAAGATGCGATGCATGTATCTAAAGATCTGAATAGCAAAAAAATAAAAGTGTCACTCGATGTTCTAGGTGAATTCATAAAAACTCTTGACGAAGCTGAGTCAAATAAAAAAGAGTATCTGCATCTCATCGATATTTCCTGCAAAAACAATATTGACGGTAATTTCTCCCTTAAACCTACAAGTTTTGGTTTACTGCTCGACAAGGAGATATGTTATAATCACATACGTGAGATTGTTGTAAAAGCTGCTTCGTACAACGGGTTTGTCAGAATTGATATGGAAGATTCTCCATGTACTGATGATGAGATTTTCTTATTCCGCAGGCTTAAGGCTGAGTTTCCTGCAAATGTCGGACTTGTTGTTCAGGCATACTTAAGAAGAACATTTAAAGATCTGGAACAAATGTTGGACCTGAACAGCAGTACAATTCCAGTAAATTTCAGACTGTGTAAAGGGATTTATATTGAACCTGAAGCTATCTCATTTAAGAAACATGATGAGATTAACCGGCATTATCTCGAGGACCTTGAATTCATGTTCAGGAATAAGATTTATGTAGGTATTGCCACCCATGACAAACCTCTCGTTGAAAGTGCATATAACCTTATAAAAAAATATAATGTCCCGAAGGACATGTATGAATTTCAGATGTTGTACGGGGTAACACCAAAACTTCGTGAAAGCATTGTAAATGAAGGACATACTATGAGAGTTTATGTTCCATTCGGAAAACAATGGTTTGGTTATTCAACACGGCGCCTGAAGGAAAATCCTAAAATGGCAAGTCACATTATAAAAGCAGTATTTTATAAGGGATAATACGACGCACGACACACGATTCACGACTCAAGGAAAATCAAATTGGGTTTCTTCCTTGTATCTTGCTTCGTAAGCCGCGAGTCTATCTTCTAACTTTTATCGTTTAAGGGTTTCAAAGTATTTTTTCTGGATCTGATCAAGCTCCTGCTTTGTTAGCTTTTGTTCCAACGGAGGAGGTTTTTCAGGCATTCTATGAATAAGAAGATAAGCCGCTGGGAGTAATAAAAGTGGATTTATGCCAGCAATCATGTCAGAAGGAATGCCACCTTTCTCATAAGCATCAACTTTCTGTCTCTGACGTAACAAATCGTAGTTGGCTGCCGGATCTCCAAGCTTTCCCTGAGTAGTACGTCCCTGGTAGGCAGATATAGCCACATTATACCTGGCATTATCCATTATAGAAGGGACCTTACTGGGCGCATTAAAAATATCAGATTTAAGGTTGGTATACCTCGGAAGAATGACGACCTCACCGATTGTTACAGTATCGCTATTCATAAAGATGCCGGCAATAAACTCCCTTCCCGGTAGGGTATCACTTACAAACAATAATGAAGGTTTGTAGCCCAGATGTCTGAAGAGAATTGAATCATTTCTGTGAACAAAAAAAGAAAAAGTACCGTCTGAATTACTAACCGAATTAAAGACATTGTTAATCATAACCTGCGAATTGGTCAGCGGAGAAAGGGTACTGGCATCCATCACCATACCACAAAAAAGAATTCTTGTTCCTGTATTTTCCTGTTCCTGACAGTAACATGAGAGAATTATGAAGAAAGATAAAGTAATAAAGAGGAAAATGCGCTTCATATACTTTAATTCTTTACAACCTGATTATCAGTTCTTTTAAGCTCCTTTTTGGAACATGATGATTTTTGTTTTTGTCTCTCCAGTATTTCACATTGGACTCTTTAATATCTTCAATAATTACATTTTCAACAGGTTTTCCCAAGGCAATTATTAAAAGAGTATCAAAATTATCTGGAATTGAAAGTTCGTTGCTTAGTTCTTCGCGTTTAATTGATCCGATTATACATCCTCCAAGACCTGCATCAGTGGCTCCAAGTAAAATACTGTGTGCAGCAATTCCGTGATCGACGCCAAATATATCAGATATTGATTTATCCCCAAGAATAATAATATAAGCTGTTGGCCTTTCTCCTTTTTCTGGTCCAGGCCAATCCGTAAGATATCCGGCCCAGGCTATGTATGGGAAAATCTTTTCGCAATCCTTTGTAGTATTGTAATACAGATATTTCAGAGGTTGTTTGTTTGCCCCTGATGATGACAGCCGTGCCAGATCAATAAACGACTCGATTTTTTTAGAATCGATTTTGTGTGATTCGTCGAAACGACGATAAGACCGGGTTTTTAATATCAGTTCCTTTAAGTTCATGATCAGTGTTTTTGTTAATCAGAGATATATTAAAAGGTGTAAATCTCCTATGTATTATCTGTAAAAGATGGATATGAAAATTATCAGAACCTGTTCGAAACCTGCTCCCAATCAAGAATTTCCCAGAAGGACTTTATGTAGTCGGGACGTTTATTCCTGTAATCAATATAATATGCATGTTCCCATACATCGCAAGTTATCAGAGGTTTGAGTCCTCTCCTTAAGGGGTTGCCGGCGTTTGATTCCTGTATAATCTGAAGTGTTCCGTCATCTTTTTTTACAAGCCATGCCCAACCTGCTCCAAAAAGTGTGACTGCAGCTTTATTAAATTGTTCCTTGAATGAATCCAATGAACCAAATGAACTATTAATTGCATCCGCGAGACCACCTTTTGGGATCTTTCTACTATTGTGAGCAAAGGATTCAAAATAGAATGTGTGATTCCACACCTGAGCGGCATTATTAAATATGCCGCCTTCAGCTTTCTGAATAATTGTTTCCAGACTGGCCTTTTCAAATTCAGTGCCAGGTATCAGCCCATTCAGGTTATTGACATATGCCTGATGATGTTTACCATAATGGAAATCAAGCGTTTCTTCACTTATATATGGAACAAGTGCATTCAGCTTGTACGGAAGTTTTGGTAGTTCAAATGCCATGATTTAAATATTTTGATTAATACTTTTAAAACTTAAACAAGGAACACTTATCAATGTTCAAATTTAGCATATTCAAACCATAGTTTTATTAGAGGGTTGTCAGGAAAATCCTGGCAGGTAACGCAGGAATAACTCCCTTCTCTCCTGCAATCCTGAAGAGTTCAACAATTGCTTCTCTTCCTTTTTTACCCAGATTGAGGGTATATTCATTCACGAACAGTTTGATGTGATTATTCATAATAGTACTGTCCATCTCCCTGGCATTATCGGAAACAAAGTCGTAAGAGGCAAAAGAATCCTTATATGCATATTCAAGACTTCTTCTGACTACACGATTAACTTTCAGAGCAATATCATCAGGAATACTTCTCTTTATAACAATAGCGCCCAAAGGTATTGGAAGCCCTGTAAGAGTCTCCCAGTACTCGCCCATATCAGCCAATTTATGTAGTCCCCGTCTGAAATATGTGAATCTTGTCTCATGGATTATAAGTCCGGCATCAACTTCATCTTTTAACAAAGCATCTTCAATATCTGAAAAAAGATATTCGGTTTTATTAACCACTTCAGGCCAGGCTATACTGAAGAGGAGGTTGGCAGTGGTGTATTTACCCGGTATTGCAATCTTCAAGCCAGGCAGTTCTGAAATACCAATACGATTCTTGCTTATAAGCAATGGTCCATTCCGGTGGCCGAGCGCACTTCCGGCATCCAGGATCAGGTAATTTTGTGCTACATAAGCATAAGCGTTATAGCTTATTTTCGTAACATCAATATCTGCACTAAGAGCTTTTCTGTTCAACTCTTCAACATCTGTAAGAAAATAATCAAACTCCAACCCTTCTGTATCAATTCTACCATGTACCATTGCATCAAAAATGAATGTATCATTAGGACATGGTGAAAAACCCAATGTTAATCTCATATTCTCACTACAGTATTAAAAGTACATCAATAAGTTTTTCTGACAGATTATTAAGAGCGAGATCGATGTTCCAGTTATTTTTATCGCGAGGTTCAACTTTGTTTGAAATTGCTCTCAGAGCCAGAAAAGGAATATTTTCCCGGGAGCAAATATAGAAAAAAGTTGCGCCTTCCATAGTCTCAATGTCAGGATTAAATTTTTTTAATAGCTTTCCTTTGGTTGTCTCAGAGCCGGTGGCAGTGTTGACCGTAATTGCTCTAACCGGTTTTAAAATGCTCTTCATCTTTTCATTATACCTGGTATCTGTATAAAGAAGACCATCCTTATAAGGGAAATCATTCGCGCTTATCAGTCCCGATTCGGAAAGTGTAAGAAAATTTTCGCCGTCTTCAACTCCTGCATCTGCAAAACAGTCGGAAACTGGCATAACAACATCTCCAATATTTATTCTATCGTTAAAACTTCCTGCAAGTCCGGCATTAATAGCAAGGTCAGGTTTTTCATTAAGTGTAATCCATTGTTTCAAAGACCACGCAGTCGCCATCGATCCTACCCCTGTTATAAGCAAGTCCGTTTCAAAGCTTTCTAACCTGTCATTATGCAACATTATTTCCCTGAATTTTTTCAGGGTATCGCCTTCCGGCCTGGTTGCCGTTACATATAATATTTTAAATGACATGGTTATATCTATGTCCTTTTCGATTGAAAGAGTAGTAAATATATCGCTTTTATGAATTATAAAGATCAAAATTATTGGTTAATATTGTATTATAAATATACCAGAGTATGATATATCAGACGCGTCGGGAGAGATTCTGCGCTGCCCACAGGATGTTCAAAAAGGAGTGGTCCGATGAAGTTAACCAGAAAGTTTTCGGGAAATGCTCCAATCCAAACTGGCATGGGCATAACTATGTTTTATGGGTAACTGTCAAAGGTGAGCCTTCAGATGAACATGGATTTATCATGAATATGAATATCCTGAAACAGATAATACTCGAAAACGTGATTAATAAGATTGATCATAAAAACATTAATCTTGAGGTAGACTTTATGAAAGGTAGAATTGCAACAACTGAAAACCTTGCTATTTCTATCTGGAATGCATTAAACCCTTTTATAGAGAAGGAAGGGGCAAGTCTCCACCGTATTAAAATAGAAGAAACTGAAAATAACTCAATAGAATATTATGGTTAAAAAAATAGAAAAAGTAAATGATGGCACCGGTCTGGTTGTTGACGGATATAATAAAATTGAAACTTGGAATAGTGAAACTATAGAAGAAATTGCATCTATGTACCGGAGGATACTTAAGCTGATAGGTGAAGATCCTGAAAGAGAAGGGCTAGAAAAGACACCCGTAAGAGTCGCAAAGGCTCTTAACTTTCTGACGATGGGGTATAACCATAATCCCTGTGAGATTATTAACTCCGCAAAATTTAAAGAAGATTACAAACAGATGGTTATTGTAAAAGACATAGATTTATATTCCATGTGCGAACATCATATGTTGCCGTTTTACGGAAAAGCACATGTTGCCTATATTCCGAATGGCTATATTACAGGTCTGAGTAAAATAGCCAGAGTAGTAGAGTCATTCAGCAGGAGGTTACAGGTTCAGGAAAGACTTACAATGCAAATAAGGGACTGCCTTCAGGATTGCCTTAATCCTCTTGGAGTGGCAGTTGTTATTGAAGCACAGCATATGTGCATGCAGATAAGGGGGGTACAGAAACAAAACTCTGTAACAACTACTTCAGCTTTCACAGGGATTTTCCTTGAAAAACTGAATACCCGTGAGGAGTTTATTCATCTGATCGGCACCAAGCTTCATTAGATCCATTCTCTCGCTGATAACACAGATTTTCGCTGATCTGCGTTAATCAGCGCAATCTGCGGGAAAATAAAAATTATTCTTTTAAACTATTTTTTTTATTTTTGCGCTCCATTGCTAGAAGTATCAAAAACTAATATCAAGAGTTTATGAAAGCATACATATTTCCTGGTCAGGGGGCTCAGTTTTCAGGTATGGGTAAAGATCTTTATGAGAAATCGACGGAGGCAAAAGATTTGTTTGAAAATGCCAATTCAATACTAGGATTCCGGATAACCGATATTATGTTTGCCGGTACAGAGGAAGACCTGAAACAAACCCGGGTAACTCAGCCAGCTGTTTTTCTGCACTCAACAATTCTGGCAGCCATTCTTGGCAGTTCCTTCAGACCCGATATGGTTGCCGGTCATTCGCTTGGTGAGTTCTCGGCACTTGTTGCAAATAAAACTCTTACCTTTAAAGACGGGCTTATTCTTGTTTCAAAAAGAGCGTTAGCTATGCAGAGGGCATGTGAAAAGACTCCTTCAACCATGGCTGCAATTCTCGGTTTGGATGATAAAATAGTTGAAGATGTTTGTGCTTCATTAAAAGAGGTTGTTGTCCCGGCTAACTATAACAGTCCCGGACAAATAGTGATATCGGGTTCAATTAAAGGTATTGATAAAGCGATAGAAATACTTAAGGAGAAAGGCGCTAAAAGAGCAATTAAACTTGCTGTCGGAGGCGCTTTCCATTCACCATTGATGGAACCGGCTCGTATGGAGCTTGAAGAGGCAATTAGAAACACCGTCTTCAACAAACCGATATGCCCTGTTTATCAGAATGTTAATGCCAATCCATCTATTGATCCCGGGGCTATTAAATCTAACCTGGTTTCTCAGCTTACCTCTCCTGTGCAATGGACTCAAAGCGTAATTAATATGATCTCCGATGGCGCAACATCATTTGTTGAGGCAGGTCCTGGATGCGTATTATCGGGGTTGATAAAGAAAATAAACAAGGATGCCATTACGGAGAGTGCATCTTTCTGATATAAGCAGTTTTATAATACACTTTTATTTGAACAGGAGTGTTACATTCTGAAATACCGACTCATTCAGTGACAAAGCAACCGGACAAGTTTTTACACAATTATTCAGGATTTTTTTTTGCTTATCTGAATAATCATGAGAGGTAAAATCATACTCTATTCTGATTTCACCAATTTTTCTTGGATTATCAGTCATTATTTTTGTGACAGTGCAAGTACTTCCATCAATTGAGAATGAATGTTCCCGGGCTGCTATACTCATTATGGTAAAGATGCAACTACCGAGTGCGGAAGCAACCATATCTGTTGGGGAGAAGTTTTCCCCTTTCCCCTTATTATCAACAGGTGCATCGGTTATTATTACGCTTCCTGATCTGAGATGAACTATTTCAGTTCTCAGATCTCCCAGGTATTTTGTTTTTGCTGTTTCCATAATTATTTCATTTAGTTTATTTTTATTTATTCTTTTAATTATTAACCCCCTTCCCAACCTTCCCCCAGGAGGGAAGGGGTAACTTAGATC
>Ga0224523_1000941_pt1 | contig 13286 bp, 10 predicted proteins | sample CFST50metaG_FD_182732 | JGI IMG/M metagenome (GOLD analysis project Ga0224523, IMG submission 182732) | Peat soil microbial communities from Stordalen Mire, Sweden - C.F.S.T50 | ecosystem: Environmental > Terrestrial > Soil > Wetlands > Peat | place: Sweden: Norrbotten County, Stordalen Mire...
TGGTTCATCAGCATAATTGAAGATCTGAATTCCCTTCGAACATTTTTCAATGACAAACATTGTTGCGGCTACTAAATTTTCTACATAAGCTATCGACTTAATATTTTCTCCATTGCCAACCATAATAAACCGGCCGTCGCATACCTGACGTATTAATCGGAAAATATTTGCTTTGCTATTTGGTCCGAAAACAACAGTCGGCCTAATAATAATAGCTGTTCTATCAGGATCCCCCTTAGCCCAAGCGGTTACCAATCGTTCTGCCGCCAGCTTCGATGCACCATACGGATTATTAGGGGCAGGAGCTGTTTCTTCGTTCGTGTTCGATTGTGCGCCGTAAATTGCAACCGAACTATAAAGTATGAATTTTTTAATATACGCATTAGATGCTTCTTCTAAGAGGACTTTTGTTCCCTGTTCATTCACATGAAAATAATCCGCTTCCGTAATACCAAAATCCTTATGTTCGGCAGCCAAGTGAATGATTGCATCAACGTCATGCATCGATTGGCGAACAATATTTCGATCAAGAATATTGCCATCAATTTGTGAAAATCCATTTAAAATATCTTTTCGAGGCCGAATATCAATTCCACGAATTGTATTTCCTTTTTCAAGGAGAAGACCTGTAAGATATTTCCCGATAAAACCCGAGTTGCCGGTAACAAGTATCATTTGCTTCATTCTATTGATGGACGTTATGGTTTCCTTTGTGTTGTAATGCTTCAATCAATTCATGATATTTAAATGCAATGGCTTCCTTGGAATAATTTGCCTTGACATATTCCCTTCCCTTCATACCTTCGGCGGGCAGTGATTTTCTCTCATGAAATGCATTGAGGATCGCATTGGAAAAAGCTTGACGATCTCCGATCGGTACCATCCTGCCGCATCCAGATTGTTTTGCAATCCAGCGAAGTTCTGATTCATCATCGACGAGTGCAATAATCGGTTTTGCACAAGAAAAAATTGAATAAATTTTTGAAGGTACCCCATCCTTGCTTCCGGCCATGTTCATCGGAATGATGCTTATATCACAACTTGCATTGATCTCAGGCATAAGTTCCTTTTGTTGATAGCCGAGCAGGATGACATTGTTTAAATTTCTATTCTCAATCTCTTTTTGGACCCAATCCTTTTTGAATCCATCACCCACGAGAACAAATCGTATAGCATATTTTGATAGATTTTCTGCGGCAAATAAAACTGAGTCCCAATCCTGCACAATACCGATATTGCCGGCATAAAGTACAATGAAATCCTTCTGAAGCTGATGTTTTGATGAGAATTCATTCGTTCGTGCTTTTGGACAATAAAATTTTGTGTCTACAAAATCAGGGATCATCTGCAACTTGTTCTCAGGAACCCCTCTTTTTCTGATTACTCTCATAAACTGTTCTGCAATTGGGACAATCACTGTATTTTTTTTATAGATAAACTTTTCCAGCCAATTCAGAAAAGCAATAAAAGCTCGATTCTTAACGATGCCTTGACGAATAGCAACATCCGGATAAAGTTCGGCAACCTTGTATACCGAAGGAGCGTTCCACCAAGATCCAAGCAGCCAGGACATAACGGCGATAGTAAGGGGAGGCGACGTTGCAATCACAATATCTTGAGTCTCTATCTTGAACATCGCAGCCGCTAATGAAATAATGTGAAAACGAATATAATCAAAGACGCGCATCCACACTCTATTGCCTTTATGAGGCACTTTTACATGCCAGACTGGAATACCATCAACCTCGCTATAATACAATAATCCGATCCAACAACGACGCATAGTTTGGCGTGCAGCCGCGGAAGGAATAATGTTATAGTGGGGAGTTGTAGTCAGCACAGTCACTTGATGCCCCAATCGCTTAAGTTCAACAGCCAGATCAGTCATCAAATATGCGGTGGAATTACCGTCCGGTGAAAACACCAAGGAATGTAGAAGAACTCTGCTCATTATACCTCTTTGCTCAAATCGTGGACGTTGATTTTATTGTTTTGTACTGGTAATTCTAAAAGCTGCAGACGACATGCCCGGGGGAAATTCAGCATCTCTCCGGATGTTTTCCCAATTATCTTTGAACCATTGAATTGTATGCTTGAGTCCAGTTTCAAAGTCCATTTTTGGCGTATAACCTAATAATTCGTTAGCTCTGTCAATGGAAGCAAGAAGTCTTTTTTTGGTGTCCCATATGCGGCGTTCTGCTCTCATCACACCTGCTTTGTTTCCGGTTAATTCGTTAATGTGTTCAGCCATTTGCAATATATTCACTTCAGATCCTGAAGCGATGTTCATCTCCTGGCCAATAGCTTTTTCGTAATAGGCAGCTCTCAATAATGCATCCACGATGTCCATGACGTACGTAAAATCTCGAGTTTCCTCACCGCTTCCCGTAAAAGGCAGCGGTAATCCGGAAAGAGCTCGATATATAAAGTTAGGAATTACATTTCTATATTGTCCCGGAACTTCTCCCGGACCGTATGAATTGAAAAATCTTGTTTTAACAATTGGCAGTCCATAATGATGATGAAAAAAATTTGCATACAGTTCACCCAGCATTTTCGTTATTTGGTATGGAGTTGTAAGATGCATGGACATAAAGTCTTCTTTAAGAGGCAAAGGGGCCGCCGATCCATAGATGGAGCATCCTGATGAAGCATAGACCAAGCGCCGTACGCCGCACATCTGCGCATACTGATAGACCAATAATGTTCCCAAACCATTCGTCATTAAATCATGTTGAGGAAAGTCGACTGAGTTCTGATTGGCAAAAAATGCTGCTAAATGATAAACAATATCCGGCTTAAGTACAAAAACACGTTTTAAAGCTACTTCATCTGTTACAGATCCTTTCACAAAGAGAACATTCGGCAAAGAGGGTATATTCCACTCGTAGCCTGCTGACATATTGTCGAACACGATGACCATACGCGCACCGAGTCCGGCGATAGTACGAGTCAGGTTTGTGCCTATTGCGCCTGCACCTCCTGTAATCAAGATTATTTTATTTTCAAAATTATTTTTGTGCTCTTCCATTGAATCTCCTTCTCTTTTCAAAGTTAAAACCATCAAATACTATTTTTGCGGTGGACATCAATCCGCTGTTACAAGACAAACTGTTCATCATTCCGAGTTATTTCCCATATACTTTTCTCATCCACGCGACATACCGACGGATTCCTTCATGAATATCTATTTTGGGATCATGTTTTAAATCCCGACGTGATTTTGAATAGTCAACGACCTTTACACGTGTCGTAAAGCCCTCTTCTCCTTTGTATACCGCAAGCGAAGGATCGGCCCCGGTTTCTTTTAGAATTATATCCGATAGTTCCTCAATGCTGATAACCCACTTCTCCGAGCTTCCGATATTATAGACCTCGCCAGGTATAAACTTATCCGATATATTTGCAAAAGTCCTACATGTATCCTCAACATAATCGAAAATTCTTTTGTGACCCTTATAAACTGTAAAATTTTGATTCATAAGACAGTGATAGACAATAATTGGAATCACCCCTCTATATCGGCTGTAATATTCATGAGGGCCATAACAACCGACAGGTCGAACGCGCACTACTTCAACGCCGAACATAGCGGCATGGTTTAAACACTGCAGTTCCCCTGCCCATTTGGTAATTGCATAATCATTCATCTGCTTTATTGGTATGCGCTCCATAACATCTTCCGACATCAATTCATCGTAATCCCCATAAACCTCGGCGCTGGAAAAGAAAATCATCTTAAAACGATGCTGCTCCTGAAGCCGGAGCATATTTTTTGTTCCGACGACATTCGTACGCCAGAGATTTTCATAATGATCTTCTCCGTTCCAGCGGCCGTATTCGGCAGCTAAATGATAGACAAAATCAAACTTGTGGGATCTGAAGATACTGTCCATTTGCTGATATACACCCGTATCTGCTTTCAAGTGCTGCGGATCTTCTCCTTGTAAAATATCCGACGTCCAAACATCATGGTTCCTCGAACGCAACTCATTGACTAAGTTGGTACCAATAAATCCTCTGCCGCCTGTAATAAGTATTTTAGCCATTCAGTTTCTCCTAATATTATTCACTTGGACATTTTCTATTGCCATCGCAATATTTAAGCAATAAGTTATTATTTAGTTTTCATATTCCAATTGATGCTCCTTATTCAAGAAGGAGAGAATAGCACGCTGTACGTCTTCGATCGAGACATTTTCGATGCAATGCGAATTTGGTGCATCGCAGCTCTCGACACACGGATATTTAGGAACATCTGGCTGCAAGATTATTTTCCGACTAGTCCAAGGTCCGAATCTTGCCGGTGATTGACGATCCAGAAGATTGCCGTTTATTGGATGACATGATATTTCAATTACCGGAATATCCTGAGAGGCTGCAAGATGCAATAGTCCAGAATCGTTACCAATAAAAAGATTACATTGCTTAAGAAGAGCACAAGCTTGACTTAATGTCGTTTGACCTATTAAATCCATTGTAGATTCTTTTGTAGAATGAACAATCGCATCTCCCAACCACTTTTCGTTTTTGTCCCCCAAAACAAGAAGCCTTGCATTAAAAGAATCACAAAGCCATATCCCTAATTTAATATAACGATCAATTGGCCATCTTCTTCTATCATGTCGTGCACCAGGAGCAAGAGCAATGAGCATGCTCTTTACTCCTTTCTCTTCGGCTTTTAATATCGTATCTGCAAACATACGATCCTTCAAAGTAAAGTTGAAGGCAGCTCCATCCATTATCGGATTACCACCTAAAAAACAGACAATATTCATATTTTTTTCATATTCATGAATCTTTGCCGAATTTTTTATGCATGCCGTTAAAAAAGAATCAAATCCATTATTATAATATTTTTTTTTGTTGTTTACTTTTTCCGAATATGCAAGGTTCCATTTCGTTTCTGCAAAAAATGATATAAAACTTGCATAATATTCATCCTTATCCCATCTTGGGTTTATAGCCAAATTAAATTTTAAAGGAGCAAGTATTTTTCGCGCAAAAATCATCGACCGTATCGGTAAAACAAATGGTTTGAGCATCCTAGGACAAGAAGTATCGAATCCAATGACATTGTCAATATAATTACAATTTCCAATGAGCATGGCGAATTCTTTTTTAACAACCAGTGTAATTTTTGCATCTTGGAATAATTTTCTGAGCGAACTTAGAAATCCTATCGACAACATCAAATCGCCTAAACCATCCATTCGAACTATCAAAATAGATTTAATTTCATTTATTTCAATATTGTGAAAATCATTTGATTTTTGTGTTTTAAAAAACATAAGTGAGGCAATATTTCTGGCAATATATGACTGCGCCGCAATAAATATTCCAATGCAATGCCATATGATTGGAACTAGCCGATCATATTCTATGTCGTGATTAGATTTATGCATTTAAATCATATTTAATATATTACAGTTTAATCAATTACTTTATTTATCGTCTCTCATTTCCATCTTCACTATTCCCTCTCCTTCGTAGAACTTACCTATAAAATAATCTCTTATCCCTTTCCACGCCGCAATGGCAAAATTTCGTCTTGTAAATATCCATAAGAACATTTTTATATTTGTGGTAAAAAGGACGTAGAGAATAGCGAATATTTTACGCCATCCATGGAGAATTGAGGATGCTAGTAAAAGACGATTTCTGATATTATAGTATAGAGCTATAGAAGAGGTATTTCGATGTATTATTTTATGATAAATACAAGAAGCAGGAACAAATGCAAGTCTGTATCCATGCGATAACAATCTAATGGAAAGCTCAGTATCTTCAACATACATAAAGAACTGCTCATTAAAACCTCCAACCAGATTCAACACCTCCTTATTTATCAACATAAGACATCCGCTAACAAAACTAACATATTCTATTTTTTTTGATTTTAAGCTGGAAACCGACCTACCCTGTAACCGAGTATAACTAGATGTTCGTAAAGGGCTCCATGTCCCTCCACCATACCAAATTGTTTCTTTTTCAGGAAAATAACATATCAGCCCGGTTGCACATGCAATAGTAGTGTTTTGTTGAAGTGCTTCTACGAGTGGTTCTAAAAATCCGGGTTCAACAATTGTATCGTTGTTAATAAAAAGAATATATGATAATTCTTGAGAACGGACGTGGTTGAATCCATAATTATTGCCACCTGCAAAACCAAGATTTTTTCCCGTTTGCAATATTTCAACATTTTCAGCACTAACCGAGTTTCTGAAAATACTTTCACAATCATCTCCAGAACCGTTATCCACGATAACGATATGCAAAGGTTTATAAGTGCATGCCTGCAAGGATAGAACACATTCAATAGTATCTTTTGTGTTTTTATAATTTAAAACGATAACAGCGACTAAAGGATTCATCTCTTAAATGCTAATATGCTATTCTGAATCAATATTTTCTTTTCTTCTTTTTTATATCCGAAATTAAAAACAATTGACGCATATATAATAAATGCTACGACGGACACATACCAAAAAGAGTAATGAGGGAATAGTATCGTCACAATAAACATCATGATCGTCAAACATAAAGGCAATATATTATTTAAAGAAAACAGCTGATAATAATATGATTTTTTGACAGTGACAATATATCCGATACCGACTAAAGCATTCACTATAAGGGATACTATTGCGGCACCATATATTCCGTATTTTGGAATGGCAATCATATTTAACAACACATTAACAACAGTCGCCACTACAACAAGAAACATACGCTTGTATTGTTGTCGAGAAGTGGTTAACATCAAAGCGGGTATTTCTACGGAATATCTTATAATCACAACAATTCCGAATATTTTCATAAGAGATACGGCTGCATTATATGATTTTAAACCATACAAAACATTGATGATCGATTCTGCTCCAACAATTAAAAACAAACCCAGAAAAAGACCAATATGAATGAGCATTCTATTTAAAACAGATCCCAGTTTTATCCATTGCATTCTATCGTTGTCATACAGACGTGCAAGGCTAGGCAGGGTCGCCGCAATAGTGATATCTGGTAAAATAAGACAAAGTGCTATAATTCTAAAAACTGATTGATAAATACCTACTTCATGATCCCCTCTCCAAAGCGAAATAAGCATCGTATCAACGGTAAAAAAAAGATTGCCAAAAATAAAATAGATACCGAAGACTGAAACATCTTTCCAGATTGATTTGATCCATAGAAGATCTATAATGGGAAATATTCTAGGAACTCGTTTTGATATTTTATAAATAGCAACAATTAAACCATAAACACGAGAAGAAACAAAACTAAGAGCAATATACTCTAAGTCTACATGCAACCCTCCAAGAATTATGAGAGATACAAGGAGAAATAAATTTATAGTTAACGTAATGTTGGTTTCATGATGAAGTTCATCAAACCCCCTAAAAAATGCAAACAAAGAATTCAGAAGCGCCGAGAAAAATAGATAGAGGCTAAAAATAAAAATAAAATTGCGTGCACCCTCTGATATTCCATGGATTAATGTATAGCTACACATTAATATTACAGCAATAAACGATAAGACACATTTCATTCCAAACATTCTAGGAATAATATTATATGCCTCCTCGCGTTTACTTGCAATTATAGTAGTGGAAAGCAAATCAAAGCCAAAATCTGCAAATAATGTAAAAATAATCGCAAGCGTATGAGCAGTCGTAAATTGTCCGAACAAAACAGGTCCATAATATTTTGCAACAAGAATAAATAAGAAAGCATTGGCTGATAATCTTATTGCTGAGGATAAAACAGAATATATTATGTTGCGTCGAAGTGTATAAATAAGTGATGTCATAATTGAGCTTTATTTCACAATTCTGCGGTAATAAATATTTGGTTCTTGACACTCACTGTATATATACGACACAAATTCAAACCATAATATTTTCTGACACCCAATAGCCGTAGTAACGCTAAATGCGACAGGTCCAAGTGTCGTGTTAAAAATCATATTGTATCTCATTCTTCGTATACCTGAAATCACACCATTAAAATATTCTTCTGGACATTGATACACATGTACAATTCTACATTTGTTATTATACTATAATTTATTTGCATTCATTTGCCTAATTATTGTATTCTAATCATCCTTCCTTCCCCACCGGATATGGTCGGGAGGATGAAAGTCGAACAATTGATCTTTATATTGATAATCGTTCTTTTTTCCGTATATGACAATGAAGTAATTTCGTCAAAATCGACAACGCTTGGCGCAAGCCATACTTTTTCTATTTTCCCTTTCAGCACAATCTCTATGTTGGAAATGGAAGTCAAATCTTTATTGACAATAAAAAGATATGTATGTTTTAAATTTTTAAAAACTCCGGCCATAACTTGATCATTTCCAATCGATGCGATAACTTTTGAATTTTGATTAAGAGTATCAGACATCCATTGTTGTTGATTTGGAAAATTTGTGACATGATATACAGCAATATTCTGAACATTCATAACAACAGGTGCAACGACTTTTTTAACATATAAATTGATGCGCTTGACAATCTCATATGTCAATGTTTTATTTCCATTGCGATCAAAAAGAGATGTACGAAATCCGTTTTCCGATGGCGGCCAGAACGTAAAAGCAATGAGGCCCTTAGCCCCATAAGCAAGAGGACAAAAAAACATAAAGTACAAGTGTGCCTCATTGGGATCGATATAGTCATAATGGCCAACAGTCATTGGATATGCCCAAAACGGACGTAATCCGGCCTTCGCTCTCACAATGGCGAGATTATAAAAATAGTCTCTCCGTACCGTTCCATTTTTGAAAAACGGATAGTGATCAAATGAAACTACTGCCGGCCTGAGACTATCGATATAATACGTGAGATATTGTTCGTAGTCTTCCATTTCTGGTTTGTCTAAAGAGCCATCTTTATTGCCATGTTTAAAACCGCCCCAATTATTATCGGCAGCAAAAGAACCTACAAGATTTAAATAGACAAGCTTATGGGGTTCAGAAGATTCTATAAACCATTTCCAGCTTGAAATATTCTCTAGATGCGTCGAATTAAAATGAGGCTCATCCCCTAAATTATACCCGTAGAGAGCATTGCGTTCGTTAGCAGCAAGATTTCTATATTGAGTTATAAGAGAAACCCCATTGATGGAATCAAAAGGATGATCATATGCTTGAAAATATCTATTATCAGAAACCAAGTAGAAAAGACCAAGCTTCGATGCAATCGATAATGCACGCACCATTCCATCGTACTCATGATTAATAAAACGATTTTCTTGAGTCCCTGTAAGCAAATTGAAATAAGCATCCTTTGCCAATTGAAAACTTGAACTATCTTTTTCAATTGAAAGACCTAAGCAAGGAGGATCATAAAATGTTCCCAAAATAAAATCTTTCTGGTACCATTCTGTCTGAGCAAAACAAGGCACACAAATTGCTACTAATAAAATGGTATTACATATTTTACTAAATCTATGAATTTTCGCCCCTTTTCATATTTCCATCTCTCAAAGTATCAATGTTAAAAAGCATGCCGCTATAAAGAACCATTAAAGCGAATGATTCATGTTGAGGTGTAACGACCCAAAATAAACTTCCAATTGCGAAAATTAAAAAGGATCCTAAAAAGCCAGTTGCAGGAGCTTGGAGCATTGATCCGACGGATTTTGACATGCTCTGCAGTCCTATTCTTATAGATCGATACATAAGCACAATCCATGCAATTCCGCCAACAATACCCGTCTCCGTAAAAGCTTGAATATATTGATTATCGACATAACCCATACCTTCGATAGGATTACCTAATTGCCCCGTTAAGTAATTGCTAAAACGCAGGTTTCCAATACCAATACCGAAAAACGGATGTTCAAGGAAGTGTTGAATAGCCATTCTCCATACATTGAGACGCATGTATATTGCCAGATCCTGGGTAGAGTGTTTTTCCCCCGATCCATACCTGAAAGCACCTTCAAAAGCTTTCATAAAATATTTCATATCAATGACACCTAGAAGATTAATCATTCCTACAAGGAATACAATCCCCATCATAATTCCCATGATAAGTAATATTTTTTTTAGAGAACTTTGTTTTGTCCATATCAGCAAGAACAGAACAACGATAAACAATGCCCCTATCCATGCTCGTGTTTGACTCAGAATGAGAGCTAAGCCCGAAAAAGGCATCGTAACGATTGCCCATAACCTTGTATTTTTTTCAACCGGATACGAAAGAGCTGAAAAAGCAAGAACTAACGTTGAACCTATGATAGCTCCGTACGATCCACCATGCAAACCAAAAATACGCTCAGCTACACCGCTATCCAGGCTTTTAATGATAAATTGAATTATTCCAACGAGAGAAGCACACAATCCTCCGATCATTAGATACAAAAATATTTTCTTGATATATTGTTCTTTACGTCCGCAATAAAACACTACCATAAAAAATGCTATAAGGACCTCCATATATCGAACAAGCTGTTGCATTCCTGTTTTATTAGAATGTGGAGCGGCAAAAAAAGATACAATTGCCGCAGATATAATAACAATTACCGGAATAAGGAATATTTTCGGAAATAATATTTTTTCTTTTGTTACAATAAGCCGAACCAGCCAAACACTAAATATAATCAAAAAAACAAGTTCAGAAATCCGTAATCGTGTTTGGGTTTGAGAAAGTATGATCGGATTCGTCAGACAAAAGGGAACAAACAGAAATGCCGCTTCAAATTGAAACAGAGCCAATACGCATACAATGGCCGAAATAATTACAATATAATAATAAAACATAGCATCATAGATCACACAGGCATAAAACGATCCAAGAAGCACAGCTAAAAACACTATTACCGTTATAACGACCCTATTCGAAAATAGCACTCTAAGACCTTCATGAATTCTTAGGAATCTTTTTTTATCTGAATTTCTTATAAAAGCTTCTAATATCATTTTGTACTGCAAGAGATAAACTCAGTAACGATTGATAAAGGGCAGTATCGTTCTTCTTTTCATTACTTAATCGTTCATAGAGAGCGGTATAGAGAAATGTTCCAAAGACGCCAATCAAAGCGCCAGCAAGAATAATAAAAAGTCTTTTTGGTTTTGCTTTTCGCTCGGCAGGGGAAGCATAATCCAGCACAATGACAGAAGGTGTGCTGCGTTGTTCTTCCACTTTTGCCTGCTCATAGAGCGGCGTAATAAATTGAAGAATTTTATATTGGATTTCAACTTCACGCAACTTGCGTATATATTCTCCGCCCAAATCCGGTATTTTACTAAATGGGACAAAGACATTCATTTCCTTTGTGGAAACATTTACTCCGCTATTCATTTGAGATAATTTTTTATGAAGTTCGTCAATTTCAATCTGTGTCGCAATCACAGATGGATTATCTGATGATTGAGTTCTGCGAAACACTTCTCCTTGAACTTCTTTGATCACAAGTTGTCCGGTTATTTCAGCGGCAGCCTTGATGGAGGCCTCTGTTTGTTCAGGCATGGCGATAACACCATATTTTTTTTGGAATGCTTTCAGGGAATCTTCAGAGGCTGCAAGATCAGACAGATTTTTATTATACCGTTCCTCAATAAATTGACGGTTTCCGCGTGCATTTTGCACTTGCAATTCCGTGTTTTTCTTATTGAGCATCTCTACAAAATAGTTAGCCATGTCTGCAGCTCTTTTCGGATCTTTATCATACACAGTAATTGTAATATTCCCTTCTGTCTCTACCGTAAAATCGACATTATCGAGTAATTCCTTTGCAGTGTTTTCACCGGGATAAGATGTAATATCATACACATGGACTAAATCAAATTTCCGAATAACTGCACTTATTACTGTCCCGCTTTTTAAAATGGCAAGGTATCGATCTGTTTCGGGATTCGACCCTAAAGAAGAAAGGGCTTTTGACGGTGAAAAAGATTTTGCAAGCGATGTGATTCCTTCTAAGCCCCCTAATAAATCAGCCTTCTCGGCAGGAAACACAGAAGCTGTCGATTTGAATTTAGGTGTTATAAGGAAGGCAACAATAGCAGAAATTACAATACTCAAAATGGCAGCTAAAAGAAATATCATCCGCCATCGTGAGAATAAATTTAATATCATTTCCACGACTGAAACCGACCTACTTTGATTAACAATATCAGATTTGAGTTCAGATTGATCCTTCATTTTGTCCCTCAATAAAATAAATCCGATGCCATATCTCTTTATAAAATGATACTAATTCATTTGCAGAGACCTCTGAAAATCCTATTTTAATTTTGTCATTTCGAACAGAGCAAGAAATCGTAAGCTTATTATGAATAGAAAAACAAGCTCCTCGTTGCTTTGCTCCTCGAAGAGACAATATTCAGATATTTTTCATATGCCTCTTGTACCTATTTATTCAGTTGTATCGATAGTAAAGCAATACTCACCGCCGCTGTAATTACCGCGGCAGTTTGGCTAATGACAGACATGTAATATGCAAATGTGCGTTCAATCTTTTTTGGTATCCAGACATAATCACCTTCTTCTATTTTTGTTTCACTCGGTACAAGCCATTGATGCGTTGAACGCTTGATAATCATCACATCGCCTTTCCGCGCGTTATCCGTAAATCCGGCACATTTCTGGACGTAGTACTCGTAACCCTGGTCCGGTACGAAAGGGACATTGCCAGGATTTGTGACTTGACCGAATACGTAGATGGTTTTTCTAATAGAAGGAACCGATACGAAATCTCCATCCTTCAGGTACACATCCTCGGCGGAATTTGTATCGACAAACAACTTCTTAAAATCCACGTTAACGACTTCGTGTCTGATATGCAGTTCGCTTTCTATGAGATAATAAGAACTATCTTCTACCGATATGTTCCCTCTTAAACTAAGTAGTTTCTCAAGCTCCACATCTTCACGCGAGACCGTAGCGCGATAGACTTGAGCATTTGCAAGCGATGCATACTCCGTAAAACCTCCACACCATTCTATTACTGTTGAAAGCTTCGTACTGTCCTTGGACAACGGATATGTTCCGGGATACTTGACTTCTCCATCAACAGTTACCTTATAATTTTCTCTTACATCCGGTCGTTCTTGAACCACAATTCGATCGCCCGCAACAATTGCCGTGTTACGTAACGTATCATTCATCATATTGTGAAAATCATGTACAGTTATGATTTGCCGGCCGGTCTCTACATCGTATCGGTACAAAAGAATACTATCCGCTTTTGCTCGTGCTGTGAGACCAAAGGCCAACTGAAGAGCATCGAGAAGATGCTCACCCTCCACTAATTCGAAACTTCCCTGTACGTTC
>Ga0224523_1000944_pt1 | contig 13275 bp, 9 predicted proteins | sample CFST50metaG_FD_182732 | JGI IMG/M metagenome (GOLD analysis project Ga0224523, IMG submission 182732) | Peat soil microbial communities from Stordalen Mire, Sweden - C.F.S.T50 | ecosystem: Environmental > Terrestrial > Soil > Wetlands > Peat | place: Sweden: Norrbotten County, Stordalen Mire...
GAAATGTCCCCCTGGGTCCTGGGGCGAAGATACCACGGCGGGGGTCGGGACGACGTGGTCCCGCTGTCCGTTGGACTTTGGGCGGCGGGTGCGGAGCTGGCCGATCAGCGGGCCCCACTAGCCCGCAGGCCGGCGGAGCCCTCGACGCTGGGTTGACGGTCCTCGCCGCCCCGACTGAGCTCGGCTTGGGTCTTGAGTGCCAAGAGCTCGCGGTCGCGCTTCCGCTGCTTGCTCGTGTCGTTGTACTTTTTGCGCCGCGCTTTCTGTTCGGCGGTGAATTTCGCAAAGAAGTCGGCTATCGCGGGGTCGCACCCAGCACGCCCCTGCGTGGCTGCGAGGGTCTGGGCCAACCGGCCAGGGCCGGGGCCAGGCGGGGTGGGGACCAGAGTCGCATTGGGCGCGCGGCCTACTTGGGCCCGCGTCGCACGTAGGCGTTCTTTCTGCCGAAGCGTGAGTTTCTTCGAGGCCAGTCGGCGCTGGTCCCGTTCCTCTTGGCCAGCGTAGATCACCGAAAGAACGGCACCGAGACGCTTGTTCTCAACCACCTCACCCGGCGCCACCAGGGGCTGCTTGTTGAGCACGGTGTAGGGCAGAAGGTGGCCAGCGTAGCGGATCTCCACCTCGCCATCCGCCGACTCGTGAAGGCGCACGCGACGCCCGGCAAGCGCGAGAGTCTCTGGGCTGGGCACGATCAGAAACGTCAGCCGCCGAAAATTCACGACCAGGTTGCGGGTCACGGTGCGCTCCTCCTGCCAGGTGAAGATCTGCGCGAGATCCTCGTTGGGGTGCACCGGCCGGTGCGCATCGTGAGGATTCATCGGCGCGCGTGCAAAGCGCCGGTTGTAGTCCTCCATGAACTCTGGCGCATACGCGTTGGCGGCCGCCATGCTGCTGATTCCGCACAACCGCATCTCCTTGACCAGCCGGTCCTGCAGCGTCTTGTTCATCCGCTCCACGCGTCCTTTGGCCTGGGGCGTATTGGCGCAGATGATGTCTATGTTGAGCACGCCCAGTGCGCGGCCGAACTGGGTAACGCCGCCAGCACGGCCGCTAGCGCCTTCTTGGCTGACTCGGAAAATGCTGTGCTTGTCGCTGTAGAAAGCCACCGGCTTGCCGTGGTGGCCGAGGTACGACTCCGTGGCAGCAAAATAGTCGAACGCCGATTCGCTCACCACGAAGCGCAGCTCCATCAACCTTCCCGTCGCATCGTCCACGTAGACCAGAGCCGTACAGCGGTCAGCGCGCGCCTCGAACCACTCATGGTCGCACCCGTCAATTTGCACGAGCTCGCCGAGACACTGCCGGCGGTGCCGCGGCTGATGCACACGCAGTGTTCGCACCGCGCGGGGCAGCCAGATGCCGGCTTCGGTAAGCCACCCACGTAGGGTCTCTCGACCCACGCAGATACCATGCACCTCCACCAGTTTCTCGTGCGCCAGCTTCGGCCCGAAGTCCGCGTACCGCTCGCGCACGAGCGCCACGACCTCGGCCTTCGTCTCAACCGCGAGTTTGCGGTTGCTCGGTCGTCCGCGCTTGCGCGACGCCAGACCCGCAAGTCCATTGTCCTTGAACAGCCGGCACAGGCGTTTCACCTGCCGCACGCTGAGCCCCAACAGCGCCGCCGCCTTGGCTTGCGTGAGCCGCTTCTCGCGCACCCGACGTATCAACTCCCCGCGATCGATCTCTTTCGTGGACATCGTCAATAATCCCCTCGGCATGAGTCCACCCATGAGCACGCACTTTGCGTCTCAAAGGGGACATTTCTACTTGGGCCGAAGGGGACATTTGAACTTGGGCGCTACACAAAATGTCCGATATATGGATGTTCTGTCAACTACATGCACCTACACGTCCAAACCAAATTGACCTTGCCCTATGCCCGGCCCCCCTGCGTGCCTTGCGTGCAGTAGTAACCTGGCATGCATTCCGCCGAAAGATCGCAGGCCGCGTCCGGAATGGTGGAGTGGGCCGGTTGGCAGGTGTGAGTGACGGAGTCGCAGGAGAGCCCATTGCGACAGTAAGCAAGGCTACGGCAGATGACACCAACGCCTGCGTTGCCATGAGTGATCGGCCCCTTGCTGGACGAACCGCTGCAACCGGAGAGCACCAAAGCAAGAACAAACCCAAGCGAGAAGAAGCACCGCGAGCGTATGCGAAGTCTCATAGGCAAAGCTCCTTGCCCCAAAGAGTAACCCCGTTTGCCTCCCGCCCGCCACAATGCGAACAACGATCAGCGGCAAATAGCATTCTCTCTTTCCGGGCGGCTCTTCATGGGCCGTCTTGGCCGTGGGTCGGCGATCACACGGCACCCTGCGTGTGTGGAGCTGCTGCTACACCCTCCAGTGCAGCCATCGCCACTCTCTGTTTCGCGGGCCGCACCAACACCACCGCTCTCGAGAAGATATCGTGCGGTTGTTGCCATCTCTTGACAAACAGCCATTGTGGCGCAAGCCGTCTGAGGAGGAAGAGGATTGGCCCCCAAATAGCCATCGACCCGCACAGCGCCAGCTTTGCAACCATGCGTCCCGTGCAGGCAAGCAGAGAAAGGCGCCGTCCCGAGGAATCGGTCACAAAAACTCTGGCAATCCTCATCCCCAGTGTTGCCTGCCATCGCGACCGGATCATCAACGTCTGGTAAAGCCAGTGAGCAAGGAAGAAACAGCCCCAGAGGGTGCGAGGCTCCGGATCGTTGGTGGAATCCAGCCACATGGCGATGCCCGCCGAAGCGACAAGCAGACCGCAATCGATCACGCCATCGATCACCGTCGCCACCACGCGCCGCCACCACGCTGCATAGGTGGTTCCGAACTTGGTGGCGGGATCGCGCTCACGGGTCGGCTTTCGCATCGCTCTGGCGGCGGCCTGCACGGCCTTGAGTGCTTTCGGGAATCCGAACCGCAGGAGGATCTTCCGGCACTGCCAGCTCAAGAGCCAGTAGAGGCCGGCGCACGGAATGGCGGCGATGACGACCTTGACGAGGGGAAGAAGAATCTTCCCGATTCGATCGAGCGGGGTGTCCGAGCTAGACGAAGGAGGAAACATGATATCGTCCAGCGAATCTTGCAGATACCGAGAATCGTGCAGATACTTCACCGACAGAAGAAACAGAATGGCTACAAAGGCAACGATGAGCGGCTGCCAACTCGATCGCCATCGCCGCTCGATTTCAGCCCGGGCCAATCCATGGTCGCGCGCCATTTCGCTTTTTCGTAGGTACGCGAGCGCAGCGTCGAGTCCACCCCCATAGAGGGCGGCCCACGGACCAGTCGGCTTTTGCCGCGATTCCCAGTCAAGCGTCGTCTGGAGGTCTGGGTCCGGCATGAGTCCGGCCCGGTCGGGGTATCGAGTCGCGCGATCCACCAGCCCCCTGTATTCGCGCGCGGCCCGAGTTTCCTCATCTGCCCACTTTCGTAACCGGACCCATACCCGCATCAGCGTTTCGTGAGAAATGTCGATGGGGGTTTCGGAGCGCGGCTCCTCGGGCAGCGGCGGCATGAGGAACGAGCGGCTCGGCTTGCGAAATACGTCGATCACCGCTACCACCTCTGCGACGGTTGCCCCAACGATGTCGCACAGGGTGCCCAACTTAGTGGGGCGGCGGATTCCACGGGCGTCCGTCCCTTGGTCCGTAAGAGCCTTGAATATCCTTTCGCAAATCGCACGCTGTCGCTCCGAGCGCAATTCGCCGAAGGCCCTCTCTGCGTGCAGGTCGAGGGCATGCGCCATCCCGCCGATCCCTTCGTAGTGGTCGAGCGAGAGGGGCGCTTCTGCTCGCCCTTCGTTCTCCCACCGATGCCAGGTCCGGTTGAGTGCGTGCTGCAAGATAGAAAGCTGGTCGGGGTTGTCGCCGACATCATTGGTCAGCCGTGTCAACAGTGCAGGGCTCATTGTGGCCCCCGCAACCGCCACCGGACCCGCGATAGCCGACCGACGCTCCTCTCGTGTCAGTCGCGGCACCAGGTACTGGCTCTCATTGATGGCCTCGGGAAGACCGTCGAACTTGGAGCAATCGCCAAGAAAGTCAGAACGCATGGTGAGCGCCACATAGATCGGGTACTGCTGCTGCTCCTGCGCCTCAAGCAGCAGCCGGACAAATGCGGTCGCTTCCTGGCCCGGACCGTAGCCATCTGTCGCCGCGTCGCTGCGCAGCTTGCGATAGCGGAACAACTCTTCAAACTGGTCGACCACGACCAGCAGAGCCGAGCTGACGCCTGCCTGCCTGAAGATGTCGACCAGGCCCATGCTGCTCATGCGAAGCGTGGCCTCCACCATCTCTTCCAGAGCTAACCCGGCCGAAGGGCGCGCAAACACCGCGCCTTGCGAGGAAAGGGCGGCTGCCATCTCCCGAATCGGGTCGCCGCCGGGGCGGAACTGTACCATCCACCAAGACGTGCCGGCCGCGGGCATCAACCCCCGGTGCAGTGCCGGCCGCAAACCGCAATTGACCAGAGAAGACTTGCCGCTTCCCGAGGTGCCGACAACCGCTAGAAAGCGGGTGGCGGCGAGCTTGTCCACCATGCGGTCCACCTGAGCCTCGCGCCCAAAGAACAAGTCCTGTTCATCCGCCCGAAACGGTCGCAGCCCCGGGAACGGATTGACCAGCGTGCGGGACACGGTCGTGTTCGTCACGCCGCGCCTCCCGTGGTGGCCTTCCGGCCTAAGCTGGCTAGGAATTGTTCCAATGCCTCCTCCGGCAACCCAAAGAGTCCGTCCAGGAGGGTATTCTTGTCGAGCTCGATCATTTCCGTTTTGCTATCACTGGCTGGTGCGGCCACGTAGATTCGGACGGGCGCACGGCTCCTCAGTCTTCTCATCTCGTTATCAATGGCGTTCAACCAGCACTCGTCCCCGTTTCCGTAGAACACAATGGCAGCCCGGCATTCATTCAGAAGACTCTCGTTTGCCTTCCGGACTGTGGCCGCGTCACCTTCAAACAGCGGTCTCTTGGTTTCAAACCCGCGCTGCTCCAGGTATTTCCGCAAGGGGACCGTGGCATTGATATCTCTCTTGTCGCAGATGACGTAGATCCACGACTCGTCCGCCGGCTGCATCTTGTCTTGGCGTGTGGCACGTTCGGGCCGCTCTAGTTCGCGTAGCGCTGAGCGCGTTGCGCTCTTCAAGGATTGGAGATCCCCGGTGATGAGGTCGGCGCCGAACTGCGCCTCTTCTGTACGGTGAAGGGAATCGATGAACTGCTGGTGGTCGGGATCCTTCGACTGAGTGCCGTCGGGCACCCATATGACCCGTGGGAAACTGCGTGACTTGCACTGAAGGACCGCCAGCTCATTCTGCAGTGCAATAAGAGATTTTCGGCTAGGTCCAGCAGGGATCATTCCGGGCTGGTTCCCGACCAGATGGACTGCCAGCCTGCAACTCGCCAGCTGTTTGGTCATTTCGGTTCGGCACTCCTGTTCGCGCGAGGGCAGCGGGGCATCTGGCAGAATCCCGTAGCCATGGCCGCGAAGCTCGATCTCAAGCTGTTTGCGCTCAGGCTCGCGGTCCCAACTGGTCTCCGCTAAGTATACGCTGCCCCTGGATTCTGCGGCGGATGGCGCCGATCCTTCGGTCTGGCGGAGCGCTGTCAGGGTGTTTGCGAGCTGGTGGGCGAGCATGGCGACGCTGACATTGAAATCACCGACCATCTCGGGGCCGTACGCCGGGTCAAGTTCTATCGGCACCTCGTTCTTGGATTTGTAGAACGGAAATCCCAGCGCCTTACGGAATACATCCGGAAGACCGTCCAGACTCTCGACCGGCAGCTTCAGTACCTTGATGATACGAGACTTCCGCCTAACCTCGACACCAAGGGTTTCGGCGGCGGAACGGCAGAACTCGGCCGCCTCCTTCTTGCACCATTCCGACTTCAGATAGCGCGGGCTCAGGACTGAAACCAGCAGCCCGACCTGAGGTAGTTGCGCCACGATTTCGTCGGCGAATGCGTCGTTGCCGGCGAGTTTGTCGTCGCGCCAAATCTCAACTTTCTCACCGAGACGCATCTCCAACTGTACGCTGAGCGTCTCGTGCAATCGCGTGACCCAACCGCGGTCTTGCCCGGCCAGCAGCTGGTTGTCAATATGCGTGTAGCTGATGAAAATGTCTTTCGCGAAATTCATAGCCCACCTCACCTGTACCCTTGCCACGAAGGCAAGAACCTCGTGGCCAATATATCACGACGAAGGAGTGCAGTCGGGGCTTCAACGGGAATCTCAATTACGCCTGACCCACCCGACACGCAGACCCCATCTCGACGGCGCCCCGTGCCCGTCGCGGAGACCGCCTTGGTCCCACGCTCCGAATGCTATCTGGCTCTAGATATCGGCCTGGGCGAGCGAGAACTTGTTGTTCTTCTCGTACAGAACCTGGAAGCTGTCGCGCGATTCCGGTGGCAAGAGCCGCTTGACCTTCTCTTGTCGGCCGCGTTCGAAAAGCACGAACACGCGGCGGCCGCGGTGGGTCTTCACCCACTCCTCCATCTTTTCGTCGGCGTTGTCGGTATCGAACACCGTGCGTTCTTCCTGCGGACCTTCGTAGATCTCGTTCTTCGTGTAGAAGGTCTCGCCCCGCCAATACATGGAATAGGCAATGAGCCGCTCGTCGGGCGAACGGCGACGTTTGTAGTATTCGGCGATGGTCCCTTTTTGCGACCAGAAGGGCGCCACATCGCGCATGAACACATCCAGCAGGAACCAGGTAAAGAGAACGGCCGACGCGCACAACCCCACCACCGCCGTGCGCAGTGATTTTCGCCAGGCCAGCCCCACCAGGGTCAAGCCGAAGAGCACGGCAAAGACGACGAGAGGCGTGCGGAAGTCCAGCTCGTGGGGCCAGGGGAGCATAGTCATTTGAAGCGCCATTTTTCCTCACCGAATCGCATCTGCACAAAATGTCCGATATAAGGATCTTCTGTCAACTACATTCACCTACACGTCCAAACCAAATTGACCTTGCCCTATGCCCGAGCGGCGACGGCGGAAGACCGTAAGAGCCAATACAATCGTGTGGCGCCAAGAATACGACTGTTCTTGAGCATCCTGTGTACCGGAAAAGCGGTACCATGTTCCCCGGGTGATGAAGGAACACGAGGTCCGACAGCGCATGGAGAGCTTCTGAGGAGGACGGCATGGAATTAAGCTTCGCACGCATCGGGTGAGCACATGGAGGACGAAATGTTCAACACGTCAACGAGTGTCCTAGCCCTCTTTGTAGCTGGCCTAGTGGGACTGGCCTGTAGCAGATCTGGTCTGAAGACCACCGCAGATGCAGGAGCAGCAAGCGGAGGTCGGCCTGCCAGCACCATCAGCAGCGGAACCACCGGTGGTACTGGCGGCATCATCGGTCCGGGCGGAGCTGGAGGTGGTCGCATAGGTGGTGCTGGTGGTGCCACTAGTTCCACCATTGATGGCACTCGTGGTGCAATTAGCTCCGGTGGATCGAACAGGGGTGGTGGAACCGCTGGCACCTCAGGAACTGGCGGCACCGGTGGCTCGTCTGCGACTGGTGGAACTCTGAACATAGGCGGAACCTCAGGTTCGGGAGGAGTAGCGTCCGGTGGAGCCCCAGGAGCAGGTGGCTCCTCTGTGAGCGGTGGAGCCCTGAGCACAGGCGGAACTGCGAATACCGGGGGCTATTCGGCAACTGGCGGAGCATCGAGCACATGTGGAAACGCAGTCCTACCACCGGGAGGGCTCTGCAGCGGATTCCGATGGGTTGCTGGCACGAGCGCCAACTCAATCACTCTCTACTTTGGCAGCGGCACGACATTTCCTGAGTATGTAGCCATCGACACCTGTTCCAGCTACACGCGATTCGTCTACGGTCCACTTGGTGGCTGGGGCTCTTCGGTCATTTTGGCTCCGGTCTTCTGGACAGCCGATGGATTGCAGCAGGTATCGTATATCGACACGCAAATCAATATAAATTGCGACCAGGTTCTAATCCTCCTAACGGGAACGCTTGCCGGCCTTTCATTCAGCGGCACCTTGAACATCGATCCACCTGCCAACAACAAGCTCACAGCTCACGTCAGTATGACAACGAGTGGCAGGGTAACTCTTGCTACAGACCGCCCCTGGGAAGCATTCAAACCAGTGACGATCTCTACGATGTATGAGTCGAGCACAGTCTGGGATGCTGACTATGCAACTATCGGTAGTGATACGTACCCCCTGCCGACGTCAGGATGGGTTGTCGCCGGCCCTGTGGCTACGACCCATCTTGGCGTCATGGGTGGCAGTTCAAGCTGGAAGACGAACGCTCCTACCGTTGTTATTGACCTGGCAGGAGTCTCAAGTCCCCTGGTTACCGGCTGGATGACCCAATCAGCGGATCCCAACGATGACAATGGTTCTCTGTGGGCTGCAACCACCGAGGTCCAATCTTCGTGGAATTATGACATCACAGTGTCGCAGTAGCAGTAGGAGTTCTGGAGAACGATTTCCAGGGTCTCGCCACGACGACGCACACGACAGCGTTTGAGCACAAGTCGAACCCGGCCTTGGTTCTGGCCAGAAAAAAGGTTGAGCCAGTCGCCGGCTGGCCGATCGAAAGCAAAACTGTCTACGACAGGCCATAGGCGAATCGAAGCGGTTTTTTGAGCGTTGGAGAACCCTGCCCGACCGCAGCATTGCGACCTCGATCGCGGGCGCGGAGCGCAGCGTGGCGGCTTTTGCCACCGTTTGAGGGTCCTGGCGAGGCGGGCTCGAACACGCAGGGCAGTCTACTCCATCCGCCCCGGTCGACGTGTCGTCAGTTGAGACAGTCTCCACCCTCGCCGCCAGATTGAGACGGAGGCGGTCGGGCGGGCCAAGGTTTGGGCGCCTCGGTGGGTAGCCCCATGGCGGACAGGATCTTCGTTATCGTGTCCTCGGTCTCGATCAGGGCGATCAGGCGCAGCGGACTCTTGCAGCGTGGGCAGATGGTGTCGATCGCGAACGTTTTCCGGAGCAGATCACTCCATGAAATATAGTGCGAGAGCGGCAGTGAAGGCTTGTCTTTCTCCTCGGGCGTGGCCACGGCGGGGAGGGGGACGATCTGGCTGCGGAGAGAGCTGTGCGAGGAGATGACCCCCGAGTATCTGACGACATGCCGACGAGGAGGTGGGACGATCGCGGCTAACCTGGCAATGAGGGCCAGCGGCGCAAGGTCGATCGACGAGGTGCCGTCAGACCAAGGCCGCTTGAACTCCAGCCTCACGGCTCCGTCGTCGAGGATCTTCAGCCGGTCGTTGGCCAGGGGCGGGCGCAAGATGTACTTGCACAAGGCTACTCGGCCCTGCTTGTCGTTGGCAGCGACCCTGGTCGCTCCATGCAGGTTGAACCCGGCATGTTGCCCGCACAACTTGCCCTTGGCCACCGGGCGGTCGTCTGGGTCGAGCATGATGCGAACGGGGGCGCGCTTTTGTGTCGGGCCAGCGGGTGGCGCTCCGGCGGTGGCCGCAGCCAACAGCTTGGCCAGGAGCGGATCTTTCTCGCCTATCGTCTCGTCGCCGACCACCGTAACCTCACCGTCGCCCGGCGCGGTCACCAGGGTGATGACCCCGCGCCGTTGGAGGAAGCGGAGGATGCGCTTGCTCGCGCGCTCGACGATGGCCTCGACGTCTTCTTGGGTAAGTCCGGGCGCCGGGTGGAAGATGGGCGCACCACCGTCGCGCCCAGGGGCGTATAGTCCATCGAGTTGGAGAACGTGAAAATGCGGGGAGAGCCGGAGGTCACTGTTTGCCCTCTGGATGACGGTGACCGCGCCGCACTGGCCGTCGGCGATACCCCGATCCTCCATGCGCTTGCGGTAGTTGGCCGCCACGGTGTCGGTGAAGATGCGCAGGACTTGGCCCAGTAGTTTTCCGTCGAAGGCCAGCGGAAATCTCAGCGGGAAAGGCACGGTGAGCACGAATTGTCGGATGGGCACCTCGGGCAGCACGTGATCGACCAGAGTCAACGCTCCCGCGTTCATGCGCCGGCCGCCACAGCTCGGACAGAACCCGCGACCCTTACAGCTCCAGGCCACGACATACCGCTCGTGGCAGGTTGGGCAGAAGAGTTGGGCCAGACCTCGCGCCAAGATGCCACACCCTAGGAAGTCGTGCAGCTCGTCGGTCACGAAACTGGGCAGCGTGCGACCGTCCGACTTGTCGGTCCACTCCTGCTCGAAGGTGAGCAGGTGTTGCTGGATCACCTGAAAAAGCGCTGTCCTCTCGGGCTCCCGGCGGGAGTAGACGAAGCCCCCGGCGCCAGGGCTCGCGACCCGGGCACCCACAACGGGCGCGGCCACTTGCCCTGGACAGTCCACCGCTCAGAGTTGTCGGCAAGGCCCAGCCGTGGTTGCGTGCGGCTCCTGCGGAGGACGACGTCAGGACACAGGGCGGGGTCCTCGGCATCGGGCGCTGGCCTCACGCCAAGGTGGCGCCGCGCCCGTCCGCCGAGAACCTCATTGATTACGCAGACCTCGCCCACGTTGCGAGCGCCGGCGTTGTAGTCGGCTATCTGGTTGATGAAGGCCACGCAAGTGCTGTTGCGGGTGGTGGCTGGCGACACGTGGTGGCCGAGTTTGGCCAATTCGGCGGCGATGACGTCCTCACCCCACAGCGGGTTTTCGGTCCACATCCGGCGGATGAGCGCTCGGGTGTCAGCGTCGATGGGCGGTCGCCCGACTGGTCGCCGAGATCGTCGACGCCAGATCAACTTCCACAGGGAGCGGTGCCAGCGAATCACGGTGTCGGGGCGAACAATGGGGACGGCAGCGACGAGCGACGGGAACAGCTTGGTGATGGCGCCGATGGTGAAGCGGTCGCGGGCCTTGAGGCGAGGGTGGGGCGTGGCTCGATTGAGCAGGATCACTTGTTGGCGGAGGAGGGTGTTCTCGGCCAAGAGAACGCTACGCGAGCGGAACAAGTCGCAGAGCGCGGCAAGAAGGGCTTTCACGGCTTCACGGAGCATCGCGCGAGAGTACCAACGGATGACGAGCACGGGAATCTGCACCCGAACGCTGTGCGCCGATATCCCGGCTTGCGGCCGGCGGTTGAGGAAAAGCCGCTTCCCCTGCTGCCTACCTCCCTCCTGATCCCCCAGCGACGCGAGCACCGAGAAAATCCCCGCCATTTCCTGTTCCATACCGAGTTCTTGCGGCGGACAGCGATGCGTTTCCGGACACCACGGCTCCCAACCGTCCGGATTCGTGTCCCTTTGAACGCGTTGTGGCCGCTTCTGGCACCTTCTGGGATTCCTCTGGACCGGAGTAGTCCCGGCGAGAATGCTCAACTGGACAGCAACGGCTTGGCTGTCCTGCGCCTCCTCGGGTAGCACGCCGTGGCCACCGGCCGGTCCGGTCCCCAACTTGACCGGCCCCGCACGGGCGCGCTTGTAGTATCATGCGGGTCATGCTCAAGCCGGTGTTTGCTCGATGTTGTCGAGGGAGGCTTTCGCTTGCGGGTGTGGTTGTCGTTCTCTCTCTCGGGGGTTCTGCGCAGATAGCGCAAGGCAGCGAGAGCGACAAGGTGACCGCAAAGGCACACTACGAGAAAGGCACGCGCCTGTACGAAATTCGCGAGTACGACAAGGCGCTACTTGAGTACAAAGCCGCCTATCTCGCCCAACCCGACCCGGCGTTCTTGTTCAACATCGGGCAGTGCTATCGAAAGCTCGGCCAGAGCCAAGAGGCGCTCAGTTTTTTCCAGGAGTACCTGAAGAAGGCGACCCCGGACGATCCCAACCGCCACCAGGTCGAGGCACGCGTGCGCGACATTGAGGCTGAGGCCAAGCTCAAGGCAGAGGCAGCCCAGACCGCTTCACCGCCGTCGACTCCAAACCTAGCACCCAATTTGCCACCGCCAGCGCCCACACCGATTCCGGCGCAGGCTACACCACTAGCCCTGTTGCCAGCACCAGAACTTGCTCCGCTCACGCCAACGCCTGCGACTTCTGTCGTCACGGCTCCACCACCGCCAGCTACTCCAGCACTCCCAGCCACAGCGACCTCGGCGGAACAAACCGTCCAGGCCAGCGCAGCCCCACAGCCGAACAACTCGGGACTTGGGCTGCGTGTGGCGGGAATCGCCTGCGGCGTTGCTGGTCTGGCTTCCGTCGGAACCGCAATCTACTACTACACCCGAGCGAGAACCCTTTCAGACAGGGTTAGCAACTCGCAGACACCCACGACCTCTGACGATCAGGCTGGCAGGAACGCCGAGACTATGCAGTGGGTGTTCTACACCGTCGGAGCCGGGGCGCTCGTAGCCGGCACTGTACTCTACTGGCTCGGCTCGCCGTCGACCAACACGGGACAGACCCTGGCTGGGGTCGCGCCGATGGTCGGACCGGGCCTGGCGGGAATCTCGGTGCAAGGAGCGTTCTGATGCGCAACCTAATCATAGTCGTCAGCTCCGTAGTCATTGCCCTAACAGTGGCTTGTGGCTACGACCCACATCCCAAGGACGGCGCGTTGCCTTGCACCTCGCACTGCCCAGATGGCTACGTCTGCAAGATGGACAACCACTGCTGGCTCGTGAGCACCCCTGGCAATGGTGGCCAGACCGGCGCAAGTGGTACCACTGGAGCAGCCGGCAGCACGGCTGGGCTAGGTGGGAACACCAGCGGCTTCGGCGGCGCTACCAGCAGCGGTGGAACGACGTTGGCCACAGCAGGTGCAACTGGCGGTTCAACGAGTGGCGGTGGTTTGGCAGGCGGTGGCGGCAGCAATGGTGGCACAGGTGGCGTAACCAGTCCCGGTGGTGGGGTAACCGGGGTAAACAGCTCCCCTGGTGGCATGACGAGTCCCACCGGAGGCACGACCAAATCAGCCGGGGGCACGATCAGCCCCGTTGGTGGCACTACCAGCCCCGGCGGCACGACCAGTTCGGGCGGCGTGACCAGTTCGGGCGGCGCGACCTATTCCCCGAGCGGTGGTGCGACCTATTCGAAGGGCGGCGCGACCTCGAACGGCGGCGTGACTGTGGTGACTTCAGGCGGCGCGACCGCTACCTCGACCAGCACCACCCCCGCCGGCGCTCCCATAACCCTCGCCTCCGGGCAGAGTGCCCCTTTTAGCATCGCCGTCGATGCCAACAGCGTCTACTGGACAAACTCCAGCGGCGGCGGTGTGATGAAGATCGCGCTGACGGGAGGTATTCCCGTCGCCCTCGCCTCGGGCCAGGGTAGTCCCGTTGGCATCGCCGTTGATGCTAACAGCGTTTACTGGACAGACTCCAGTAGCGTTATGAAGGTCGTGCTGGCGGGAGGCACTCCTGTCACCCTTGCTTCTGGGCAGAATTTTCCGTCGTTCATC
>Ga0224523_1000945_pt1 | contig 13274 bp, 11 predicted proteins | sample CFST50metaG_FD_182732 | JGI IMG/M metagenome (GOLD analysis project Ga0224523, IMG submission 182732) | Peat soil microbial communities from Stordalen Mire, Sweden - C.F.S.T50 | ecosystem: Environmental > Terrestrial > Soil > Wetlands > Peat | place: Sweden: Norrbotten County, Stordalen Mire...
CTTTGTAATTTCCAATAGTCTCTGCTGTACCCAGTAACATGATCCCTCCGGGATTCAGGCTGTAATTAAATAATCCCATTAACTTTTTCTGCAATTCTACCTCCATGTATATCAACATATTGCGACATGACAAAACATCAAGCTTTGTAAATGGAGGATCTTTAATCACATTCTGTGGAGCAAAAACAACCATATCACGAATAGTAGAGTTCATTCGATAACCTTCAGCTTCTGAAGTAAAGAAATGACTTAACCGTTCGGGAGATACATCTGTGGCTATGTTTTTAGAGAATGTTCCCCTACGGGCAATCTCAATGGCGTCACCGTCAAGGTCTGTAGCAAAGATTTGCATGGATAAGTTTTTGTGTGTCTGGGCCTTTTCCATAGCTTCTCTGAAAATAATCGCCAGTGAATAAGCCTCTTCACCTGTAGAACATCCGGGTACCCAGGCACGTAAAACATAGCCATCAGGCAAGTCATTGATCAGCGATGGGAAAATATTATTTTTCAACATTTCCCATACTGCAACATCCCTAAAGAAACTGGTCACCCCAATGAGCAACTCTTTAAATAATATGTCGACCTCTTTGGGGTTTTCCTGCAAGAAGCGCACATAGTTCTGAATCTTATCTATCTGGTGAAGTATCTTGCGCCGTTCAACACGTCGAAACAATGTATTCTTCTTGTATTGTGAAAAGTCATTGCCCGATCGTTCACGGAGCAGGATAATGATTTTATCAAGGTTGCTTTTGTTTTTACTTTCCAAATCACCATCCGCTTTAATAGCAGGAATAAATTTAAGAAAGTTGATGAGTTTAGCGGGTATTTCTTCCGGCGCAGCCATGATATCTATGACAACCGCTTCTTTTGCACTACGGGGCATGCTGTCATATTTTGCAGAATCGGGATCTTGAACCACCACTATCCCGTTTTTTTCTTTGATGGCTTTTAATCCCAGGCTACCATCGGAACCCATCCCTGACAAGATAATACCAATGCTCTTTTCCTGCATATCGTCGGCCAGGGAACGGAAAAATATATCAATGGGTAAACGAAGTCCACGGGTTTCAACTGGATCGAACAAATGAAGAGCTCCTTTCAATAAAGACATGCTTTTGTTCGGAGGGATGACATAGACACAATTGGGTTTTACCTTCAGCCTGTCACTGGCCTGAATAACTTTCATGTTAGTAATCCGTTGCAACAACTCAGGCATGATTCCAACATGAGTAGGATCGAGATGTTGTATGACAACAAATGCCATTCCATTATCTTTAGGCATGTTTTCAAAAAACAATTCAAGTGCCTCTAGTCCACCTGCAGATGCTCCTATCCCCACAATTGGAAAATCGTTTACCTTTTTAGGGATATTTTCAGTGGTTGAATTTAAAACAACCGTGTTTATTCTACTACTGGTCATCGAAAAGATTTTTAAATATGTAACTTCGTTTCAGAAACTCCTGCAGATTATTCCATGTTCTAATTCTTTAACCTTTCAGGTATTAAATATTAATCAGAGAGAATAATCAGTAAAGATAATCATTCATTGTACCATTTTGATTGCTATATGTAATAGTTTTTTTTTGTTTTTAATTTAACATTACTATCGTTGTATTTTAATGCCTTTTTCAAATACCCATTGTTTGATTTTTAATATCTTTACATATTGATTCATAAAAAGACAACATCTATGAAAACCCTATTGCTTTCAATTTCAATTGCGCTCTTTTCATTTGCTTCGGCACAGGAGACAAAAAAACTGGTTGATTCTAAAATCGATAATGTGACCGTCTTTTTAAATGGCGCTCAGGTATCACGTAAAGCCACGATACAGGTTCCTAAAGGAACGACCGATCTTGTCTTTCATGATGTGTCCACTTCTGTGAATCCACAAAGTATCCAGGTGACTACTGATTTTGACATTACAGTTCTTTCTGTCAATCATCAGATCAACTATATCGAAGAGCCAAGTAAGCGTGACGATATTACTAAACTCGACACACAATTAAAGGCCCTCAGGGAAAAGCAAAACTATGAAACCGCCATGCTGCAGGTCTACCAACAGGAAGAAAATATGCTGATCAAGAACCAGGCTATCGGTGGGAACAATGTTTTGTTGAAAGCCCTTGACCTGAAGGAGGCTATGGACTTTCAAAGGGCCCGTATGACAGAGGTCAAGAATAAACAACTTGAAATCAATCAACGGATCACCAACTATAATCAGGATATCACAAAGGTCCAGCAGCAGCTGGATGAACTGAATGCACACAATAACAAGGCTTCGGGAGAGATCGTGGTGACGGTAGTCGCAAAAGAAGCAGGTGTTGCCAATATGGGCATCAGCTATGTGGTCAATAATGCCGGATGGTATCCCTCATATGACCTGCGCGTCACCGACATCAGTAAACCGATGTATCTGAAATACAAAGCCAATGTCTATCAAAATTCGGGTGAAGATTGGAGCAATGTTAAATTGAACATTTCATCCGGTAATCCAAAAGAGAGTGGCACCAAACCGACATTATACGTTTGGAATCTGGAAGATAACACTAAAGCCACCGGTAACCTCGATGAAATAGTGGTTGTTGGTTATGGCACTCAAAGAAAGGATGAAGAAATGGCCCCCCGCTCTATGAAAATTAAAGGTGCTGCATCTCTTTCAGCACCAGCCTCTATACCAAAAGCCATCGTAACAGAAGGTCAAACCGCTTTCCAGTTTGAGATCGAACAGCCCTATAATATCCCTTCCGATGGCAAACAACATACGGTAGATGTTCAGGAGAAGACCATCAATGCAATCTATGAATACTTCTGTATCCCCAAGAAAGACAAAGATGTTTTCCTCACGGCACGAATCACAGGTTGGGAAGATCTCAACCTGCTCAATGGCGATGCCAATCTCTATTATGAAGGAACCTATCTCGGTAAAGCCTTGCTAGACACCCGCAACACACAAGACACCCTTGAAGTCTCACTGGGTCGCGATAAAAACATCATCGTAAACCGCACTAAGCTAAAAGACTTCAGTAAAAATCAGGTCTTCGGAAGCAGTAAGACCGATGAACGCAGCTGGGAGATCTCCATCCGCAACAAAAAACAGCAACCCATCAGCATCACTATCGAAGATCAGTTCCCGACATCCACCAATAAGGATATCGTGGTCGACAAGGGAAATTATAAAGAGGGTTCTCTTGACGAAACAACAAATATGATCACCTGGCGTTTAAAGATTGACCCTGCCAAAGAAAAAAAGATCGGTTTCAATTATTCGGTGAAGTCGCCTAAAAGCCTTCCCCTTAATTTGGAGTAATTCATCTTTTTAATTTGAGTAAATTTTGCAATTATAAAACCTTATTCCGCTATGAAAACACTCCTTAATGCAATATTTCTGCTACTGTCAATCACTGCTTTTGGTCAGGCAACATCTGGGACTGTTCGTTTTACCATTACAACGGTGGATAATTACAAAAAATTTTCTCCCGACCATGTACTCGCCATCTGGGTGGAAACTGGTACCGGTAACTTTGTAAAAACACTGCAGCTGCAGGCTGGCAAACGCAAACAACATCTCTATACCTGGAATGCCAAATCCGGAGGTAATAAAGTGGATGCCATCTCCGGCCCCACCCTCTCTGATCACGGCTCACATACCGTCGTCTGGAACTGCAAGGACACCACCGAAACAGTCGTGAAGGACGGACAGTATCAGATTGTAACTGAATACACCGATGAACATAAACAGGGACCTATACAGACGGTCACCTTTACAAAAGGCACTGGTGCCATCAAGTTAAATCCGGCCAAACAGGCCTACTTTATTGACATGAACCTGGTTTATACCCCCGATAATGCTACCGGTAGTATGAAATCAAAAGACCAGGACTATGAGTTGAATATTCTTCATGCTTCACTTTTAAAAGGTCTGGCAATGGAGGTTAATGTCCCCGAACAACAGCATCTGGAAATCGGTCTCTATAATCAAAAAGGCAAATTGGTCCAGCAGCTCTTTTCAGGAAAATGTGTTCCAGGAAAAAATATCATTAACTGGAATCTCTCAAATTCAAAAAAGAGTGCTCATGGAAAATACGTAATCATTATAAACAGCAACCGTTTTGTTGCCACCAGAAATGTTGTCATTTAAAGCTAAAATCATGAAAAAGTTCTTTCTCTCTTTCTTCCTAGTGACGCTTTCATTGTTTACCGTCTCTGCACAACAAAAAGCAGATCATATTAAAACAGCCCTACTCATTGTCGATATCCAGAATTTTTATTTCCCCGGTGATGGTCCCGGGCTGGTCAACGTTGTGCCTGCCAGTCTTAACGCAAAGGAAATACTACAGCTCTTCAGAGAGAAGAAACAACTCGTTGTGCACATCAAACATAAGGCACTCAAGGGAGGCGAGATTCATAAAAACGTGGCTCCCATCGCCGGAGAGAAAGTAATTACCAAAGTAGAAGTGAATAGCTTTCAAAATACCGACCTGCTGGAATACCTGAAGAAAAATGAAATCACCCGATTGGTAATCATAGGCATGCAGACGCATCTATGTCTGGAAGCCGCCACCAGGGCCGGTCATGACTTTGGATTCGAGTGCGTCGTGGTTCAGGATGCCTGTGCCACCAAAGATCTCAAATATGGTGACCATATTATAAAGGCTGAAGATGTGCACTATAGCACCCTTGCCACTATCAATAACAACTACGGCAAGGTCATCGACCTAAAGACGTTTAAAGAAAATCCGGATAAATATCTGTTCCAGAAATTAAACTGATTCCTCCTCTAAATATTTCGGTAAACAGCCTCTACAAAGATGGGTTAAAGGATACTTTATGGATAGTTGAAGGATACTTAATGGATACTCTAAGAGTATCTTTAAAGTATCCTTCAACTATTCATGAATTGTTCTTCAAGTTTCAAGATAAATAGTCTTTTACTGAAATGATATCATCGTTTTAGCAAAAGCTTTTCACCCGGGTTAGCTGAAATTGACCAGATAGTAATTTTTCCTACCTTTCTGGATAATCAAATATTTGTTGTTCAGCAGGTTTTCTTTAGTGACCGTATAATCCTCTTTCATCTTTTCCTTGTTCAGCTGCAGTCCCCCGTCTTTCATCATGCGGCGGGCTTCACCCTTGCTGGGAAAGATGTTGGTCTTCTCTGCCACCAGGTCAACGATATTCAGACCCTCTTCGAGATTTGACAGCATCACTTCGCAGAGCGGGACACCTTCGAAAACATTTAGCAGGATCCTTTCATCCATCTTGCGCAGGGTTTCGGTCGTTCCCTTGCCAAATAGGATCTCAGAAGCTTCTACGGATTGATTGTAATCCTCTTCACTGTGAATACGGACCGTCAGATCCTTAGCCAGGGCTTTTTGAAGGATCCGCTGATGAGGTGCAGCAGCATGTTCTACCTCCATCGCTTCTATCTCCTCTTTGCTAAAGAGGGTAAATATGCGGATGTATTTTTTAGAGTCTTCGTCGGAACAGTTCAACCAGAACTGATAAAAGGTATATGGAGAGGTGCGTTCGGGATCGAGCCAGATGTTTCCTTTCTCGGTCTTACCAAACTTGCCACCATCGGCCTTGGTAATCAAAGGACAGGTCAGTGCGAAGGCATCACCTCCACCGATACGTCTGATCAACTCTGTTCCGGTAGTGATATTTCCCCATTGGTCTGAGCCTCCCATCTGCAGACGGCACCCCTTGTTCTGGAATAAATGTAAAAAGTCATATCCCTGCACCAGCTGATAGGTAAACTCGGTGAAAGAGATGCCATTTCCCCCTTCCATCCGCTTCTTCACACTATCCTTGGCCACCATATAGTTGACGGTGATGTGTTTACCTACATCGCGAAGGAACTGAAGAAAGCTGAATTCTTTCATCCAGTCGTAGTTATTGACGATCTCGGCTGTGTTCTTGTCACACTCAAAGTCCAGAAATTTAACCAGTTGCTTCTTGATGCACTCCTGATTGTGGCGCAAAGATTCTTCCGACATCAGGTTGCGTTCTTCTGATTTGCCCGAGGGGTCACCAATCATACCTGTAGCACCACCTATTAATGCCAGAGGCTTATGGCCTGAAAGCTGAAAGTGCTTCAGCATCATGATACTCACCAGATGCCCGATATGGAGTGAGTCGGCAGTTGGATCGATTCCAACATAAGCGGTTCCCATTCCTTCATTCAGCATTTCCATTGTTCCGGGCATGATATCGTGGATCATTCCTCTCCAGCGCAGTTCTTCAACAAAATTCATGTAATAGTTTGATTTTTTACAAAAGTAAAGATTTTCCCTTTCATAGAGAAACCCTGACACGATGCATGATCAGAATTTAAAAATTGTCTAGCTTTGTAGATATGATATTAGTAACAGGAGGAACCGGTCTGTTGGGCGCTTATCTGCTGCTCGAACTTACCCGAAACGGGGAAAAAATACGTGCGCTCCGTCGTGAGCACAGTAGTATGCTGGAAGTGGAAAACATATTCCGCTACAACGATCGCCGTGCTGAAGCGCTCCTGAAGCAAATAGAGTGGGTAAATGGGGATATCTGCGATATCTTTTCGCTCGAAGATGCCATGGAAGGCATAGAATATGTCTATCATTGTGCCGCTATGGTCTCTTTCAACCCTAAAGACCGCGCTCAGATGATGCGCGTAAATATTGAAGGGACTGCCAATGTGGTAAATGCTTCTCTGACCAAGGGAATTAAAAAACTATGTCATGTCAGCTCTATCGCTGCATTGGGCAGAGCAGAAGAGGAAAAAATGGTCACAGAAGAGACGGCCTGGAAATCAACGAAACAGAATTCTAACTACGCCATCAGTAAATATGGGGGTGAACGGGAAGTCTGGAGAGGAACGGAAGAAGGGCTCAACGCGGTCATCGTCAACCCCTCTATTATCATAGGGATGGGTGATCCTGAAAAAGGAAGTTCCAAACTGATCTCTACCGTGGATGGGATTTCATTGTTCTACAGTAATGGCATCAATGGTTTTGTTGATGTGAGAGATGTGGCCCATGCCATGGTACTGCTCATGGAAAGCCCTATCAGGAATGAACGGTTTATCGTCAACGGCGACAATTATTCCTACCGCAGGTTATTTGAACTCATCGCGCTAAACCTGAATAAACCCAAACCCCGCTATGCCCTGCCCAATCTGTTGCTTGCTACTTGGTGGCGCATCGAAAAACTAAGAGGGTTGATTACAGGAAGCACACCCATCATCACAAAAGAAACGGCCCGTACTTCCAGACACCAATACCACTATTCAGGAGAGAAGCTGACAAAAAAAACAGGCTTCAACTATACCTCTCCTGAAGAGACGGTAGCTGAAGCCTGCAGAATTTATAAATTGTGTAAATCCGCTATCGCTTGACGGTATTGAGGTAGGTGCGGTAACGATTGTAAATGCGGTCTACATAATCACAGGTTCTGTCTCCACGGGCAAAACCACTTTTCACAATAGAATCGTTATAAAATTCAGGTTTCGATTTATCTCTCAGATAGACCTCGACATTGTCAGTCCATATACCGGGATTATGTTTGTATTTCTCTGTAAGGCGTGTAGCATCAATGACATGTCCTAAACCGATGTTGTATGATGCCAGTACGAATTTACTTTTGTCTTCTTTATCTTTCACATGACCTGTAAAGATATTACTGAGCTGTTTCAGGTAACGTGTCCCGGCAGAAAGTTGTTTTTCAACAGTTGAGTTTTTCTTTATACCATATTTATGTGCTGTATTGGAAGATAATTGCATCAAGCCAAGTGCACCGTCCCAAGAAACAATATTGGGTTGAAACTTTGATTCTTCGTAGATGAGCGCTGCAAGCAAACGCCAATCCCAGCCAAGTGGTTTGCTGTAACGCTTGAGCAGATTATCATAAGGGGTCAGTTGTCTGCCATGCTTTGTGATGAGTTGTTTCTGTGCAAGCTTTATCCCTCGGGGGTTTTTGTAATACTTATCATAAATCATGCTTGCCTGGGGTGATTTCTTGAACTCCCTCATCCAGTTGTTGACCTCATCAAGTAACGAGTGGCTATCTTTCTTTACAGCCCAAGCAATACTCTCTGGCTCACTCATCGAAGTTTTAATATCCACATTTTTATATATGGAAGTATTGATGGCTGCCAACTGCTCATTGCAGATTGTGTAATCGATATCTTTATGAGCGACAGCAGCAATAAGGTCTTCAACATCACGATCTTCATCAGCATTTATTTTAAATTTAATACGAAGATCATTTTGCAGAACGGATAGTTTTTCGTCATAACTGCTTCCTGCCTGTACGTAAATGGTTTTACCCTTCAATGATTTTGGATTACGAATGAGGAGATGATCTATTTCCTGGTCGTCAAGTTTCTTCCAGTCATCAGGTTTCCTTTGAATCAGGACCTGGTGTGTCTGAAGAATAGGATCAGTAAAACTCATTTTCTTTGAGCGTTGTGTTGTAATCGCTATATCACGAGCAATGATATCTGCCTTGCCGTCATTGAGCATTTCAACACTTTTGTTAACATCATTTTCTACTATAATTTCAAGACTAACACCGAGATTATCAGCTAAAGAATGTAACAATTCATATTGATAACCCAGGGGTTCACCCTGATGGATAAAATAATTGGTAGAATTGTAAGATGTAATGGCGATAAGTTTTCCCCGGTCTTGAATCTTCACAAGTAAGCTGTCTGATTGTTGTGGGGAACGCAAAGCAATAGCACCGCCCGAAGGATTACAAGAGAACCCCCCTATGAGTAGTGCAAACAATGTTCCACAAAAAAATAGAACAGTAAGAATTCTTTTTGTCATTCAGTTAGATTTAGGTCCATCTTTGTAAATGGTATTCAGTAAACCGATGGTACCGATGAAATTCTGCATTCAACAATATTCTAAAAAATGCTGTCTGATCAGCTTGTTTTTAATAGAATCGGGTTAAAAGATGATACCCGCAAGGCAATGAGAAAACTGTGTTTCTCTGAGCGTCAGAACAAGTTTGTTGAACTTGAATTGTACTTTTTGATAGCAATTAGAAACAAATATAAACAATAAACCTTTAATATGTTCCATTTCACATCTTGGGGAACCATAGAATAGATCTAAGAATCATCTGTAAACCTTTATGGTCGTGACTTCTCGGTGTTTCATAAAAATTCTTAAAAAAATAAAAAGCCTATAAAAATGATCTTGAAAAGTTAAAGTTTGGCACAAAAAATAAAAATGAAAGCAGGTCGGAGAAAGGATACTTTAACTTGTTTTTCTATAACGCCACACAGCCAGTGAAATGCTAATAAATCCATAACATACCAAAGGCCAAAAATATTTACTGATGTCGGCAAAATTGGATCCTTTCAACATCACATTTCGCATCACAGGAATAAAATAATGGATAGGATTGATGATGTTAATGGCCTTTGCCCACTCTGGCATACTATCTATGGGAGTGAATAATCCGCTCATGAGGATAAAGATGACCATACAGAACCAGGAGAGGAACATGCTCTGTTGTTGTGTATCGGCCAAAGTTGAAATAAACAGTCCCAAACTCATTATAGCGATCAGGTAAACTGAAGCAACCCCAAAGATGAGTTCGAGGCTTCCAACAATTGGAATATTAAAGACCAGCTTAGCCAGTGTGAGCCCGAAAGCCAACTCAAAAAGAGCGATAATCCAGAAGGGAATCAACTTCCCGGCTATAAATTCATACTTATGAATAGGGGTGACATTTATCTGCTCAATTGTCCCGATCTCTTTTTCTCTTACAATGTTCATTCCACATAAAAACAGCCCTATGATTGTAATCAATAATACCAATATGCCCGGGACCATGAAAGTGGTGTAATCCAGCTTCGGATTATACCAGAATGAATAACGCACATCTATCGGATCCTTCAGATCTATAGAAGGGAATGTCTCAACCAATAAATTGACATTGAAATCGCGAATGATCGAAAGCGCATATCCATTGGTCAACGCTGCAGCACTACCATTGATAGCATCTGTCACTATCTGTACTTTTGCCTTATCTTCTTTATACAAATCACGTTCAAAATCAGTAGGGATAATGAGTATCTGTGAAGCCTTTCGAAGCTCAACTGCCTTTTGGGCAGTGTTATAATCATCCGAATAGCCGGTGATGGTATAAAAAGGAGATCCTTTGAATTTGGCTGTCAACTCACGTGAGAGCTGACTGTGATCATTGTCTACAATAAATAAATTGGTGTTCTTGATCTCAAAGGTAGCGGCAAAAGAGAGTATCAGCAACTGAACCATCGGCATAATAAAGATAATAGGCAACATCTGCCGGTTACGCTTTAGCTGCCTGAACTCTTTTTGTATGATATAGAGAATTGTTCTCATAATTGGATGATTGTATTTGCTTTGCAGCATTTTAAGCTAGCCTGACTTTAAATTTTTTGACACTCATGGTGATAAAGAACAGTGTCAATCCAACAAGGATAAGCGTCTCTTTCCAAAGAAACAAAATACCCGATCCTTTCAACATAATGGCTTTGATGATGATGATAAACCACCGCGAAGGCATGATCATACTGAAATACTGCAACACAACAGGCATATTTTCAATCGGAAAGATAAAACCTGAAAGCAGAATAGTGGGTAACATCAATACAAACATCGATAGCATCATTGCTATTTGTTGTGTCTGACTGACCGTTGAAATGAAAATCCCCAGTGACAATGACATAAAGATAAATAGTACAGTCTCGGCAAGTAGGAAAATCAGACTTCCCTGCACAGGCATCCCAAGTACAAAAAAGGAAAGCATCAGTATAATAATGGCATTTATACAGGAGAGGATAACATAAGGAATCACTTTACCTACCACGATCTGGAAAGGTTTCAGTGGGGAGACCAGCAATACTTCCATGGTTCCCAACTCTTTTTCTTTAGCGATAGAGATGGAAGTCATCATGGCTGATATCAACATCAATAGGATAGTGATTGTTCCAGGTACGAACATGTAAACACTCTTTAGTTCAGGATTATAAAGCATCTGTGTCTCCACCTGAATCTGCAAAGGAAACTTCTTATCTTTATACAATTGCCGTTGATAATCCATCAGGATAGATTGGGAATAATTAAACAAGAGGTTTGCCATATTTGGATCTGAGGCATCTGCAATGATCTGAACAGAGGCTTTCTTTTCTGTTTCTATCTTTTCGGCAAAGTTCTTCTCAAATATGACCGCTTCACGGATATTCCCTTTTTTAAAAGCTTTGTCAATCTGGTCATCCTTATCAAGATTAGCTCCCAGAATGAAATATCCTGATGAAAGCAACTTATTAGTTATTTCATGGGTCATGTAATCATTTGATTTATCAAGGATGGCAATCTGTGCATCCTTGATATCGGTTGTAATGGCAAACCCAAAGAGCAACACCTGCACGACAGGCATTCCAAACAGGATAATCATTGTCCTGAAATCCCTGAAGATGTGATGAAACTCTTTAACAATGAATTTATACATGATCTGTTTTCAATAAATTAGCTTCAAATATTATTCTCCTGTGGCCTTGGCTGTCCTGGCCAGACGAAGGAACACTTCATTCATACTGCTTGCATTATATTTAAGCTTCAGATTAGCAGGTGTATCCAAAGCATCAATTCTACCATCGACCATAATGGTAACCCGTTCACAATATTCCGCTTCATCCATATAGTGGGTGGTCACAAAAACAGTGATGCCATTGTGAGATGCCTCATAGATAAGATCCCAGAACTGGCGTCGTGTAATGGGATCCACTCCTCCTGTAGGCTCATCAAGGAAGACGATCTTGGGATCATGCATAATGGCCACACAGAATGCCAGCTTCTGCTTCCATCCCAGTGGCAGTGCTTTCAATACAGTCTTGCGTTCATCCAACAGGTCAAGGCGAGTGAGTAAAAGGGTAGTCTTTTCTTTGATCTGCTTCCTTCTCAACCCATAAACGCCACCATAAAAAGTAAAATTCTCTTCCACAGAAAGGTCTTCATAGAGCGAAAACTTCTGGCTCATGTATCCAATGTTCTGTTTTATCTTCTCCGTCTGCAAGTAGGCATCATAACCGGCCACATTGATCTGACCCGAAGTAGGGGTCGACAGTCCACACAATATCCGGATCGCGGTAGTCTTTCCTGCCCCATTGGCTCCCAGGAATCCAAAGATCTCGCCTTTGTACACATCAAAGGAGAGATGGTCATTCGCCACGAAGCGACCAAAGCGTTTTACCAGGTCCCTGACATATATTATTGATTCACGCACTTCAGTGCTTTGGATTATCTCAGACATGGGCATGGTGTTTTTCCATCAGATACATAAAACAATCCTCTATCCCTGCGTGTATAATTTTAATCTTAAATCCCTTTTGTCCTTTCCCGGTCAGATAAACCTCAAGATCATTTATTGTGAAAGAGGTATCAATGACATGAAGATGGACACTATCGCCAAAGGGATAGGCAGAGACCGCCCTTGAATATTGTTGTAAATCAAGCAACATCGAGTACATTGCGGGAGAAGAGATTGCAAACATCCTACCCGGAAGTTTATTAGTAATAGCCTGAGGGGTATCAATATCCATCAGTTTGCCTTGCTGGATGAGGGCTACACGGTCGCAGAGTGAGGCCTCATCCATATAGGGTGTCGAGACCAGAATGGCAATATCCTGTTGTTGTAGCCGTTTAAGCATCTCCCAAAATTCAGTACGGGAGACAGCATCGACACCTGTTGTAGGCTCGTCAAGGAAAAGCACTTTGGGTTTATGGATCAGGGCACATGATAGCGCAAGCTTTTGTTTCATCCCCCCGCTCAACTTACCTGCAGGTCTGTTTTTAAAAGGTTCAATCTGTTTGTAGATTTCTTCAATCAGATAATAGTTCTCTTTCACAGTGGTTTTGAAAATACCGGCAAAGAAATTCAAGTTCTCCTCCACAGTCAGATCCTGGTAGAGGGAAAAGCGACCGGGCATATAACCTACAATCTTTCGGATAGCCTTGTAGTCTTTCACTACATCAAGGCCATCCACCAGGGCATAGCCTACATCAGGAATCAGCAGGGTAGTCAGAATTCTGAAAAGGGTAGTCTTCCCGGCTCCGTCGGGACCAATAAAGCCAAACAGTTCCCCCGGTTTTACCTCAAAGCTCAACCCCGACAAGGCCTTCACCTGTCCATACGCTTTGTGGATATCGTTTACTACAACCGAAAGTTCCATCAGAATAATATTAAATATTTTTTACTGCCTTATACTTTTCTCCGTAGGAGATCATTATCAATAG
>Ga0224523_1000951_pt1 | contig 13204 bp, 14 predicted proteins | sample CFST50metaG_FD_182732 | JGI IMG/M metagenome (GOLD analysis project Ga0224523, IMG submission 182732) | Peat soil microbial communities from Stordalen Mire, Sweden - C.F.S.T50 | ecosystem: Environmental > Terrestrial > Soil > Wetlands > Peat | place: Sweden: Norrbotten County, Stordalen Mire...
CATATAAATTGCATGATCTTTGTTGTTAAATTGGTTGATTTAATCATTTAAAAAGAGAAATTATGAAAAAGTTATTACTGGTTTTGGCAGCAATGTGTATAGTTGCAGTATCAAATGCTCAGCTACCGGGCATCTCATTTGGTCCTAAGATTGGAGTAAATCTAGCACAAGTTACCACCAACGTTGGTTCAATTACTGATCAAATGAAGACCGGATACGATCTTGGTTTCTTTTTGCGTTTTGGAGGGAAATGCTATTTCCAACCTGAACTACTTTATTCATCAAGTGGTGTAACATTTTCAGGGATTATACCAGGTGGTAGTCCTTCTGATATTAAATTAAAAAGCATAAATGTTCCATTAATGTTTGGTGCTCGTCTGTTGAATCTTAAAATTGTCAACGTCAGAGTACTTGGAGGGCCTATCGCATCATTTATTGTCAACAAAGACGTAACATACAATGGAGTAATGGATCAAACCAAAGAAGTTTCTCTAAACAATGCTAAATGGGGTTTCCAGGTCGGAGCAGGAGTTGATGTACTTATGTTTACACTTGATTTACGATACAATGTAGATTTCAATAAACAATTCAGCAAACAAGTTAACGGTTTTGACTGGAAAAGCCAACCAGTGAATTTAACATTAGGCTGGAAGCTATTTTAATCAGCATACTTTTTTACACAAAAGCCGGAGGTATTCTTCCGGCTTTTGTTTTTTAAGAATCTTTCTCAAAAGATCTTTTCATTGAAACGTGTTTAAGATTAATTTTACCTTTTCAGAAAAAGAGACACTACCAAAACTAAACCATTTACAGATGAAAGGATTGTATCTGATTGCACTTATCATTTTGATCACCGGATGTCATGGTAATGACAAACCACACTTTGTAGCTACTGTTTCAAAAGTCTCTCTACCTGCGATAAAAATCAAACGGTATGATCAGGCTTTGTTTGCATTACCCTTGACGCCATTTGGTGATAACCTCAAGAGAATTGCACCGGCATATCCCCTGTTTCTGAACATCAATCTGAACGACACCTCTATTGTAAACGGGTTACAGAAATTTGCTGCCGACCCTTCCAATATCTATTTGGCCAAAGAGGTGCAAAAACAATACAGCGATATTTCATTTCTTGAAACCGGACTGACAGATGCCTTTACCCGTTGTGCTTCCTTTTTCAAAGAGATCCATGCTCCCGGAGTATATACCTTCGTCTCGGGTATAGATTATCAGTTTCCTATCCGTTATGATGGTGACAATATGGCCATCGGGATAGATCTTTTCCTGGGTGCAGACTTCAAGCCATACAAGAGAATCCAGATTCCGAATTACATGACCCGACGCATGACCCGTGAAAAGATCTTACCAACCTGTATGGCAGAAGTAGGCAAATACCTGCTCTCGAACCAGAAACCCGGAAACACTTTATTAGACCGTATGATCATGGAAGGGAAGATCCTGCTCCTGCAAGATGCAACCCTACCTGATATTGCAGATAATATCAAAATCGGTTATACCCCAGAACAGCTAAAATGGTGCGATGAATATGCCAGCGATGTCTGGAAATTCATGATCGAACGACAATTGCTTTATTCAACAAATCCTGAGGAGACCCAAAAGTTTATTCAGGATGGGCCATTTACCCTTTACTTTGGCAAAGACTCCCCCTCCCGGATTGGGGTATGGATGGGATGGCAGATCGTGCGGAAATACATGCAGGAAAACAAAACCATCACCCTGGAACAGTTATTTAAGAACATGGACAGCCAGTCTATCTTAGAAAAATCAGGTTATAAACCTCAGGATTAATTTTTTTCAACCGATAACGTAAAAAATCGCATAAAAAAGTGTACCTTGTAGCATATCAAGAAACAACGATCTATGCTGGTAAAGACATATGGCAGTACGATTGTCGGCATTAATGCCATCACTATTACGATAGAGGTAAATATAGACATCGGTATCGCTTTCTTTTTGGTCGGTCTCCCCGACAGTGCCGTCAAGGAAAGCCAACAGCGCATCGAAGCTGCACTCAGAAACAATGGATACAAGATACCCAAGAAAAAGGTCACCATCAATATGGCGCCTGCCGATCTGCGCAAGGAGGGCTCAGCCTATGACCTCACACTCGCCATCGGGATACTGGCCGCCTCTGAGCAGATAGAAGCCGTGAGGGTAGGTGATTATATCATCATGGGCGAACTATCATTAGATGGAAGCCTGCAGCCCATCAAAGGAGCCCTCCCCATCGCAATAGAAGCGAAAAAAAGTGGTTTTAAAGGATTTATCCTTCCCGAACAAAATGCACGGGAGGCAGCCATCGTTAGTGATATTGATATATTTGGTGTCAATAATATCGGTCAGGTGATCGATTTTTTCAATGGACGTTTAACGCTTACTCCTACAATAATAGATACCCGAGAAGATTTTTACAGCAAGACCAATGAATTTGAATTCGACTTCAGTGATGTCAAAGGACAGGAAAACATCAAACGGGCTCTTGAAATAGCTGCTGCCGGTGGACACAATATCATCCTGATCGGTCCTCCGGGATCAGGAAAGTCAATGTTGGCCAAGCGCCTCCCCTCCATTCTGCCCCCTCTCAACCTTTACGAAGCGCTCGAGACTACAAAGATCCATTCTGTTGCCGGAAAGATGAAACGTGACGATGCCCTCCTCCCCGTTCGTCCTTTCAGAAATCCACATCACACCATCTCTGACATCGCCCTCGTAGGTGGGGGAACCAATCCACAACCGGGGGAAATTTCTCTTGCCCATAATGGGGTGCTCTTTCTGGATGAGTTGCCTGAATTCAAAAGATCGGTATTGGAAGTATTACGTCAACCCCTCGAAGATCGCGTGGTAACCATCAGCAGAGCTAAAAACACCATCGAATATCCCGCAAGCTTCCAACTGGTAGCTGCCATGAACCCCTGAAGTTGCGTTGCCCATCTGTCAAAATAGTATTAAAGTCTAAACTGCCTAACAGAAAGCCCTATCCAAAAGAATTAGTAACCTATGGTGACCATTTGCGAAAGAAAAGACTTGATCTCAATTTAAGCCAACCACAAGTTGCTAAAATAATTAATGTAACCACTTATACAATTACAAACTGGGAATTAAACAGAAATGAACCAACCTTATCTCAAATCCCAAAAATCATTTCATTTCTTGGATATACACCAACATTCAATATGAACCCAATAAAGAAATACAGAATTGAAAAAGGAATCTCTCAAAAGGAGCTGGCTGAAATCTTAAAAATTGATCCTACAACACTTTCAAGGATTGAAAGAGCAAAAGGAAGTAGAATTAATAATAAAATAAAAGTGAGACTAAATGAATTATTAAAATTCATCTATTGACCTTGTTGAACTTTCTTTCGCTATTTAACACATAATACTCAAGTTTTTACTTAATTTTGAATATGATTAAAAACATTTCGAAAATTCAATATAATTTACTTATATTTAATCACTAGAATATTTTAATTTAAAAGTCAAAAACGGGAAAGTACTATTAACTTTCCGCAATATTCTATCATTAGCTGCAACTCTTGACAGACATTGCAGACTTCAAACTGACGAGCAATTAATGAACAGAAGAAAATTAGTAACGAAACAAAATCAAACAAAATGACAGCAGACGAACTTTACAAAGAGGTGGTTGGACAATTACCAATTAAAGACCTTCATCCATTACATAAAGCTATGATGGAGGAGTGTTGTGAAAATGCTTTGAACAATCCGCAAAATGTTACAGACCATGACACTTTGGTTTTCGCTGTTCAGGTTGCTTTCTTGACTTGTAATTCCACATTGAAGGGAACGTTGACAGCATCCTTGAAACTTGCAGACGCTGACCAAGTAACTCTTAATTATCGCAATCAAACTTTTATAATTCCGAAAAATTCACCACTATTAAATTAAAAAAACATGTCTAACAATTTTACATCTCCTTACAATCGTCCATACTTCTCACTGATAAAAACACAAAGAGAAGCAAGTATCAATTCACTCATCAATAATCTTAAAATTGGTGATGTTAAAGATGATAGTAAGTTTGCTCAAACAACGACACGAATTAAAAATTCTGTTCTCCTTAAAAAAGTTGTGATTGGTGAACCAAAATGTGTTGATCATGAATATGAGGACAGACCACTTAACATGCAACAACAGTTAATCGGTGGTATTAGCAGACACCATTACATTCATGAAGTTGAATTTCCATTTACAGGCGACACCGAGTTATTTGACCATACACCAGAAAGCGGATTTTCATATTCTAGTTCTGACCACGGACTTATTCTTCCTGACTATAACAAGTTGACAGTTTATGTTGACCTTCCAGAACTTAATCCTACTGGAGCAATTGCAGCAGCACGAAATCTTTTATCAATGACGATGCAGTTTGTCAATGCTAATAATACTTCTATTGAAAGCTGGACAATAAGAGTAAGTCAGAGAATTGACCAACAGTTACAACAGAAACGAGAGGAGTTATTTAGACTTTTTGGTAGCTAAATTGACAACCCACCCAAAGGCAAAGTCAAAAAGTGCAATCGCCAACGCTACAAATACTTTGACTACTTTTTCTTTTTTTTGAAATACTTCTTTTTGTTCTCTGCATCTTCTTTTCTACCTTCATCAATTTCCCAATCTTCCCATCGCTTTGCATTACGAATTCTATTTCGTGTAATAAAATAGTGGGATTTGCAGTCAAAACTCCAATTTCCTATAGAGGGGCTTAACGAAACTGTTTTACCATCAAAAATTAATTCCCAGTCCGTAGGTGAAAGTGGAGTTACAACTTCATTACCGCAGCCACAAACACATTTATGAATTGCGGTACAATATTGTATTGAAATATACAATACACCTTCCTCAATTTGCTCCGGAATAAATTCAACAAATTTGTGAGTTATTTTCATGCTTGCTTATTTTCTAACTCTTTAATTTTTCTCTGTAACTCTTCATTTTTCTGCTGCAATTCCTTGTTTTCTTTCAATAGATCGTTAGCCCTTTTCTCTTGTTTGGTTGCAAAGTCATCAAATTTATTTCCAAGCAGTAATGTAAGCTCATCTTTATAAGGCATCATTGGGTCATACAACCAATGATAAGCATTGCCAATAGCTCCATTAAACAACCTAGTCTGAATAGGGTTATTACCAGCAGATAATATATGTTCATCTGAAATACCAGGATAGGGGTCTATATAATATATTACTTTTATCCCAAGTTGATAAGCTTTTTTCGAACATAATTCACAAGGGCTGGCAGTGGTAAACAACTTGCCGTTTTCAATTCCTACACCTCCATATTTTGCTAATTGTAAAAAAGCATTTTCCTCAGCATGTAGTGAGCGAGTATGCACTTGATTCTTTCCATCTGCACATGAATTTTTCACATCTTTAAAACAAAAACAAACATTTCTCCCTTTTAAATATTCTCGACCTTCATTAATTTTTTTTCGAAAGTTCTCATCTAAAGCAGCATTAAACTTCTTATTCGTTTTTTCGTATGTTGTAAAAGATTTTATATCATTTTTATAATCTAATAAATCTTCTGTATTCCTCAAAACACAAGGTACTTGACCGGAAGGGGTGGTATTCCAACCAATTGCTTTAATTGAATAGTTTTCATCAGTAATGGCAGCTCCTACATGTCTTGAAATACATCCTGAGTTATGTTTGGCAGTATATGCCATTTGCATACATCTTTCTTCATGAGATGGCGATATTAATCCCGGATGGTTTATCAGAGAAACGTATTTTAATAGCTGCATTTTCCAACTAAAATACGGAGAAGTATTATCTATCGTTTTTTTATTTAAAGTGTTTTCTTTTTGAATTAAATCATTTTTCTCATCTACTTCTTTCTCTATTAGAAATGAAATATGTATGTCTGCTTGCTGAATACATGCCGATATTTTTGCTTTATAAAATTCATGATCTTTACCTCCCTCATATTCTTCTTCCCAGATTTTTTCACCTACATCATAATCATCAAGAGTTTTATTGTATTTGGTTTTAAGTGCTTCTTTTCTATTATTTCTATCTTTAGTTACTGCAATTGTATAAAATGCGGCATATCGCTGTTTGAAGTACATTATTTCTATAGGGCTTCTTAGGTCATCTATAACTATTTGAGTTCGTTTTTCCTCTGAAACAGACTTTCCATGGCTTTTAATAATATAGTTAATTAATTTGACAATTGTAAAAACATTGTCTGCGGAAGGTTTTGAGAAGTCATAGGGTTTGCCAGACTTTCTTAAGTTAGTTGCAATGACCTGTAAAAGTTTATTACGCTTAAGTTGTGAATTGATCTTTAATATAGTTTGAATAGAATTGCAGAAAGGAAGGAATCCTGAATTGAAATAAAAATTATATAAGTCTTCCCAATTGTTTTTTTCCTTTATTTTCTGAATTTTAATGGACTCGAATTCCTTTGAAAGATCCTCAAATTGTTGTTTTAATCCATTTAATAATGGTACTTCATTGGAAAAATCAGACTGAAGTTTTGCATCATTCAATTCTTCTATTAATTCAGGTTTAATCAAAAAATCTATGAAATCATCAAATGTGTTTTGAAGCAAAAAAATCATCAGAACATCTTTGTAATTAATCCGAGAATAGCCTTTGAAATTATCTTTATAACTTGCCCAATTATATACAATTCGATATTTTCTGTATAAGTTATGCTTAAACTCAAATGTGATAGGATCAAGTCCAACTTCAATTGGATTTTTAAAATCATTATAATTAAATCCTTTGGATAATTGTTCAGCAACTTCTGAACAACCAGAACCAATCTGTCCGGTAAGTCCAATTACAGTAAAATTATTTCTCAAACTGTATATGTGTGATAGGTCAGTTGCTTTACTCATCTTTGTATTTTATTCGATGAAATCTTCGTTAATTAACTGTGAAGTATTGATAGTATAAGTTGAATTGAATTCTTGCTTCAAATCCTGATAGAAACCGCTCAATTTTTTCCACTTTATCACTGCCATCAATGCATTGAATGCATTAAGGTCTGCAATCTGAATATTTGAGGCATATTCGTTATCTTCCAAAGTGCCAAATCCTATCCTATTGGGAATATGGTCATACTTTGATGGTGTTCCAGTCGTAACCCTTAAAGTTCCTATAAGATTTTCATCGGTAACATTAACACCAAGTCCAACATCAAAAAATGTTATGCCAAATTCTCTAAGTTTTGAAATTATATGTGCCTTTGCACTATTACTATCAATGCAAATGAATACATACGACAACCCTTTCAATATTTCAATATTTTCTTCAGTAACATTTTCTGCATAAGGAGTTATGCCTTTTCGTATTTGGGAATAAATTTCAGTGAAATAGTGAACCTTCTTTAATCTATTGTTCAAACTCTCAATAGACGCAGCACCCGGAGCACGAAAAGCATTATGTTGAAGAAACTCATCTGCATCAAAGAGTAATATCTCATCTACAGGAGTTTTGGCTACAAAATCTAAAACATAAGAACCCGTTCCCCCTAAGCCAATTATAGCTATTCTTTGCCCCTTGAATTTTGAATTGAGTTGGTATATGTTGGCTCTACTGGAATTAGAATCTATGTAATTGAATACAGTTTCATCTTCGCTATCAACGATTACCTTAAATGTCCTTGCGGTAACTGTTTTATCAATAGACTTTGCAGGTGCAGAAATTATTTCGGCATATCTTACAACCTTATCATAATAATTGTCATATCCATTAGAAGGTTTATTTGAGAATGAGAAGTTTATTATTATTCCATCAAATAACTGTTGGTTTTGTTGGGCAGAATGTTGAATAGCAGTAATGATTGAACCGTCATTATTGCAAGGATATTCTCCCATGAAACTGATAACGTGATTATCTGGTTTGACAGTAACATCATTATTCAATGTAAGTGTCGAAATTAACTTGCCAAACTTCACTTCTCTGTTACTATTCACATAAGGTATATGGTGGACAATTAGATATCCACCTTTTACCTCTATCTCAAATCCTTCATCTCTAAGCCGTTTTAAATCCTGGCTACGATTTATCTGTTGCTGCTGCATTAAAAATCATTTTGTTTTTAACATAAACCTTTTCACCTCTAACCATTGAACCTTCAGGATTTTCGTGTGGTCCTCTGTCATAAGTAACCGTAAAAACTGTGTTAGGGTTTGCGTTATAGGTACCGAATGCTAAGACAATAACTTGTTCAAAAGAAATTATTTTGTCATTCCAATCTTTTTGCCTTGCATTTACAATTAATTCCACTTTAAAATGTTTGCTTTTAGAATAAAAGTGCTCAATTTCAGGACGTGCAAGATTTACTTGCTTATCATCGGGAATTGGTTCATCTTCCCATGGCTTTTTAATAGCAAGGAAAATTTCATCTTCAGACGGAATGTTGTCGAGTTTTCTAATTTCGGCACCAATTATATATTCTTGATGCCATTCGTATTTTTTACCATTGATGGTAAGATGCAGGCTTGCTTTTCCTTGCTCTTTGTTTTGAGTATCCATTTTTCTATTTTTGTTATTTGAAATTATTTAAAATTCTTTGTTTATCCTCATTCTCTTTATCATTTTTGTGATACAGTTCAACGAAAATTATTTTTTCTTGATCTTTGAAGAAAGCATAAATCAATCGCAATCCTGAATTTACACCACGACCTTTTAACGATTTACAGGCAATCTTTTTTACTTTGATTACACATGTTTCTAAAGTCAAATTGTCGATACGAAAACTAAACGGTGGTCTTGCATCGGGTATAGCAGTCAACACTTGTTTCACTACATACAAATCATCGTTGAGTGTTCTGTATTTTTTCAAAAGGATTTTTAAATCCTTTTGAAATTCTGTTAATTCTTCAAAAATCATTGTTCATCAATTTCGTCTCCATAGTTTCTCACAGAGAAAGGCGCATCTCTGTAAAAGGCTAATTCGTAATTTATTTCTTCTCCTTCTTTTGAAGCAAGCCACGGCATATCTTTATGGGAATAACTACTGATTGCAGAAGCCGACCAGTCACTCATTTGTTCAATCACTTTGTCAATCACTTCTTTTTCACTTGCTTTCAATTCAGTCAAATCAGCTTTTGCAAGAGGAATGTAACGAGTTTGCATCTTGTCGTAATACTCTGTTTTAATTCTTTGTATCATTCCTTTTTCCATCATCTGACCAATGATTGTGTCTAACTTTTGTGGAACAGGACCATAAGGCAATTTGCGATATTTTGCACCAGTCAAATGTTCCTCATACAATTCGTAGTAATTGAAATCAGAAAAATACAGCAATTTGTAAAGCACCGTTTCTCCAACATTTGGTTTTCCTGCACATCTTTCTAAAATGTACAGCAATACATTTTTGAACTTATTGACTTGCAGAGTTGGAACAGAAATTCGTTCATCTGTTTTCTCTGACTTTGCTTCAGCTTTGCCTTCAACATCTTGGCTCACTGAAAAATTTTTGGACATAAAATCATCCAATGAAAAACTCAAAATCAAAGACAACTTTTGCAATTCAAAAACATTTACACCTCTATTCCCTAACTCTATTTGAGCCAAAGATGGTCTGGATATTTTTACACTTTTTGCTAAATCTTCCTGTGACAACCCTTTCATCTTACGAAGTTCAGTTATCCGCTGACCAATTTGTTTTTGTAAGAGTTTTATGTTCATATCAATCTGTTTATTTCAATTCAACGCCACAAAGATAGGCATTGTTTTGATTCAAAACAAATAATTGTTCATAATTCTTACAAATTATTCTCAACGGATGGTTTACTTAGGAAATGAAAAGCCCACCCACAAAAAAATACACTTCTAAAAACGCTTCAAGCCAACGCTACAACCTTAGTTTTTTGAGAGTTTTTTCCTTCACTCAAGAAAAATCCTATTTTCATATGCCCAGGAGTACCATTCATGTAAAAAAACGACAATATGATATTGTTGTTTGCAAGGGAAGACTCCTTAATTGTTAATATCTTAACTTTTCAATACCACTTATTGTATGTTATATAGATTGTAGATATAATGTATATACACAAGGAATAATTGCCAAAAAAATCAAATTAAAAAATACCCGATAAGTTTAGGTAATTGATTGTTTTACAGACTTGAAGTTGCGTTGCCCATCTGTCAAAATAGTATTAAAGTCTAAACTACCTAACAGAAAGCCCTATCCTAAAGAATTAGTAACCTATGGTGATCACTTAAGAAAGAAAAGACTCGACCTAAATTTAAGTCAACCCAAAGTTGCTAAAATAATAAACGTTATACCCGATACAATTACAAACTGGGAACTGAATAGAAATGAACCAACTTTAACCCAAATCCCTAAAATCATATCATTTCTTGGATATTCACCGATATTTAATGAGAATCCAATTAAGCAATACAGAATTCAAAAAGGGCTAAACCAGAAAGAATTAGCTCGAATATTAAATATTGATCCTTCAACACTTTCTAGAGTTGAAAAAGATTGTGATAGTAAGATAAGCCTAAAAGTTAAGATAAAATTAGATTGCTTGTTTTGAAGTAATTAAATTATTAAAAATGTTGACTATTAATTGATTTTTATATACAAACACGTGTATCTTTATGCTTCTCAGATAAGAAATTACACATTTATAAAAAATTTAACTTAATAATTATTTTCTATGTTATCAGGTAAAGATAAAGTTGAGTTCCTTATGAAAGAAAATGATTATACCTCAAATTATTTGGGTATTAATTCTTGCTTACCATTATTTTTCATTAATTTTGAAGTACATACAACAAACGTCTTATTATCTGCTTTTTGAATTCATTGTAAAAAGACAAAAACAGTATATTTTACAAAATAAATTAAATCAATTATGGAACCAATTAAATTTATTCTAGGTGAAGAAACTCGTCCAAAGATTGAAACTTTTTGTGATATAGAATCTTCATTATTTAAGGATCAATATGAAAAAGCTTTTGAAGAAATAGTAGAATATATTGAGATTACAGCTTTTGAACAACAAACAACTAAAAACAGTGAAAATAGAAATAATATTTTTGCATTTATAGGTGAACGTGGCTCAGGGAAAACATCTTGTATGCTTTCTGTTTCTGATATGCTTTTAGATTCAAACAAAAAGTTCCATGAAACTTTTTCAAATAATAAAAAAATAGAATGTCTGGATTCGAAATATTTTTTTACGATTGATCTGGTTGATCCATCTTTTTTTGACCAAAGACACAATATTTTAGATATAGTTATCGCTAAATTGTTTAAATCATTTGACCACGATGTTAAGAAAAAAAATCTAACTATACAATCAGATTACTTAATTAAAAAACAAAATTTGATTAATGATTTTCAGGAAACCAAAGAAAATCTCAATCAAATGTTATCAAATGAAATAACGTCAGATGATAGTATTGAACAACTTATAGGATTAGCAGCAGGTGTAAATTTGAAAGAAAGTATGAATAAACTTATAAATTCATACCTAGATTATTTTTCAATTTCAAAACAAGCTGAGAATAAAAAAGTAAATCATTTAATAATTAAGATTGACGATATTGATCTTCATACTCAACATGCTTATATTATGGTAGAACAAATACGCAAGTATTTGATACAACCTAATGTTATTGTCTTAATTGCAGCAAAAATTGACCAACTTTCTAATGTTATTCGATTACATTACACCGTTGAGTTTGATAAACTTATTTCTTCAAATGTACTTTCTGAAAGTTATATAGAAGAAATGGTTGACAAATATTTGGGCAAAATTTTACCTTTAAGTAACAGAATTTTTCTTCCAGAAACAACAGTCTATATCAATCGACCTCTTCAAATTTTCACAAGTAGTGTCTCAAATAAACCTATTTCCTTCAATTCCGTTAGAGAAGCAGTACCAACATTAATTTTCTATAAAACACGATTTTTATTTTACAATTCTAAAGGAGCCAATAGTTATATTATTCCAAGAAATTTAAGAGACTTGAGAAATCTAGTTAAGTTGTTGTTTAATATGAACAACTATCGAATTCAGGTTAGGCCCGAATATAATAAAATAATTTTCAAAGAATATCTTTTCAAAACATGGACTATAAATAATTTAGATAAAGAGGGTAATAGAATTGTTGAAAATATTTTAGCTGCAAACGATGCTATTAAGCTTAATAAAACTGTTATCAAATCATTAAAAGAACATTTTTCTAAAATCACAGAAACAATTGAAGAGCAAAAAACGTCAAACGAATTATCTTATATATTAAAAGATGAAAATCAAACATTTAACACATCATGTGGTGATTTAATTGTATTTATTTCGTTATTGGAAAGTTTAATTACTAATGAAGTAGACCATAAATTACTTTTTATTATAAAAACTTTTTATTCTATCAAGTTATATGAATACTATGATGAGATAACAGAAGATCAACTTATTGAAAACTCAAATATTGAAAATCAAGATGAAGTATTCAAAAATGAATTCATGAATGATTACTCCAATTACGAAAAACTTGTAGCTGGTAATTTCATTAATTCTGCATTCTTTGATATCATAACTACACAAATTGGAGGTATAAGTAGATCACAGCGTAATATTGATGGTTCTATTATTTTTAGTATTATATCACAACTTAAAACAGAACAAGAAACTATTCAAATCAAAAATATATTATTAAATAAAACAGATGCTTTAAAAATTGTAGAATTCTTTGCATTAACAACATCTCGGAAATACGATAGTAAAGATAAATCTGGTTCTGATAATACTGACAAATTATACAGAGTTAAACGAGAAGTTTATTATGGTGAATATCTTTACGAACAGAATAAAAACATTTATTTTGACATAATGTCAATATTTTATAATATAACAAATATAAAACGGGCATACAATAGGTTTACTCCGGAAGATTCTCCTTTTTTATTTGAAATGTCAAATAATAATAGTAACTCATTATACAGCCAACTAAAAAAAGCGGTTTGCGAACGTGAAGGAATTGATGAGAATGATATTAAAGAAATCCAAAAAAGATTATTATCATGGTTTTATATTCGCAACATAGAAGTTCTTGAAACTTTTATCACGGAATTACAACAAAACAAAACTAAAAGTAGAGGAGATGATAAATATATTTTAAAAAGATTTTTAAATTCAGCCAGTGAATTTAAAATACTTTCTTATGATTTTGATGAATCCAACATCAAAC
>Ga0224523_1000952_pt1 | contig 13200 bp, 10 predicted proteins | sample CFST50metaG_FD_182732 | JGI IMG/M metagenome (GOLD analysis project Ga0224523, IMG submission 182732) | Peat soil microbial communities from Stordalen Mire, Sweden - C.F.S.T50 | ecosystem: Environmental > Terrestrial > Soil > Wetlands > Peat | place: Sweden: Norrbotten County, Stordalen Mire...
GTATGGAAGATGGCAGAGCGATATGAAAATCACAATAGCGCAAAAACTTTTATCAAATCTTTTGGACAGTCTTAAAAATGTCCCGAATCTAGAATTAGCATTACGTGTGTTCGGTCACCAAAAGCAATTCCCGCCACAAGATTGTGATGATACAAAACTTGAAATTCCTTTTGCAAAAGATAACACTACAAAAATTAAAAATAAACTTAAAACAATTATACCAAGAGGCACAACACCCATTGCAAGTTCGCTTGATGCTTCAGCCGATGATTTTACGCCATGCGAAAATTGCAGGAACATTATTATTCTCATTACCGATGGTATGGAAGAATGCGGAGGTGATCCCTGTGCTGTCTCAAAGAATTTGCAAAAAAAAGGAATAATTCTGAAACCATTTATCATCGGCATCGGGAAAGATTTTTCCACTGCTTTCAGTTGTGTCGGTACATATTTCAATGCGGGAAATGAACAGCAATTTCAGCAAGCTTTGAATATCGTTATTTCACAGGCTCTGAATTCAACCACGGCACAGGTGAACCTGCTCGACACATACGGGAATCCTACCGAAACCAATGTGAATATGACATTTTACGATAATTTTTCAAAGCTTGTAAAATACAATTTCATACACACCATGAACAACAAGGGTTTGCCCGACACCCTTATTCTTGATCCTCTTGCAACTTATCATTTAGTGGTCAATACTATTCCACCTGCTGAAGTCGATAGCATTACTCTTACTCCCGGCAAACATACGATCATTCCTGTTGATGTACCACAAGGTTATCTTTCACTAAAAGTTGGCGGAACAAATTCCAATGTAGTTAAAGATGTTAAAGCAATCGTAAGGCAGCAAGGCAAGATGGAAACGCTCAACCTGCAACCATTCGGCGAAACAGTTAAATACCTGACAGGGAAATATGATCTCGAGGTATTATGTCTTCCGCGGCTTTACATTAAAGATGTTGACATTGCGCAAAGTTCAACTACCAATGTTGAAATTCCACAACCGGGAATAGCTGTTATTCAAATGTCGGCAAATGGCTATGGAAGCGTTTACCAGGAAGACAATAATAAATTAAAATGGATCTATAACCTTACTGAAAGCAATACGCAGGAAACACTTATCCTGCAGCCCGGCAAATATCGCGTGGTCTTCAGGACAAAATTCACCAACAGATCCGCTTATACTGTCGAGAAATCATTTATAGTAAAATCAGGCGCTTCCGTATCGGTCAATTTATTTCAGAATTAAAATTTCAAATATACTTTTCTTTGTATTCACTTGTAACAAGGAACTGACTATAACACTTTTTAATAAAATTTACAAAAGTTTGAATAAAATTATTTATTATTGCCAAAATAATTTACAAAAAAGAAATAGATGAAAACAATATTAATAACAGGAGTATCAAGCGGATTCGGCAAAGCCACAGCCGAAATCTTATCTTCAAAAGGCTACCAGATTTTCGGAGCAATGAGAAAACCCACAGGCGAAGCTTTACCTTACAAGATCATAACAATTGATGTTACAAAACCCGAAACGATCAAAGCCGGAGTGAATGAAGTAATGAAACAAGCTGGAAAAATTGATGTATTGATAAACAATGCAGGCATGGGCTTAGGCGGTGAAATGGAACTCACATCACCCGAAGATCGCAAGAAAATTTTCGATACGAATCTTTTCGGATATATTGATATGGTTAATGAAGTAATTCCAATAATGAGAAAGCAAAAACAAGGACTTATCATTAACATTGCTTCGCTGGCAGGCGTTTTCGCTATTCCTTACCAGGGTTTTTATTCAGCATCAAAATTTGCTGTCAATGGTTATAGCGAAGCTCTTCACTACGAACTTAAAGGCAGTGGTATAAAAGTAGTAGTCATAAATCCGGGCGATTTCAAAACAAATTTTACTTCAAGCAGGATAATGACCCCTGTTCAGCCCGCAAACCAGGCAATGTTTGAAAAAGTAGTTAAAGTTTTTGAAAAGGACGAAACGAACGGCATCGACCCGAAAAATTGTGCAAAGCTGATCGAAAAAATAATTGAAAAGAAAAATCCTTGTTTCCGTTATGTAGCCGGTAACTTTTTTGAACACAAATTAAGTGCATTCTTAAAACGAATACTTCCCGATGGTTTATTCTTTAGTATCATTGGTTCGCACTATAAAATGTAATTGTTGATTTTTAGGTTATCTTCTTTACTTTAATTCAAAAATACAATGACATTTTGCATACATTTGCAAAGTGTTTTATGTAATCTTGTGGTAAAAAATTAAAATATGAAAGTTTATAATTACACCGATCAGAAAGATACCCGCAGTGGTTTTGGTGAAGGCTTATATGAGCTGGGGAAGAAGAACCCAAATGTTGTAGCGCTCTGTGCCGACCTTATTGGCTCACTGAAGATGGAAGCATTTGTCGCCGAATTCCCCGAAAGATTTATTCAGGTAGGAATTGCAGAAGCCAATATGATAGGCATTGCTGCCGGTCTTACAATTGGTGGTAAAATTCCTTTTACAGGAACCTTTGCTAATTTTTCTACAGGCCGTGTTTATGACCAGATCAGGCAATCCGTAGCTTACTCAAATAAAAATGTAAAGATATGTGCTTCTCATGCCGGCTTGACTTTAGGCGAAGACGGAGCAACTCACCAGATCCTTGAAGACATCGGCTTAATGAAAATGCTGCCGAATATGGTTGTCATCAATACCTGCGATTTCAATCAAACGAAAGCTGCGACAATTGCCATTTCCGAATATGTTGGTCCAGTTTATTTGCGTTTCGGGAGACCTAAGGTACCTAATTTCACTGCAAAAGATCAGAAGTTTGAAATTGGCAAAGCTGTAATGCTCAATGAAGGAAAAGATATTTCGATATTTGCCACCGGTCATCTGGTATGGCAAGCCATCGAAGCAGGAATGATACTTGCAGAAAAAGGAATAGATGCCGAAATAATAAATATTCATACTATTAAACCTTTGGATAGAAAAGCAGTCATACAATCTGCCGGAAAAACAAGATGCGTAGTTACAGCGGAAGAACATCAAATGAACGGAGGATTAGGCGACAGCATTGCACAATTATTATCACGGGAAATGCCAACACCAATGGAAATGGTTGCTGTGAATGATAAGTTCGGAGAAAGCGGAACACCAGAAGAACTGATGATCAAATACGGGCTCAGCACTCCTGCAATCGTTGAAGCTGCACTGAAAGCGATCTCGCGCAAATAATTCATTTTTTCGGCAGGAAAAAAACATGATCCTGCAAACTATGGAGCATTACTCCGATAAAGAACTTATAGAACTTTTCCGCAACGGAGATAACAGGAATTATGCATTCAATCTACTTGTAAATAAATACCAAAGCCAGGTCTACTGGCATATCCGCAGGATTGTAATTGACCACGACGACACGAATGATGTTGTTCAAAATACATTTATCAAAGCATTGCGCTATCTTGAAAGCTTTAGAGAAGATGCACAACTTTACACATGGCTTTACCGCATCGCTACAAATGAATCGATCAATTTTCTAAAACAGAAACGCACCAAATTTTTAATTCCATTCGTAAATGTTGAAAAGCATTTATCTGAATCACTTATGGAAGACCCCTATTTTAAAGGTGATTCCATCCAGCGTAAACTGCAACAGGCAATTTTAAAGCTTCCTGAAAAACAAAGAATAGTTTTCAATATGAAATATTTTGATGGAATAAAATATGAAGATATGGCGAAGATCCTTGACACATCAGTGGGAGCGCTTAAGGCCAGTTATCATATTGCAGTAAAGAAAATCGAAAAATATTTAACAGTCGATTAAACCTTTTATATTTTGCATAATCAAAGAAATAGGAAACGATCATGGAAACAAACGACAATATAGAAAATGAAAATTTAAAGGATTCAGCTCCCAAGCTATTCTCAATGAGCAAAGAAAATCCTTTTGATGTTCCGGCTAATTATTTTGAAAATTTATCTTCTGAAATCTCAGAGAAATGTTTTCATGTTTATCATAAAAAACATAAGGCTACTTATATTAAGATCCTTATTCCTGCTTCAATTACAACGATGATGGTTTTTATCATTTTATTCTTTTTCACTGAAAATAAAACTAAAACAAATACAGTAAAACAATATGCCTATGACGAAAATAGTACATTGGAATACCTCGAAAATTTAATCAACAACAATGAACTTGATGAATCAGTTCTTCTTTCGGAATTAGGAAATAATGATTCAATTAAATCCGGAGTACAAAACCGCCAAACAAACATCAACACGGTTTCATTTGCCACAAATCTTGGTGCTACTATGGATTCATTGAACAATAATGCCATCTCAAAAGATGATATTATTCAATACCTAATGGAAAATGATGAGTCAGATGATTTATTAAAGTAGAACAACCAACTTAAAAATATATAATATGAAAAAGTTAAAAATATTCGGCATGATGATCACCGCTATCATCCTGCTTTCGCAAACCAGCGCTATTGCTCAAAGAGGGAAAAACTTTGAAAATAAAAAAGAAGATATAGAAGCTCAGAAAGTGGCTTTCATTACCACAAAACTTAACCTTACGACCGATGAAGCAAAAAATTTCTGGCCTGTTTATAATGAATACGAAACAAAGAAAGAAGCAATCAGAAAAGATTTTCATACGAATAATAAATTTACTCATTCTGATTCATTGACAGATGCCCAGGCAAAAGAACGCATTACTGCTGAGCTGAAAATGGAACAAAGCCTTCTTAACCTGAAAGAAGAATACATGACAAAGTTTCTTACGGTTTTGCCATCAAAAAAAGTTCTGAAATTGATAAGAACGGAAGAAGAATTTAAACGGGTTCTATTAAACATGTTAAAAGATAAACCCGGCGGTAGACCTCAAAAATAAAAAAATTACTCCCCAATTTTCGGGGAGTTTTTTATTTCTGTTTAAAGAGTATTTATTTTGACAAAAGATATAGCTAAGACTAATCGGAATACAAGCATTAAGGGATATTGCAAAAAAGTATTTAATGATTTTTAACTAAAATATTATCAATAAGCACCAAATTTAAAGTAAATTTGCCCATTACTGAATTAATAAAAACTTTATGAAAACTTCGTTGATCAATAAAATTATATTTTGCGCTTTGCTTGTATTTATTGCGATCTCATCAAATTCGTTTGCACAGAAAACAAAAAACGATTTCGAGGGTGACAGTAAAAAGTTATCATCAGCACTTCAGATAATTGATCTTTTCTATGTTGACACAGTAAGCAACAACAAACTTGTGGAAACTGCTATTACCGATATGCTGAAAGATCTGGATCCTCATTCCGTTTATCTTTCAAAAGAAGAAATGAAAGAAGCGAATGAGCCGCTGCAAGGGAATTTTGAAGGCATTGGCGTTCAATTCAGCATTGTTAAAGATACGATCATGGTCGTTTCACCTACTCCGGGTGGGCCTTCGGAAAAACTTGGGATCATGCCCGGTGACAAGATAGTAAAGATTAATGGCGAAGACGCTACAGGTCCTAAGATCAACACCACTTTCGTTGTTAAACATTTACGCGGGGATAAAGGGACTACAGTAAATGTCAGTATCAAACGCAGAGGAAAAAAAGACTTATTAGATTACAAGATCACCAGGGACAAAATTCCGATCAATAGTATTGACGCTACTTTCATGGCATCGTCAGATATTGGTTATATCAAACTTAACCGTTTTGGCGCCACAACCATTGAGGAATTTGAACAGTCAATAAGTAAACTTAAAGAATCAGGTATGAAGAACCTTATTCTGGATCTTCGCGAAAATGGCGGTGGATACCTGAATACAGCAATTGACCTTGCCGATGAATTTCTCGGAAAAGACAAACTTGTTGTTTACACAGAAGGTAAAAATAGTTCGCAGCAAAAATCATTTGCTACTGCTAAAGGGGATTTTGAAAAAGGGAAACTTGTGATCCTTGTTGATGAAGGTACTGCATCCGCAAGTGAAATTGTATCAGGCGCTGTGCAGGATTGGGATCGTGGACTTATCATGGGAAGACGCACTTTCGGAAAAGGCCTGGTTCAACGGCCATTCCCTCTCCCTGATGGTTCATGCATCCGCTTGACTACAGCTCATTATTACACACCTTCAGGACGATGTATTCAAAAACCATACAATGAAGGGACAGACAAATATTTCAAAGACCTTACTGAACGTTACAAACACGGCGAATCATTCCATGCCGATAGTATTCATTTTCCCGATTCACTAAAATTTTATACTTCAAAGAAAAGATTAGTGTATGGCGGAGGTGGTATCATGCCCGATGTTTTTGTACCGGCTGACACATCAAGGGTTTCCGACTATTACATGGATCTTATGCGAAAAGGATCAATCTATTCATTCTCGTTGCAAATACTAGATAAATCGCGCGACAGCATGCTCACAAAATATCCTGATGCAAAATCATTTATTGCCAATTTCAACGTAGATACGGTTCTCCTGAATAATTTCATTGCTTTTGCTGAAAAAGGCGGAGTTAAAAAAGATCAAAAAGGCATTGACCTTTCAAAAGAATATTTACTCAACCAGCTTAAAGCAAATATAGGAAGAGACTTATTCGACATTAATACTTATTTCATCATTTCATCCGGCATTGACGATGTTTATAACAAAGCCATCAATGCCATCAATGATAAAACATTCAGGCAATATAAGATCGATGACAAATAATAAAAATTGGCGTTAACAATAAACTTGTTAACGCCAATCTGAAAACAGGAATCTCTAAACTGTTACTATCCCTTGTAAAATGGGAACTTTACCACTTTTGCCTTTAATGCTTTATCACGAACTTTCACAAATATTTCGCTTCCCTCAGTTGCAAATGGAGTTGTTACATAACCCATGCCTATTGGTATTTGCAGTGATGGTGCCATTGAACCGGAAGTAACTTTACCAATTTTGTTTCCATCTTTGTCCACTATTTCGTGTTCGTGACGTGCAATTCCTTTATCAATTAATTCAAACCCTATCAGTTTTCTTGAAACGCCTTCTTTCTTTTGTTTCAATAAAATTTCTTTGTCAATAAAATTTTTCTGGTCAGTAAATTTTGTGATCCATCCCAAACCTGCTTCAATAGGCGAAGTGGTATCATCAATATCATTTCCGTATAAACAGAAACCCATTTCAAGCCTTAATGTATCGCGGGCTGCCAAGCCGATCGGTTTTATTCCAAATTCTTTTCCTGCTTCAAAAACAGCATCCCAAATTTTTTCGGCATATTTATTCGGGAAATATATTTCGCATCCACCTGAACCGGTATATCCTGTTGTTGAGAAAAGAACGTCCGGAACACCTGCAAATTCAAGCACTTTGAATGTATAATATTCCATGTCGGTAACGGTGGTCTTTGTAAGTTTCTGCATGGCTTTTAATGCAAGTGGTCCTTGTATTGCCAGTTGCGATGTTTCATCAGATGCATTTGTCAAAGAAACTCCAAATTTATTTTGGCTGTTGCACCAGGCCCAGTCTTTATCAACATTTGCCGCATTAACGACCAGCAAGTAAGTTTCATTATTAAACTTATAAACGAGCAGGTCATCCACGATTCCACCTTTTCCGTTAGGGAAGCAGGAATACTGAACTTTTCCGTCAAACAATTTAGAAGCATCGTTGGAAGTAACATACTGAACGAAATCCAATGCCTTCGGTCCTTTCACCCAAAATTCGCCCATGTGCGAAACATCAAAAACGCCAAGTTTTTTACGAACCGTTTCGTGTTCTGCGATCACACCTTCATACTGTACAGGCATATTAAAGCCTGCAAAAGGAACAATCTTTGCCCCCATCGATTCATGCATTTTAAGAAAAGCTGTATTTTTCATTACAATTGATTTTATGATTTATTTTGTTATTTATATTTTATTGAACAAAAACAAAATTATAAAATATAAGAACAATGGAAGAAATATATCGGGTATTTTTCTTACAAATTTTAAACATCATTCTTCATTTCATAAAAACAAACTATCTTTGAAAGTTAAAATGACCATTCATGATTATTCCGTTTAAAGAAAATACGCCCCGCTGGATCATATTGACGATCGATCTTTTCATTTGCGCTTTTTCAGTGATCATCGCTTATCTTGTTCGTTTCAATTTTACTGTTCTTGCAAAAGAAACCACCGAAATCCCGAAAGTGCTTTTAATTATGCTTTCCGTACGTTTGGTAAGTTTTATTTCTGCAAAGACCTATGCAGGTATTGTGCGATACACAGACACACGCGATTCCGTTAAAATATTTCTCGTCGTTTTAGCCGGCAGCATAGTATTCATGCTTATCAACCTTGTAACATTTTATTTTATTACAAATACTTTCATACTTCCGGCTTCTGTTGTTATCATTGATTTTATGTTTACAGCTGTTGCTATGATCGCGTTCCGAATTCTTGTGAAGATCACATACCTTGAAATGCAGAACCCGAGAAAAGCGAAAACGAATGTGATCATCTACGGTGCCGGAGAAGCAGGGATCATCACCAAACGAACGCTCGACAGAGATGCAGGAATGAAATACAAAGTTTTTGCTTTCATTGATGATGACCAAAAAAAATCGGGCATGACAATGGAAGGCATCACCATTTACAGTCCTGATAAGCTTGAAAAACTTTTAGATACAAACACCATCGACCATGTAATTATTTCCATTCAGCATCTTAACCCTTTGCGGAAAAAAGATATCAGTGAACTTTGTTTACAATACAACACGAAAGTGCTTGTTGTTCCTCCCGTTGAACGATGGATAAACGGTGAATTGAGTTTCAAACAGATCAAAAGAATCAACATTGATGACCTTCTTGGGCGTGATACGATCAAACTGGATGAAAAAGAGATCTCAAAACAATTACATGATAAAGTCATTCTTATTACAGGAGCTGCCGGATCAATAGGAAGCGAACTGGTAAGGCAGATCACACAATATTCTCCTAAAAAGATCATTCTTCTTGACCAGGCTGAAACTCCGTTGTTTCATATAGACATTGAAATGCTTGAAAAATTCAAAGGTTATAATTACGAAGTTGTTATTGGCGATATTCGCAATGAAGAAAGAATGACCAGGCTTTTCGAGCATTTCAGACCGGAGCATGTTTACCACGCAGCCGCATACAAGCACGTTCCCATGATGGAAAACAACCCATCGGAGGCTGTTCTTACAAATGTTGAAGGGACAAAGGTCATTGCTGATCTTTCTATAAAATTCAACGTGGAAAAATTTGTAATGATCTCTACAGATAAAGCGGTGAATCCAACCAGTGTGATGGGCGCATCGAAACGAATTGCAGAAATTTATGTGCAGTCGTTGAATAAATTAAACAAAACAAAATTCATTACAACAAGGTTCGGAAACGTGCTTGGTTCTAACGGTTCAGTGATCCCATTATTCAAAGAACAAATTGACAAAGGCGGACCAATTACAATTACTGACCCGAATGTTACCCGCTATTTTATGACAATACCTGAAGCCTGTCGCTTGGTTCTTGAAGCAGGATCGATGGGAAAAGGCGGCGAGATATTTATTTTTGATATGGGAAAATCAGTAAAGATCGTTGACCTCGCAAAAAAAATGATACAACTGTCAGGATTGACGCTGGGAAAAGATATTCAAATTATCTACACAGGATTGCGACCCGGAGAGAAATTATTTGAAGAATTATTGAACGACAAAGAAAATACATTACCTACTCATCATCCCCAGATCATGATCGCCAAAGTAAGGGAATATGATCTGGAAAGCACATCAAGAGATATTGATGAACTTATACATCTTTTCGATTCGCAAAAAAATACCGATATCGTAAGAAAAATGAAACAAATGGTTCCTGAATTTATCAGTAATAATTCAGTGTTCACTGAATTGGATAATTGATCCTTTTTTGCAATTACTTATTTCCGAAATGAAGTCGGAAGTTTTATAAAACCCTCCGTGAGTTTCATAAAGTACTCAGCTCATTTCATAAAAAAAAATAAATTTTAACATTTTTTTATTTTATGGCATAATACTTGTTTGCTGTTAATGTTTTATTGCTGTTAATAAAAAGAGGAGACCAGAAACCACTTAAAAAACGGGCTTGCCCCGCACAAGCTTTCAAAGCGGGGGCGGTATCGAAAAGCCATAAGAGTAGAAAAATTTAAAATGAGCTAAAAATGAGAAAAACAATTTTAATTTTAATCGCTGTCATTTCAATGTTGACAAGCTATTCGCAAACTGAAAAGGGTAAATATTTTATTGGTGGGTCAATTAACTATAGTGGAGACAAAGACTCTGAAGGTGATTCGGTAACAAATAATTGGACCAATAAAAATACCACATTTAACTTTACACCTAGTATTGGTTATTTTGTTACGGATAATATAGCTGTTGGAATAAATTTAAACTTGGGAAATTCTGTTTATAATTATCAATTTCTATCAAATATGAACTATTATAGTACCACTAAAACTAACACATTAAACTTAGGTGGTGGAATTTTTGTGCGACCTTATTTTAAAATTTCCAATAATTTTATGTTCTTTATAAATGCAGGAATATCATATATCGACCAACCAGGAAAAATAACTTTCAGCACTACACAACCAGGAGTTTCACCTACTCCAGATCAAAAGATACTGGGATATGAATTTACAGCAAATATTTATCCAGGATTAGTATATTTTGTAACACCTAAGATTGGATTATCAGTTTCAGTTGGGAATCTTTTTTATGACTATTCTTATAGGAAAAATAAAGAATCTGGAATAATTGATAAAAATACTTTCAGCGGAATTAATTTGAATTCTTCAACATTATCAGTTGGATTAACTTTTCATTTTTAATATTATGCGATAAGCAAAAAAAGCGAAGCACTAATGCTTCGCCTTTTTTATTTCCCCTGTTGGCATTCGTCTCCAAACGAGTGCTTTTATTTATTTTTTTTACGCGTTACAAACGCGCGCGAACGCAGGGTTCTTTATCTATAATTTTCATTCCATAATTCCTTATTTGAATGTTTTGTTTTTATTGTTTTCATACCGATTTTAAATCCGCAACATAAAGAGAAAACTATATTTTTAGTAATAAGTGTTTCAGGTGAAGGCACATTAATTATCATTCCATCGTCAATTTTACCATAAATAATTCTTTTAATTTTTTCATATTTTATTCCAAACCCATAATAGAAATCACAAAAAAAAGGCTTTTTACTTTTGTTTTCTCGTCCAATTAACATTCTTAGCCCATTATCAATTAATGACATTGATTCGACAACAAAGTTATATGCTTGTTGATCACCGTCGCCTAAACCAATGTGTTGTTCAGGAAAAGATAGATTTCTATAAGCATATTGAACATTAATATAAAAATTCTTTTTATCAGGATAATATTTGATTCCTCCTGTAAAATTATATCCTGTTAAATGCCATTCTTCCATATAGGTAGTATCGTCTAAATTAATCGTAGGGGTGATGATAGCAAAAGGATATTTACAAGCAAAAGTATTTATTGCAAAATGTTTATTTATGCGAAATTCCATTCCAAAATTTGCTTCACCTAAAAGCCAATGAGTTGATTCAGTATACAGCTTGAATGAAGGAATTGCTTCTAAATAAAGGGAATCGGGAATTCTATTTTTTCTATAGTGTTCCACTTCATACTCATTCATTGTATTTGAAGGGAGTTTCTTAGGATTTTTTTTAATTTTTATATTTTCGGGATGTGTATATAATTCATTAAAATAATTTAACATTTTGTCATTATCATAAATTACTATATGCTTTTCCGGATAAATTATTCCAATGACCTTATTACATTCTATATAATTTATAGTTGATGTAGTATCATTTGTTTTTTCCACATTAAATTCAATTAGTAATTTGCCAATTTGAATTACTTTACATGGGATTATTCTGTTATTAATTAAAACAATCGTATCCTGGGCTTTTGATACATTAATAATGATTATGAATAATAAAATAAATAAAAAATATTTTTTCATATTTTTATTTCATTTTATGTCCCCCTCGTTGGTGCACATCTCCTGATGAGAGTTTTAAATTTATTTTTTACGCGCTACAAACACGTGCGAACATAGAGTTAGTTTTTCCTCAGCGCTTTTGTTACCAGTTCAGCAGCATCCTGTAGTTGAATAGCCGAGAAAACTTTTAATCCGGAATCATCAATGATCTTTTTTGCTTCTTCGGCATTGGTTCCCTGTAAACGAACAATGATAGGTACATTTATTTCGCCAATGTTTTTATATGCATCAACTATACCGTTTGCAACGCGGTCGCAGCGAACGATTCCGCCAAATATGTTTACAAGTATCGCTTTTACATTCTGATCTTTCAGAATGATGCGAAAAGCTTCTTCCACTCTTTTCGCATTTGCAGTACCACCTACATCAAGGAAATTTGCAGGCTCTCCGCCAGATAGTTTAATAATATCCATAGTAGCCATGGCAAGTCCGGCGCCATTCACCATGCAACCCACATTGCCATCAAGCTTCACAAAGTTCAAACCGAAACTTCCTGCTTCAACTTCCATAGGATCTTCTTCATTAAAATCCCTCATTGTTGTAATATCAGGATGACGGAATAACGCATTGTTATCAATAGTTACTTTGGCATCGGCAGCAATAATTTTATTATCGCTGGTTTTAATGACAGGGTTGATCTCAACAAGTGATGCGTCAATGCCGATGTATGCGTTGTAAAGTGAATTTACAAATGAAACCATTTCCTTAAAAGCAACGCCATCAAGTCCAAGATTAAATGCGACCTTCCTGCATTGGAAAGGCTGTAAGCCAATCTGGGGATCGATCTCTTCTTTGAAAATTAATTCAGGAGTTTGTGCAGCGACATCTTCAATGCTCATGCCTCCCTGCGGCGAATACACGATCATATTCCTGCCTGCCTGCCTGTTCAACAATATCCCTATATAAAATTCTTTAGGTTCGGTTTCGCCTTTATAATAAACGTTTTGTTCAATAAGAACGCGATACACTTTTTTACCAAGAGGTCCTGTCTGAGGCGTTACAAGCTGCATTCCAAGGATATTGTTTGCATAATGCTTTACTTCATTAAAATTCTTGGCGATCTTCACACCACCGCCTTTTCCGCGGCCACCGGCATGGATCTGAGCTTTAACTGCCCAAACTTCCGAGCCTGTTTTAC
>Ga0224523_1000953_pt1 | contig 13187 bp, 8 predicted proteins | sample CFST50metaG_FD_182732 | JGI IMG/M metagenome (GOLD analysis project Ga0224523, IMG submission 182732) | Peat soil microbial communities from Stordalen Mire, Sweden - C.F.S.T50 | ecosystem: Environmental > Terrestrial > Soil > Wetlands > Peat | place: Sweden: Norrbotten County, Stordalen Mire...
ACAGGGTTGACAAGGTGCTTGTTGCAAAAGAAGAAGATAAAGAGTAGCTTTTTCTGAAACCCTTAGAGCAGTTATTTCAAACTCTCGAAGCGGTTGTTGATTGGAAGCATTTGTTTCAATGCGTCAGTTTCATTCCAACAATACCAATAATGATCAGCGAGGCAGAGAGCATGCGCCAGATACTTGCCGAATCTCCAAAATAAAATATCCCTATCAGTAAAGTGCCAGTGGCTCCCATGCCGGTCCAAACCGCATAGGCAGTGCCAATAGGAATTTCCTTTTGCGCAATCCACAGGAACAACCCGCTGGCTCCCATTGATAAAACGGCTAACACCAATCCCATGGTTTTCGATGGCATGGTTGAAGAAAGCTTAAAGCCCAAAGGCCAACCTATTTCGAAGATGCCGGCTATGAATAGATATATCCAACTCATTTCTTTTAGTTTTCTTTTAAATATTTGGCAATATAATTCCCAGCTACTCTTGTATGAGGCACTTTGAAGCCAAACCATGCCTGCAGCGGGAATTCAAAGCCATTATCATGCAGATAATTATATAATGCCTTTTCCAAACCCTGGCTAAACTTTTCATGATCGCAGCCTGAAGGGTCCACATGTTCACAATTGTTTTGTGCGAATGCTTTTTCATTAAGCGGAATGCGTTCAACTCCATATTTTTCCGGATCCAAACCAATGGGGCTGTGAACGGTCATGGTGAAGCGATGCCAGAATGCACTTTGCAATAGTTTATGAAAGAATAGCTGACGCACCACCTCCAATGAATCAATGGTTTCCTGGACTGTTTGGGTTGGGAATCCATACATAAGGTAAGCATGAACCATGATACCTGCCCGTTGAAAAGCAGCGGTTACCCTGGTAACCTGCTCAATGCTTACTCCCTTTTCCATTTTTTTAAGCAGGCGATCGCTGGCTACTTCAAGCCCTCCGGAAACAGCTATGCAACCAGATGATGCCAAAAGGCTGCATAATTCAGCATTAAAAGCAGGTTCAAAGCGTATGTTGGTCCACCAGCTAATGCTAAGCTTACGATGGATTATCTCTTCGGCAAGTTTGCGCAGCAAGACGGGTGGAGCAGCTTCATCCACAAAGTGAAATCCTCGCTGCCCCGTTTGTTTGCTCACAGCTTCTATTCTGTTGCATAAAACACCGGCATCGGCCGCACTGTAGTGCTTAATATAGTCAAGAGAAGTATCGCAAAACGAACAGCGGTGCCAATAGCAACCATGAGCCAAAGCCATTTTATTCCAGCGGCCGTTGCTCCATAGATTGTGCATGGCATTGGTGGTTTCGCTTACCGAAATATAATTCTGCAAAGGCAATCCTTCATAATCCGAGGTGCCGCTGTCGTTGTGGGTAAAATCCTTTTCAATTGCATTGTTAATATAAACCTCTTTACCCTGTTCCCTTTTAAAGGTTCTTGCCAGCGTGCCCTCACCTTTTTCAATATGTTGGAGCAGCTTCAAAAGGCTTAATTCACCATCGTCCAGGCACACATAATCAACCAATTCGAATAACTTGGGTTCCTTAAGGCTACGTAGCTCGGTATTAACAAAACCTCCACCAATTACTACCTTGATATAAGAGTAATTCTTTTTAATATGCTCTGCCGATTTCAACGCCATTAGCAAATTTCCCGGAAATGGAATAGAAAAACCTATGATATCGGGCTTGTGTTCTTTTATCGTCACATCCAAAACATCAAGCATGACATCAGTGATATGTGTGCTGATCTTCAACTCTTCAAGTATGTTTTCGTAGCTGCCTGCATTCAGTCCGGTTTGTTCGGCATAGCGGCTGAAACCGAAGCGTGGGTCTATGCATTCCTTTATAAAATCACCTATGTCTTCGATGAACAAAGTGGCAAGGAATTTAGCCTTGTCGTGCAGGCCATTGGTGCCAAAATTCCAATCAAGGTCCTGCTGAATGTTGAAGCGTTTGGCCCTGGGTAAGTCGCCTCTGTTGATGGAATAGGCGAAGGTGTTGTCTTTCCCCTGTAGGAAAGACATTACCGAATCAATGTGTTTAATATACTCATCCTTGTTTTGCAATATCTTGCGGGCATTCGAAGAGCATTTTTTTTGTTTTGCAATATCGAATATCTGTTGCAAACCTTCCGCAGATAGAATTTTAAGGATGCAGGCTATGCTAAGATCAAGCTGACTAACCTTATAACCCTTTTGCTCCAGGAAACCTTTCAGCACAGGTGTAGCGGGATAAGGGGTGTTCAACTGAACAAAGGGAGGGGTGACGAGGAGAAGCATTATCAATCCCCTGGTTTAGTAATCTATGTTATAATAGTCTTTCAGGCTTTGTTTTGCGGTAGTGTCGCCAAGGTCGGTGGCCTTTTTCCAATCGGCTATGCACAAATCCTTGTTCCCCTGCTTATAGTATGCTGCGCCACGGTTATTGTAAGCAATTGCATCGTTTGGATCATAAATGATGGCCGAAGTGTAATCGTCGATAGCCTGATCGATATTGCCCAGCTTGCGGTTCGACAAGCCACGGTAAACATAGGCATCCACATCGTCGGCTTTAACCTCAAGGTCGGCAGTGAAATCATTAATGGCAAGAGAGTACTTCTCGAGTTTATAATAACTGAGGGCCCGGTTGTAATATGCATTGGCATAATGATCCTTGAGCGAAATCGCTGAGCTGAAGTCGGTGATGGCTGATTCGTAGTTCAGTTGTTTATAGTATGTAAGGCCGCGGTTGTAATAGGTATCGGCACTTTGGGGATCAAGCACCAGTGCCGAGGTGTAGTCTTTGAGTGCATCGTCATATGTGCCCTGGTAATAATGGGCAAGGCCGCGACTGTAATAGGCATCCTTATAGTTAGGGTCGAGGCGTAGCACAGTGGTGTAGTCACTGATGGCTGCGGTATAATTGCCCTGCTTGCGGTAGGCCAGGCCACGGTTGTACCAGGCGTCGGCATCTTTTGGATCGATGCTGATAACCGAATCGTTGTCGGTAACTGAAAGGTCATATTGCCCGAGGTAATAGTGCGAAAGCGCCCTGCTGAAATAGGCATCTTCATAACGTGGGTTCATGTTGAGTGCTTTGTTGAATGCGTCTATGGCCGATTCGTATTCACCCTGATTGTAGAAATCAAGACCCTTATTGTAGAGCATTTCGGCGCTTTGGGCATGGGATAGCTTGGCCGAAAGGCATAACATAAATGTTAACAGGATAATGAGTAGGCTCTTTGTTTGCATAATTCTTATTTCTTATGAAGGTAAATAGCTCCGTTTTGGTTGTTGACGATGAGATTGCCGTTTTTCATTTTCAACCTGCCATCGTAGGTAATATAAATTGAAAGAAAGTCCTGTTCTTCGTCGCAGCAAATTTTGGTGCAGCCAGTGCCGGTGATTTTAAGCGAATCGGCCGGGGTCAGACGGTATTTGGCGGTACAGGTATTAACAGCTTTATTAAAACTGATTGTTGAATCATTAAAAGTAAGGTAATAATCAACATTGCCCCGCATGGCAACACCTGATGAGGTGACTACACTATCCAGCTTCCAGGTGCCTTTGAGCTGGCTTTTATTGATCTGCGAAAAGCCGGGGAAGGAGGTAATGAAAAGAAGGAGGAAGAGGATATTTTTCATTGCAGGGGTTTAAGTTGCCAAAAGTAGGAATAATTTTAGATTTAAGTTTTGAGTCCACTCCGAAAAGTAATAATTACCAAAATTACCATAAAACACGATCCAGATACTATTGGTGCTCGCGAGCAGAAACTACAAGTTGAGTTGGAGGAAGTTGCATACTTTGTCCAAAGGGAGAGCACACGTTGGGAAACGCACGCTAACGAGGCTCGAGTGCCATCAAGATATTTTGTAAAGTGTTGAATATTAAGTGGCACAGGCCGCGCACGAAAGGCGATGGTCCGCGCAGGCATGGCACTGGTCCGCAGTGGTAAGGCGACGGGTTGCAGTAGTAGGGCGATGGGCTGAAGTGGTAAGGCGATGGGTTGCAGTGGCGTGGCACTGGTCTGCAGTGGTAAGGCGATGGGTTGCAGTAGTAGGGCGATGGGCTGCAGTGGCATGGCGAAGGACGGCTCCAATAAGGCACTGGTTTGCTCCAGTAGTGCATTGATTTTTATTAACACTGTAAGGTTGGAGAAAGACTGACAGGTTTAAGGAAATTATTTTTGAATAGGATGTTTGTTAATAGTTGGCAGTTGCGTGATGGTAACACCAATGGAACGATGAAAGAAAAAATGTAAAATGTAAAATGATGAATGTTAAATGTAAAAGTAAAAAAAGGGATTTTAGGGTGAATAGCAGAAAAAAATGTAAAATGTAAAATGATGAATGTTAAATGTAAAAGTGAAATTGGGATTATGAGGACATTTAGTGATGTATTGAAATCTGCCAGATTGGGAAAATCTGGCAGATTTTTAGGAAATGGAACAAGATGTTCCAAAAATAGTCGGTACTAGCGGCACGGAGCCGGCGGAGTTGTGTCTTTTATATTTGATATTTTTTAATTTATTATGCATTTTAGTCACTGTTAATCATAATAAATCCGCACCTTGAGCTTTCTGCTTTTATTTTTCTTATTTTTGTCTGTCTGTAATTCCATCATCCAATGAAAATATTTGCCAATAATTACAAGCGGCTTATTGCCGCTTTGTTCATTTCATTATTTTTTATGACCCAAATGGCTGTTGTGCACGCTCAAAGCAACGACACCGTTCATCTACAAACCTTCACTTATGGCTCGCCCCAGGATGCATGGTTCGTTTTTCCCGGTGACACTTTGCAATATCGTAAGATATTGATGAATTATAAGCTGAAATGCAACAGCAACGGTGTTTGTGGTGAATGGGACTATCTTACTTACACTTATCTATACCAGCATACACACAGGTATGATTCAACGCTTTACTCTGCGCCCAGCTACGCAGTAAATGGCAGCAGCCCCGATACTTTGCATTACATGTTCGCACCTTCATACTCTTATTTTCCATCCTTTGTTACCACGATACATTATACTGATACCATTTCATACAGCCAGTCAACCACAGGCAGTGGAACATTGCAAAGTTCACAACCCTTTTACTCTTCAAAGCAGGTGAGCAGAACACAATATCTTTGGAAAGCTGCCGAACTTGGTATTGCCGGACTTACGGCAGGAAACATCACCGACCTGCAGTTCAACGTGCCCACCGCAGGAACTGCAATGAAGCATTTGAAGATAAAAATGAAACCTTCATCGCTGGATTCGCTAAAGGCCGACAAATATGAAACCGGCAACTTCACCGAAGTTTATAACAGCAACACCACCTTTGCTTTTGCCGGTTGGAATAAGCTACAGTTTGTAACTCCTTTCTACTGGGACGGCACATCCAACATCGTGATAGAAATATCTTATAATAATGATACTTCAGGCATAGACAACAGCGTAATGAGTGATAACACCGGCTGGCATTCGGGTGTGTTTTCGGCGGGCGATGATAAATGTCTTTTTTTCAAAGATATCAAATATGTATCGGTTCCGGAAGCGGCCTTTGCACCTTTGGATTCCTTCATCACAGTTTCGTTATGGCAGTTTGGAAACCCAGCTTTTCAGCCACAGGACAATACTTTGTTTGAGGGCATAGATTCGGTTGGCAACAGGGTGATCAACGTGCACCTGCCATGGTCGGACAGCAACGTCTACTGGGACGCAGGTAATGTGGGAGGCAGCTACGACCGCATTTTTGCCACAGCAAATCCTCAGAACTTCAAAGGACAATGGAACTATTGGACTTTTACGAAGAATGCGGCCACAGGGGTGATGAAGATATACCTGAACGGAACCCCTTTCCTGAGTGGTACAGGACTTACCAGGCTGATGAAGGGAATAAAAACCTTTCATCTTGGCTCGGCAGGCAATGGCACCATGAACTACGATGGCTACATAGACGAGTTTGCAGTATGGAATGCTGTGCTGGATTCGGCCACCATCAATGCATGGATGCATAAGGACCTGGATGCAGGGCATCCTTTCAATAACAAGTTACGTGTGTATTACCAGTTTAACGACAATTCCTATTTCACCACTCCCGATTCCAGCGGCAACGGTTTTAATGGTGCAATGGTTGGACCTCCGGCAAGATATACCATTCCTGCAGATTCGCTTTTCAGGAATTTCAGTGAGATAATGGTGAGGCCGAACATTATTTTCGGAAAGGGAGTTTACACTATGCATGTAGATACCACTGTGGTGGCAGACTCAACGGAGAATACTCCTTTCCAGGTAGTTTTATTTGGAGATGTCACACATCCCACAACTCCAACTGATACACTGATAGGCTGGCCTTCCTATTACGATCATTATACCTACGACAGCCTGGGAATTGCTACTGACTCAGCGGCTGTAATTCCTGATACCACGCTGTACCTGATAAATACGCATTATTACGGAGCGCCATGGGAGATAGTGAACAGGTATGAGTTGGCAAGATACATAACACCTTATGGAAACAATCTCAGCCTTGGCAATGGATTTACCTGGGTATTTGATGTAACGGATTATGCCAGCCTGTTGCGCGACTCTGTGGAACTTTCGGCTGGAAACAATGAGGAACTGCTGGACCTTTCGTTTGATATGATTAAGGGTACACCAACCAGAGATATTGAAAGTATTCAGAATTTGTGGAATGGCGGGTTCAACTATGGAGACACGAACAATCCGCTGGATAATTACGTATTACCAAAAAAAGTTTTAATCCCTGCCGATGCTACTACAGCAAGATGGAAATCGCGCGTTACCGGCCACGGCATGGACACACCGGAGGATTGCGCAGAGTTTTGCCCTAAATATCATTATTATAAAGTGAACGGAACACAGCAGTTCTCAAAGCTTGTATGGAGAAACAATTGCGACAAAAACCCACTGTTTCCTCAGGGTGGCACCTGGATTTACGACAGGTCTAACTGGTGCCCGGGAGCGGAAGTGTGGACCTATGATATGGAGTTGACTCCGTTTATCATTCCCGGTGACTCCGTATTACTTGACCATGACGCACAAACCTACTCACACACGGGCGGCTGGGATTATTATCAGATAGAGGACCAACTTGTAACTTACGGATCTCCTCATTGCAGCCTTGACGCAGGAATAGAAAATGTTCTTTCGCCAACAACTGACCAGATGTGGGGAAGGATGAATCCTATTTGCTCACAACCGGTGGTGGTGATCAGGAACAATGGTTCGGCAGACCTTACGTCACTTACAGTGAGCTATGGCATCACAGGTACAACACCTACTGTGTATCACTGGACAGGAGACCTAAAATTTATGGAAACCGATACGCTTCGGCTTGGTAACTTTGCATGGATGCAAGGTGCTTCGACATTCATAATTGCTCTGAGCAGCCCTAATGGCGGTGTGGATCAGTATCCTTACGATGATGTAAAGGTAACACCATTCACCTATGTTCAGGTGCTGCCATCGAAATTTGTTATACAATGTAAGACCAATGGCTGGCCGCAGGAAGATTCGTATACTTTGAAAGACGATAATGGGAATGTGATACTGTTGCGCAACGGGTTGTTGGCAAACCATATTTACAGCGACACAGTAAACCTGCCAGTAGGATGCTACGAATTTAAAATGACAGACCTTGGCGAAGACGGACTTTCATGGTGGGCAAACACCAGTCAGGGAACAGGGTCCATCAAGTTTAAAAGCGCCACCAATGCCTTAATACTAAAAAGTTTTAACTCTGATTTTGGTGGAGAGATATATATGCAGTTTTCGGTGGGCCTGACAAACGATATAAATGAATATGTTTATGGAAATGATCCTGAAATGAAAATTTATCCAAATCCTGCAGATGATGAGATTTTAATTGATTACGACCTGCCTTCGGGTGAAAACGGGATGATCGTGATTTCAGATATGTATGGTAAAAAGGTAAGGGAATTCAGCTTCCTGGATAAAGCTTCAGAAAGCCTGAAGGTTGATGTTTCGGCGTTGGTAAGCGGGATTTACTTTGTAACATTGAAAACGGGAGATTATTCGCTGACAAAGAAGATGGTGAAGGAATAGAAAATGGAGCAATATCAAAATTTTAGTGCAGCAGGAAACCTGAAGTAAATACTGCTAAAACCAAATATCTTTTAATTTCTTTCTAATTGGCTAAACTAACTTCAATGGATAGTAAGTACCATTTTTTTATTTACCTTGTTCGGTGATGGTGCTGTCGGTGGCGGTTAGCTTTACAGGCAATTCGTGCATTTTAAAGATGGTGGCCAGGTCCTTTGCTTCTTCGACCGTGAAATTGCCTGTTATTTGTGAATGGCCACTGGGAATTTCGCTTTGCACTACCGGATAGGTATAGACATAATTATCGAGAACGATGGCGATGCTTTTGCCAATGTTGTCGCGGGTCATCAATTTCCATATCCGTGTGCCATCGGTGTTCATTGTCATTGAAATTTCGTTTTGTCCACCCTGGCTGTTTTCCTGTTTTGCATCGGTAATATAAGAGCCATCAATTGGGGCTGCTCCAGACCTGCCGGTTTTGATGGCTATGAGGCGCAAGGTGGTTTTATTTAAGTCATAAGGAACCCTTTCCCATAAAAACCGGCAAAAAGGAGGGAAAATAAACTGAATTTCTTTTCTTTTGAGAATGGTGTTGACCTTTGCAGTATCGTTGATGGAGCAATAGCCAACCATAGGACCACGTCCATAATTATATTTCCCATCTGCTTCCTGTTGGAAGTTGGGTTGTAATACCGCAAGCAAAGGATGCTCACGGGCGTATTCATCCAGCGATTTTCCCTGGGCTTCGGCATTGAGGCTGCCAGCACCATTTTTAACCCGGCTGATCAAAGAGGCTGTGTCGGCAATATTGACGGGTTTCTTTTTCTCGGTTTTTTTAGGAGCCACAGAGGCGGGATCTTTGATGGCGGCTAAGGAATCTTCGCTTATCATTATTTCCGCCATTCTTTTGTCGGCCTGATCCAGGTAAGTATATAAGTCCTTGAATTCAATGGTTTCGAAAAACTCCAGTTTGCCTGGTTTTGTTATCAAAGCGATGATTCTTGTGGGATTGTCGATATTGCTTAGATCGACTTTTATATCCCGGCCATTTATTGTTAGCACAATGTCTTTATCGGCAATGCCATAACCAAGGAGCCTGTTCTTAATGATCTCCGAAGTTTTTAACGTAGCCTGCGGAGTAGCTGTTGAATCGCATTTGAGGTTTACTGCCAAATGCTTGTTGCCGAGTTTAACATTGCAGGCTGTGAATATTACGAGGGATAAAATAAAAATTACTGAAATGCGACGGAACCATTGGTTCCTGAAGTTTTTGGGAGATGCTTTCATGGTGGTTTTTTTATTTAAATCAATGAGACGAAGATATAAATTTTATCGTTCCCGCAGAAAAAAAAGTGGCACCTTACCAGGATGCCACTTTACCAACCCAATTAAAAACAACGGGCACGTATATATGTCCCCGCTTCGCCATGAAGGCTATTCCTGAATTTTCAACCTAACTAACTATTGAATTCAGAAATCACATTAATCAACGATTAATTATGAAACAAAAATACTATAATCATGACATATAACACAAGCAAAAATTGTTAATTTGTGTTAAGGTTATCAGAAGGTTAACAAGTTTTCACATTTCGCGATAAAAATAAAATAAAGACGAGTTTACCAGCAAAAAAAACGGGAACAATAAAGTTCCCGTAGTGTCCAAACTAATGGATCAAAATAATTCAATATTATTTCTTCTTTTCAACCTTTGCTTTGGATTTTGTAGCGGTGATGCTTTTGGGCACAGTAGCTTCTTTTTTAATGAATTTGTAATCCTTGTCATAAAAAAGTTTCATTTTGCTCTTGTCCTTAGCAACCAAAAGCTCATAAGAAATCACGCCTTTGTTGTCAAGTTTGTATGCATCAGTGATCTTGTAACCAGGATATGTGGTTGAAATTTCATCCGTAATTGCTTTAGGGAACTGTGCAACGCTTAATTTAGTTTTTGTTTCATCTGTTGCATCTGTTGTGGTGCTTTTTGTGGTTGTTGAGCTTTTCGCTGTTGTAGCAGGAGTTGTTGAAGTTGTTTTTGTTACCGTTGCCTTTGTAGTTTTAGGCGTAGTAGTGGTTGTCGTTGTTTTAGTACCCTGTGCATTGGCAACTGTTATTGCCAGACCGAGCACAGCAAATAAAATCATTTTTTTCATGTCTTTCAATTTTTAGGTTAATTTGATTGTTTTAAAATTTGCCTGACAAAAGTACTTGTAAAAAGAATCATTTGTCAAATTAACCGCGTTAAGATTTGTTAAAGCAAATCACTCATTAACAACTTTTAACGCTGTGTTAAATTTTGGTATAATCAACAGATATTTTGATGCAAAAAGAATCGGGGTATTATAATAAACATTAATTTTACATCATGAAAAAGCAATCTGCTTACATCAGCATCGCAGCGGTAATGTGCATTATTGTTTGCATTGGAGAGTTTGTAACCATATTCGCATTCGGGGCATTATATCCGGGCTACAGTCAATTGAAAGACACAATGAGCGCACTGGGATCGACCGCTAGCCCTGTGTCAACAGAGATATCAACATGGTGGCTTATGATGGGCATATTGCTGATATTTTTTGCAACCGGCTTTAAAAAAGCATTTAAGGAAAAGGGCGTCTATACAACCATTGCTTCTGTTTTAATCATGCTTTATGGCTTTGGCGAAGGAATTGGCTCGGGTGCATTTAAAATGGATTACAGCATGCAGGACACAGCCACCTCAAACCTTTTGCACGACCTGCTGGGCGGCATTGGAGTTACCGCCATACTTGCCTTTCCACTGATCATGCGCAAGGTGATCACTAAAGATGAGAATGCATGGTTTCACAGGTTTTCACTGATCATGTTTTTCACTGGCATAGCAACAATACTGCTTTTCCTATTCAGATATTCGGCTGATGAAAATGATCTTCTTTCGCTGTACAAAGGTTTGTGGCAACGGTTGTTCATGCTGAATACCTATGTTTATATGATTGTGATAGCAATCATCATGCTGCGGCAAAGAAAAAGAGCAAAATAATTTGGGGTCCGTCCATAAAGTCTGCAGTCCTCAGTCTTCAGCCAGCACGCGCTCAATTCAACTTCCAGGCTATTTGCAGACTGTCCGCCAATTTGCAAATTGATTGATGACTTTTTATAAAATACCTGACTTTACAAACAGACTATAATTACGCTATCGCAGTACGAAAAAAATTCACACATACGAACGACAAAAAAGTAACGTGTCTTATTTAAGGAACTTCGAAACCTTTGAGATGATAACAGGGGCCTGCAACAGGTCGTAATCGTTGCTGTACACGAGATACTTGTTTTTCCAGATGCTTGCATATTTTTCCTTGAAAAAACGTAATCCTTTGAAATGGCCCATGGGCTTCAGGTTCTCATATGCAAAGCGAATAGTCTTTTCGGAAAAATTCTTTCCTTTTTCAATGCCGGAGAATGGTGCCAGCCCGAGATTCAGATACTTTTTGCCCTGAGCCTTGTAGTGTTCGATCATCTTAACCATGAGTACATCTAGTACTCCGCTTGGTGCATCGTTGGTTTTACGGATAAGGTCGTAGGTCACCTCATCGGGAGCATAATCGGGAATGATGTTTGCAAAAGCCACCACCTTTTCCTCTTTGTCCTCAACCACAAACATTAGCTGGGTTTTAAGTTCCTTGGTATCCCACACGCCTTGAGCAAAAGCCGATTCTTTTTTGCCGTCGTTGGATAGCCACTCATCGGAAACGGCTTTTAGTTTTTGCAATAACCCTTCTTTTAACGGTGGTTCCATTACCTTGCAAACGAATCCACTGCTCTCAACTTTGCGGATAGAGTTTCGTGTGGATTTCATATCACCACCCTCAAGGGTGAACTGCTGAATATCGATAAGTCCTTCCTGCCCCATGAAAAGAGATTTCTTTTTCAATCTTTCAAAATAAGGCAGGTGGCTTTCATCCACACGATAATACAGGCTTTTTAAACCATTGGTGGCAGCAAACTCATCAAACTCCTCCACGACAGCACTTATCATTGTTCCTTCTTCGCAGACCGGGCTCTCAAGCACAACGGCATAATCGCCGGCATTCCGGAATGAGACCAGGGCCTCATAATTTTTGCTGAAAAAAAAGTACTTATCCTTATAGGATTTAAAATGATCGAGCGCCGAACACCCGTATTTCCTGATGATGTCAAGTGCTTTGCCCAACTCCTGCTCATGAGAAGAAACCCTGAAAATAACGGGCTTCATCAAAAGATAGATAGTAGAAATATAAAAGGCTGCTCCAAGGAAATTCAACGAGTGAATGAAGAATTGAGCAAACTGTGTTTGAATGCTTACCAAATCATTGTTGAACAAAAATGCAGTATTCAGTAGGTAATAAAAGGTTTCGCTGAAAGGAAAATCTTTTAGAAAATGCATTTTGTCAACAACGTAAAAGCCGGCAATGCCGTATATCCAGATGAATCCAAAGCCTGCCAGGATATAGAATTTAGCATTGTGAAAAAGCTGCCTGTTGCTTTTGATCCTGTAATTCTTCCTTGTGTAAAGCAAAGTAATTACAACAAAAAGCCCAAATAAAGCTTCTTCATAGTCGATAGCTTTTGTGAGATGACCTATGATTGAAAGCAGGGATATCACGAGCGCGAGTATCCATGCATTCCTGATTCCACGGATGAGGTAAGCTGAAAGAACAATAAGGATGACACCCAAAACTATCACCATGAAATTGGAAAAATATATAGCACCTTCACTTACAAAATCCTTGAGAAACTCTAGTCGCTCAGCAATGGCAGGTGTAAGCACAGATAAAATATTTACCAGACCCAACAGCAATATCAATAAAGATGGGAATATCCGCAATAGCAAACTGTCCTTTTTGAAAAAGAAACTGAAAGCGCTTGTGAACAATGGCAGCCAGAACTCGAAGATACGATACAATAAAGCAATGGAGATTGAATGGATCCAAGGTACTCCAAAACTGAAAAGCAAATAGGTCAGCGAACCTTCCACAGCGCCCAGGCCTCGCATGAATGGTGAAATAGCCATAAACATGGTAGCTACTACATATCCTATAAGAGCCAGTTTAATGCTGCTCTCGAAACCAAGGGCTCTCATGGCAATGAACAAATGCATCACACCGCAAAGTTCGATAAGC
>Ga0224523_1000954_pt1 | contig 13183 bp, 10 predicted proteins | sample CFST50metaG_FD_182732 | JGI IMG/M metagenome (GOLD analysis project Ga0224523, IMG submission 182732) | Peat soil microbial communities from Stordalen Mire, Sweden - C.F.S.T50 | ecosystem: Environmental > Terrestrial > Soil > Wetlands > Peat | place: Sweden: Norrbotten County, Stordalen Mire...
TTAGTTGTAATGGTCTTCGATTTTTGGTAGAAGGTACCTTACCTTGGTTATGCGCCTCAAATCTTTGCATCAAATCTGATGTAAAACCTACATAGAATTTGTAATCGCTCAAACTCCTCAAAACATAGGTAAAATAATAATCATTTAACAATTTGACGCAATTTGACAGGGTGAATAATTTGCCCCTACGGAACAAGCGCTTTTTGATAGTTGGGTCCTTATTGTTTTATTTTCGGGAGAGTAAGGCAAAGTTTTCAGGAATTCAATTACTCTTACTGCAAACTCAAAGAGTCTTTCACAAAGATTATTCTTCTTTTCTTCCACTTTTACTTGTTGCTAGGTTCTGGATCACTTTTGTCTTTATCCACCCCTGCATGCTGTCCCCTTCGCTAAATTTGCCCACCGGGCAAATTTTTAACGCTCGGTCCTGTCTTTTATCTTCCCTTACAATTTTTAGCCTTCCGTATAATACTCCGTCCCCTTTTCCTTATAACCATACCTCCCATAATATCCTTTACCGTAATAATTATATCCGTAGGAATAACCATATCCCAAGGAGTATCCATACCTCATTCCATAACCATAATACCCTGAAATATTAATGTCATTTATTATTATGGCCAGATGTTTAAGCTTTCCATCTTTGTTTAGTTGTTCAATAAGGTCGAGGGTATTCCTTGATGAATATCTCTGTCTGACAATAAAGAGATTAAGATCAACATAAGGAGCAAGTAACAAAGTATCAGTGACAATGGCTATTGGAGGAGTGTCAATAATAATATAATCAAATTCATTCTTTGCCGTATCAATGAATTTTTTCATCTCTTCTGTCTCAATAAGTTCTGCCGGATTCGGAGGAACAGGCCCGGCCGGCGCATAAAACAAATTGCTGATCTGAGTTGATTTAATTACTTCTTCATAGCTGCAATTACCACAAAGGTATGTACTCATTCCAGGGCTGGTATCGAACCTGAACACCTTATCAATTCGTGGTTTCCTCAGGTCAAGGCCTACAAGAAGTACTTTTTTACCAAGCATTGCAATGATGGCAGCCAAGTTGATAGAGACAAATGTCTTCCCTTCAGAACTGATTGTTGAAGAAACAGCAATGACAGGTTTTTCATTTTCTTTAATATAATACTTGATGGCGGTACGAACCGATCTGAACGACTCGGCAAATGATGATCCGGGTTTTTCAACAACAGGAATCTCACTCTTCCCTTCCTTATGACTTATATAACCAATTACAGGAACCTTTGTCCTTCTTTCAACATCTCTTTTATCAATTACCTTATCATTAAAATAATCTATCAAAACTAAACCTGCTATCGGTAATGCCAATCCAAGTATCAGGGCAATAATAAAATTATATCTGGTTCTTGGTTTTATTAATCCCGAGCTGAATTTTGAAGCATAGTCAATTATCCGGTTATCTGAAACATTTGAAGCTTTTGCAATACCTGATTCCGCACGTTTTTCAAGGAGATAAGTATAAACTGTATTATTTAAGTCATATTGTCGTTGAATATTAATAAGTTTTCTTTCGGTGGTGGGCAGCTTGTTAATCTCGGTATCTACTAAAGCGATCTTACTTTCTGATTCTGAAATTAATAGACTCAGTCCGGACATGCCATTCCTTATGTTTTCTTTTAAAGCGCGTTTCGTTTCTTCTGTTTGGGTATCTATTAAACTCACTGCCGGCTGATTACTCTCAAAGTTTAAATCAAGTTTTTCCCGTTCATTCTGAAGTGTGGAAAGTTCATTAACCAATCTGAGAAGCACCACATCGGTTATCCCCATTACTGATGGAGAGATGATTTCTTCATCTGTCTTTTTATTATTAAGATATTCTGAAAGGTATTTATAATATTGGAATTGGAGGTCAAAGGATGCTTTTTCAGTTTCAAACTTTTCAAGCTTATTCTGTATCCGGCTCCCTTCAAGACTAAGATTTAAGAATTTATTTTCCAGCCGGAACTTCTCCAGTTTTCCTTCTGCTTTGGAAAGTGAATCGGAAATCTGGCCAAGCTGCTTATCAATAAACTTAATCGTGTTTGTGGCCATTTTGTTTTTATTTTCTAGGCCATATTGAATATAAACCTGCATTAATTTATTAAGATAATCTGCTTCCTGGTCAAGGACAAATCCGGAAACAGACAAGGTAACAAGAGATGCGTCTTTTTCAATCGGGGCAACTGAGAGTTTACTCATATACTCTGCAGCGAGGCTTTCCGGATCAACAAAATAGATATAGTATTTATTTGAGCCATTCTTGTCCAACAACTTGCCATTCTGTGATCGTGGTACAATTGTAAAGTCAAATCCAAATTTATTAAATCTCTTACCACAACTCATTGGACAGTCAATTTTGGTATCCCCAACCAAATCGATATTGTATGTACTATCTGATAATATGGAAATCCCAACTTTAACAAATTTAGGTTCCAGTTTAAGTGAATCATATACTAACTTAAAAGGAGAAGATTTATACAATCTCGATTCAACCAGACCTCTTTTCCCAATATTAACATATACGATATGAAAATCTTCCAGTTTTATCATTACACTATCATTCAAATTGAATGATTTAAGAATGCCCATCTCATTCTTAAGGTTCTGCTGACTTTTAAAAATATCACCACCAGCGAATACATTTCCAAGGCTGCTGTTACTGCCCCCGAATTGATCGTCTTTAATAAGCAAAGTTGATGATACCGTGTAGATTTTTTCTGAATATCTGTTTATTCCATATGCAACAGATATGCTTATAAAAAGTGCGGCAGCAAACCAATACCAGTTACTGATGAACATTGAAAGATATCGTTTGATATCGAGATTATCTTCTTCACTGAAAGTTGGTTGTGCTGGGTAGTTTGTTGGTTCCATGTTGGTAGATGTTATGGAGTTATGGTGTTATGACGTTTATCGTTTTCGCCTTAAGGGTTGGCTCAGGGCTCAGGGCGCAGAGCTCAAGGCAAAATTTATTTTAAAGATTTGCGGAAATTGGTAATTTTCTTACTTAAAATTATTAGTTTAGAATATATTGTAGTTCTCTCAAATTGAGTAATAATTCCTCTTCGTTCGAAAATATAAAGAATATTTGCACATTCGAAAATCGAACGACGGGAAATATTCAAAAAATTAGCAAACTCTTTATCTGAGAATGAGCCGGAACCCTCTGCAATATTATTTGAGATACTCATTCCTGCAGCTCTTAATTGTTCTGCAAATTTATACAGCCTTTTGTCGTCAGCCTTATCTGCATAATCGAATAGAACATCTGAAATCTCAATAGATTCTTTCCAAATATCAAGCTTTTCAAATCTGAAGTCGTCCATAATTAACTTTGTTTATTGTACACTGAGCCCTGAGCTCTGCGCCCTGTGCTTCCCGAAACTTTGAACTTCTTTATTTCAAATAATTGATGAGCAATAGTGTCATCGTAATACTAGATGTTAAGGCTGTAAGAATAAAGGAAATCGTTGGAAGGTTCATGTTGAATATTTTCTGGCTTAAAGGTTCAACTATTACCACGTCATTGGGAAGGAGAAAATATGCATCTGAAGTAAGAATATTTTTGTCCTGCAGATTTAACCTGAATGTCCTGGTTCCTTTATCCATTGGACGAACAACCAGAACCTTGCTACGATTGCCATAGTCGTCTACTCCTCCGGCACGTCCGATTGCTTCAAGAACTGTAAGATAATTATTATAATTAATATAGGTCCCGGGGGTTCTCACTTCACCGATTACAGTAAATTTAAAGCTTAAGAGTTTACATTCAACAGTTGAGTTTTTAAACACTTTATCGGCCAAATCCTGTACTACTTTTCTTGTCTCTTCAAGTGTTAACCCGCTTACAGATACCTGTCCAACTGCAGGGATGACAATTTTGCCTTCCATATCGACGTCAAAACCATATAAATATCCGCCTGATTCACCTTGTGTCAGATTCACTCCAACACTGCTTCCTGTTGAAAGAAAGTCTGTAATTCTTCCATCGGGGGTCACAGCCTTTATTGTAATATAAAGAATGTCCCGGGGCTGTATCTTATAATCGGGGATCTCCATTGTGAAGGTTTCTTCACCGTTTGGTACCGGAAGATTATTCAGGTAAGCGAGTTTTTTCTGGCTGGTACAGGAAGAAGCTAGTAGAAAGGCAAAAACTAAAATGTGAGAAATGTGTTTCATGAGGGTTATCTTAAAAATATATTTTCTAAATAGTTGTTATGGATTGCTTCGTCTCCCGATTTCATCGGGATCCTCGCAATGACCATGATCTTTATTTAATTCGGTTCCGCTTCCACCCACAAATTATCTTACTCACACTGTCATTGCGAGTCCCGCTTTGCGGGACGCGGCAATCCTAATGAACCTGCCACAAATTAAATTTACCTGCTGTGTCATTGCGAGCAGAGCGAAGCAATCCTTATCTCCCTTCCACAATACCAACTTTACATTATTGGTAATCCCTACGCAGTCTTGATTAAGCGCCCCTTTAATCAGCATGCAAATTAAAGTAAAGATCCATCCACTCCGGATTACTGCTGTTTATTAAGTACAATTTCTTCTTTCTTGATCCTGCTTTAATTTGCTTTTCTCTTTTTATAGCTTCTACAATGCTATCAAAACTCTCGAAATATACTAATTTTCTAATATTATATCGTGCAGTGAAACTCCCTGGATGCTTGTTTTCCTTATGTTCTTTGACTCTCCCTCTAAGATTGCTCGTTACACCTGTATAAAGAACCGTATCATTATCATTTGTCATAATATATACGAATCTTTTCATACGCTGTAACAAATTATGTTTCTTCTTGTCTGCAGCTTGCTGATTGATAAACTTCCGCCCCGTCAGTCACATGTTAAAAAGTGTCTGACTAGCCCATTTTGTCGTTGTTTGCAGCAGTTTCAGATTGAGTCTGAATTGCAACAATTTATATTATCATTTACCGGTTAATCCGGCTTTGTCTGTCATTTTTTTCGTCACCCAATCTCCCAATCTCCCCCTCCCCCAGTCTCCCACTCTCCCATTCTCCTCTTCATCCAGTTTCCCTCTCTCCCCTTCATATCCCGGTCGAAACCGAATGATGCACCAATAATTTACTTTCCTCACTGTTCCATAAAGGAAGCAAATCTGCAGGCTTTACTTGTAATAGGTGATTTTCTGCCTCATCAGGATGAAGGACGACATAACTTACTTTTCGTCCGACAAGTTCCTCTGCCTGCATAACTTTCCTGGCGAGGTACTCGCGGTCGATATTTTCTCCCACAAGTATAAGATCTATAACGGGACTATCCTTGCCACGGGCAAAATCTCCCGTTAGATAAACACTAATCAGATTGCCAATACGATGAATCACTTTATCTATAACCCTGTCTATCCCGGCCTCTTTCATTATAATACTATGAATATCTCCGAATAACGGATGATTTCTATTAGCCTGGTAAACTTTTTTATTGCCATCGCGGAGAGAATGCAGAAGGCCTGCTTCTTCAAAGCGGTTCAGCTCGATACGTATTGCATTTGAGGATTCCCCGAATTCAGTCTCCAAACCCCGGAGATGGGCTTTAGTGCTGCTGTTAAGGAAAAACTTCCTGAGGAGCTTTATCCTTGTTTCAGAAGTGATTAAGGCATTAATCATCAGGTTAGATTCGGATTAATGAGTAACAAATTTACTCGATATTTCGGATTATGCAAATCAGGGAGGCGCATTTTTTATAACTTTTTAGGTTGTCCCATGGGATTGCTTCGTCTCCCGATTTCTTCGGGATCCTCACAATGACCGTGATCTTTATTTAATTCGGTTCCGCTCCCAACCACAAATCATCTTACTTCTACTGTCATTGCGAGACCCGCCTTGCGGGGCGTGGCAATCCCATACACCCTTCCACTGCATTATCTCAGGGTCATTGCGAGGATCCGCCGGTTGGCGGAGACGAAGCAATCTCACTATCTCAAGTCGCATATCAAAATTCAACCCTTTCAACTCTTTCAACAATTCTTTGTAAACTTGTACATTCGCTGAAATAAAGTAACATAACAAAGAGTGGATATTCTATCGCCAGATATTGAAAATATTAACAAATTCATTGACAGCAATGTCGGAATTGTAATTGCCGTGCTTGAATCTGGCAATTCAGTTGAGTTGAAGGCTACCGGTTATAGTATGTTCCCGACTCTCAGACCGGGTGACAGAGTTGTTGTTAAACCATTGGTTAAAGGAGAATTGCCGGTACCAGGAAATGTGGTGGTTTATGTAGGAAATGGCGTAAAGGCACAAAGGCATAACGGCGTAACGGAAGAAAGGCGTAACGACGTAACGGAAGAAAAGCATATCAGCATATCGGAAGAAAGGCATAACAACATAACAACTGAACAACATAACAGTATACTGGTTATGCACAGGTTAATAGAAATAAAAACTGATGATCAGAATAATCATCAGCTTGTCACCCGGGGTGATTCGCTAAATGAGCCTGATAAGCTATGGCCCCGGCAACAGCTTCTGGGGGTGGCGGTAAGTTACAAGCGATCTGGAAAGGAACATCTGATAAAAAAATTTATACCTGATGCGTGGAGATATAAATATAATCGAAGATTTTTATGGATGTTTGGTAAGATAAAGAGATTGAGCATGGGACCTGGTAAGTTATTGAAGAGTATGTAGCAGGAAGTTGTTCCTGATTCCTGATTCCTGATTTCTTTCGCATGCCACCCACCGCACGTGCTGCATATCCCTGCTTTTGCCTTTTAACTTCTCCGTTTTGTCCTATATTATACAGCTCTCATTATGTTGTTACTAATTAATTTGTTAATTTTGTTTTTAAATAAGATTTAGAGTATCTATTTTAATGATTATTTTTGTTAATGCAACCTGTGAGGTAGATTTAAGGTCATAACGAATACCCTCTACAAAATGAAAAGAATCACTATATATTTTTTATTGTTTCTGGCATTGCAAACAAGTTTGCTGGCACAAACAAAAACAGTAGGCACTACCGGGGGAGATTTTGCAACTTTAAAAGAGGCTTTTGATTTTATTAATTCAGGAAACCTTACGGGAAGTATCACTTTATATATAATTGACAATACTATTGAAGATGCATCGGCTGTTCTTTATGAAAGTGGACATGATGGTCTGTCAAACTATACATCGGTAAACATTTACCCGACAATTACAGGTCTTACTATTAGCGGAAATATTGATAAACCACTGATTGACCTTAATGGAGCCGATAATATTACTTTCGATGGCAGGGTATATCAGACAGGCATTAAAAATCTGACAATCGTAAATACCAGTACTGGGAATTCAGCCTCTACAGTGCGTTTCATTCAATCAGCCACAAACAATACAATTAAATATTGCAAGATCCTCGGTTCGGAAGGAAGTTCCTCCGGTGGCTTATTATTTTTCTCAACTGATGCAACGAGTGGAGGAGGAAACAGTTCAAATAATATTAACAATAATGATATAACCAGCTATGTGGCATCAGGGCGACCATTGAATGTAGTCTACTCAAGCGGTAGTGTATCTCCTGATGCAAACCAGGGAAACATCATTGCAAATAATAATATCTTTGATTTCCTGAATAACGGAGCTAATTCAACCGGAGTTTACCTTTCCTCGAATTCAACAGGATGGACCATCTCAGCAAATAGTTTTTATGAGACTACTTCATTTACGCCAGCTGCGGATGTTACATGTAATGTCATACAAATTGATAATTCTTCAGGAAACGGATTTACAATATCAGGAAACTTTATCGGGGGTCAGGCAGCAACTTGTGGAGGCTCCTCATGGTCGAAGACCAATTCATCTAATAATGCATTTACAGGCATTTATCTGAATGCTGGAACCGGTACAGCAAGCAGTATTCAAAACAATATCATAAAAAACTTTAGCTGGTCAAATTCCGGAGCTGCAAACTGGACCGGAATTAATATTGCAGGAGGTGATGTTAATATTGGTACAACAACCGGAAATATAATTGGCGCTAGTGGTGGATCAATTATTGTTTCAGGCGGATTGACCAATACAAATGTATTTGCAATTAATATTACGGGGACTGGGTTAGTAAACTGCCAGAATAATAATATTGGCTACTTCAATGCAGCAAATGCTGATGGTGCAAATGCAACCAATTTCTATGGAATAAGTAAAACTGATGTCGGAACTACAACTATCAGCAATAATACAATAACCCAGATAATTGCAACCTCCGCCTGTACGGGGTCAAATGTGCAATCCGTTTATGGCGTTATAAATACAGGTACCGGTGTTATTACCATTAACAGCAATACCATTACCTTTCTGACCAACAGTACTTCAAACAGCAACACCGCTAGAGTTAGTTTAATCAATGGCATTGCCTCTTCTGCAGGCACAAATATAATTTCAAATAATATTATACACGATCTGACCATTGGCAATGCCAATAATACATCTTCGCAGACAGCCTCTGTTTGCGGTATTGCACTCACCGGAAGCATAGCTCTTAAAACAGTAACGGGAAATACAATTTCTGCATTATCCAATAGCTATGCATCATTTACAGGCAGTATAATCGGTTTATATTTCTCAGGAAACGCCGGCGCTAATGTGGTTTCGGGTAATTTTATTCATACCTTATCAGTAACAGGTACATCTTCAACCAGTGCTTCAGTTTATGGGATAAAAATTGCAGGAGGTGCTTCCACCCACTCCAACAATATCATTAACCTTGGAGGAGCAACAAGTACGACCATATATGGAATCTACGAATTCGGGTCAACAACTATCAATCTCTATTTTAACACAGTGTATATTTCGGGAAGTCTGGGTTCCGGAGTTGGTAATTTATCTTATGCTTTATATAATGGCAATAATTCGACACAACGTAATTTCAGGAATAACATTTTTGTGAATGCCCGTTCAACTTCCGGAGGTTCACTTAGGCATTATGCGGCTTATATAACAATTGGTGGTTCTATTACCTGTAATTATAATGATTATTTTGTTTCCGGAACCGGTGGGGAACTTGGATATTATGGGGGAATCAAAGCAGCATTACCAATAGTAACGGGCCAGGATGGCAGTAGTTTAAGTATAGATCCGACGTTTGCAAATCCCGGATCAACAACTGCAGTCGATTACAAGATAAGTGCATCGTTGCCCGGGGTATCAGGAACGGGTATTACAGTCGATTTTGGTCTGAATCCAAGAGGAACCACAGTTACAATGGGAGCCTGGGAGAGTGTTATAAATCTAAACAAATGGACCGGAACAACAAACACCGATTGGGGTACAACTAGCAACTGGTCTTCGGCTGTATTGCCAGCAGCGGATGCCAGTATTATTTTCGATATTGCTCCTCTACATGACTGCTATCTGGATGCAGACCACTCAGTGACTGATATTACGAACGGATCAACTAAAAGGCTAGTAACAAACGGGCATAAACTTATTATAAAAGGAGTTTTTAATCTTACAACCAGTTCTCAGATTGATGCTTCAAGTGCCTTATCTACGATTGAATTTGCAGGGACAGGACCTTCGGCTCAAACGATTCCTGCCGGTGTATTTTATAATAACCAGGTCTATAATCTGGTTGTTAATAATGCCAAAAATGCAAGTCTCCAAGGGACCTTAAGTTTGTTAAATTTGCTTTCTGTTACTTTGGGACTGTTGGATGCAAGTTCAACCCCTTATTATAATCCTACGATTATCTACGCAGGATCTGTGGCACAATCTCTGGAGACTAACCAATATCTGAATAATGATATTTATAACTTAACAATTGATAATGGAACCGGGGTGTCTGTAAATACAAATTTTACGATAGATAATAACCTTATCATTAATTCAGGAAAACTGCTTAGTATAACTTCAGGGAATCTCCTTACAGTATCAGGTGCTATAACTAATAATGCCGGCACTTCTGGTCTTATAATTAAATCTGATCCGACAGGTGACGGGAAATTAATCAATAATACTTCTACTTTTGACGGCACAGTTGAGTTGTATCTTGAGGGAGACTATACCAACACCGGGTCTGCGAGATTTCATTATTTTGTTCCTCCTATTCAATCAATGTCTTTTGATAACACTAGTTCCGCAAGTGTTGCAGCTGATCTTGGGCTGACACATTTTAACGGAGATCTGGCCTCCTACAGTGAAGTGGCGGCTGGTACCAATAAAGACGCGGGATGGCAGTATTTTGACGGTTATGATTATGGTTTTGGCCACACCACACCATTCAATTTGTTAGTATCTTCAACTGGATATAATATTTTTCTTACATCTAACGATAAAATTACCTTCAAAGGAACATTAAATGCTACAGGTCATACTTTTAGTCCTCTAAGTTTTACAAATTTAGGCTGGAACCTTGTAGGTAATCCCTATCCATGTAATTATAATTTGAACGGAATACCTGAACTAACAGGAATTGGTGATGGTGTAGATAATACAATATATTTTAATCACGATGGAGGTTTTGGTTACTGGAATGTATTAATTGGCGGCTCGACCGGATATTCTGATATTATCCCTCCGATGCAGGGGTTCTTTGTTCATGTTACTGCTACCGGGCAATCATTAACCCTGCCTGCAAGCTCAAAAACTGCAGCTACTGCTGCTCCATTAAGATCAAAAGGAACAAGCTCTGTTAAAAAACTTAAGCTTGTCTTAAACAATGGCCTGGTGCCGGATGAAACCATCGTTTGTTTGTTTGATAAAGCCACAACAGGCTTCGACGGGGACTTTGACGGTTATAAACTGTTTGGCAGAAGCAGTACAAATGAACCATATATTTACACTGAACTTAATGGCATAAAATATGCAATAAATGCGGTCCCGGAACCAGATTCTGCTTCAATGGTCATCCCTCTTAGTGTTATCTTAAAAACCGACGGAACCTATAAAATAGATATTACTGAATTTGAAAATCTTGATGGATTCAATGTGGCCCTAAAGCATGGAGCAGTTGAGACTACACTAAGTAAAGATGCTTCCTATTCATTTACATTGGCTGCCGGAACATATACCGATTTTCAGTTAATCATAAGTAAGATTACAACAGGTATCGAAAAAACCACAACTGAGAAATTGAAAACATGGTATAGCAATAACTTCCTTTATATTAATTGTCCTGTTGATATATCAGCTGACAAGGCCAATTTGGTAATTTATGATATTCAGGGCAAACTGGTTTATAATAATAATATGATTTCGATAGTGCCAGGTCAGACAATTCAATTGCCTCTGGGTTTGCAAAAGGGTATGTACATTACACGAATAACTACAAATATTCAAACGTTAGTATCCAAATTTGTTGTATTTTAATAGATTGAATAAAATCATTAGTTTTGCCTTGTGAATAATAGGAAGATTTATCTTAAACCTATAATAGAAAAGATAGTATTGGATAATACTATCTCTCTACAGATGCTGTCTGCTCCTCATGATCCGCCACCAAGGGGCGGAACGAAAAAGGGTAATGATACTCCATTTGCAAGTCCGTTCGGGGATAAGCCGTTTGGGTAGGAAGGAGATTTATATAAATCAGATCATGGGATGGTGCTCTTTTTTATTTATACAAAGGCGACAGGCAACAGGCGTGAGGCATCAGGTGTGAGGCCCAAAGCCTGATACCCGATGCCTGAAGCCTAACGCCCGATGCCCGTTACCCGATACCAGAGGCTACATCCCTGGTTTTACTTTAATCTATGTTTTATTAAAGTTGTAAGCATTGCACTTATTTTATCACAATCTGAATCAAAAAGTTCAAATTCCTGAGTAGAGATATATCCTATCTCCAATGAAATTATCAACTGCGTTCTAAGTTCAGCAGTCGAACCCCTTGCAATATAGAAATGTCTTACACTTTGTTTATCAGTATCAAGATTATCTCCTTCAGCTATATTTGAAGGTATACTCACAGCAGCTCTTTGGATCTGATCCTTCAGTCCATAGTCTTTCGAGAATGCAGTATTTTGAGTTAGTTTGTAAATTTTTACAGCAAGCTCTTTGGCCAGTTGCCAGACACGAAGTTCTTTAAAGTTTCCCATAATGCAGCGATTTTAAATTGATAAATAAATTTGCACGAAGTATAAAGATAAAGATTTTCAATGAAAGAAATATGGCATGAGGCGCCGGGCGTGAGGCGACAGGTGTAAGACCCGATGCCTGAAGCCTGATGCCAGACACCTAATGCCTGACACCTGACACCCGACGCCAGATGCCCGATGCCCGATGCCCGACGGAGAAGGGCGTGAGGCGACAGGCAACGGGCGACAGGCGACAGGCAACAGGCGTGTGGCTTCTCCATAGTTGAACTGTCGGGATTATACAAATTGAAAAATTCATTATCTTTGTTTTATGATCAGCAAAAGCATTGTAATAGAAAGATTGAATGAACTTAAACCATTCCTTCAAAAAGAATATTCAGTTAAAAGCATAGGATTATTCGGTTCATTTTCTGATAACTCTTTTTCAGATGAAAGCGATATTGATATCCTGGTAGAATTTGAGAAACCGATAGGATGGAAATTTTTTACTCTTGAAATATATCTGGAAAAAACATTCGGTCGAAAAATTGATCTGGTTACAAAAAATGCTTTAAAGGACCAAATTAAAGACAAAATATTGAAACAGGTAAAATATATTTAATTGAAAAAGAAGGATCGTTCAGACAAATTATACCTTGAAGACCTTCTGACAGCAATGAATAGGATTGCTGAGTATATTGAAGGGCACAACTAGGAAATTGATCAATTGTCCGATGGGATTGCTTCGTCTTCCGATTTCATCGGGATCCTCGCAATGACCGGGGTCTTTATTTAATTCGGTCCGCTCCCAACCACAAATTACCTTACTTACAGGGTCATTACGAGCCCGACGGAGAAGGGCGTGGCAATCCTAAACTCCCCATCCGGAAATACCCTTACATGCATCATGTAACATATAACTTGCAACTAAATTACTAATATTTAGATAATCAGCAAATATTTTACCGTTGTGCTGTTATACCATTCTCCACCTTTTTGTAAATCACTATATAATTGTTTTTTATATCTTTGAGGTATGAATATCGTTGAAAAAAATATTGACAGCTTGATTGAACTTTGTAAAAACCACAAAGTTGGTGAACTATATATTTTTGGATCAATTCTTACTGAAAAATTCAGTGATAATAG
>Ga0224523_1000956_pt1 | contig 13166 bp, 12 predicted proteins | sample CFST50metaG_FD_182732 | JGI IMG/M metagenome (GOLD analysis project Ga0224523, IMG submission 182732) | Peat soil microbial communities from Stordalen Mire, Sweden - C.F.S.T50 | ecosystem: Environmental > Terrestrial > Soil > Wetlands > Peat | place: Sweden: Norrbotten County, Stordalen Mire...
TCAAAACTCTGAACATGCTGCGAAAATCAATTCCCGAGTGTTCGTTGAATCGAGCATCTTCGGTTGCAATAAGTGCATTTACAAGATGAGGTGATAGTTCGTTAAAATGGCATATAGTGCGGTTTTCAATATAATATTTTCCTAATACGGTTTGATCGGAAGAATAAACTTCGGATGCGAGATTGCTTTTTGGATTTTCAAGTTCTTCAAAAGTTGGCATAAAACCAAACCATCCCATCGATGTGCAAAACAAAATGATAAGGATTAATAAAATCGAAGCAGCGTAAATGATCCAAAACGCTCTGAGATATTTTTGAAAGCCCGTGTAATTTTCTTTATTCATTGAAATCAGAAATATTATTCCATTTTTTCAATTCGGATACCTATACTTTTTATCCCTTCAAGCTTTTCAACGCGCATGGCTTGTTCGAAGCCGAAAGTATATATGCCTTTCTGGCGAAAACGTACTCCCTTTTTCAGTAAATATCTGCAAGTTTTTAAATCGCCAAGACCTTTGCCAAGCCATTTGCCTTTGTCGTCAGCAAGAAGACAATCCATCGTGTCGCGTGAAATTTTGCCATTAGGATAAATTGTACTCATAAAAAGATACAGGTTACTGAATTTGTAATCGCCGGAATTCCTAACATTGACGAAAACCCTGTGATATGATACCGTATCATCAATCTGCACATCGAATTTCATTATTTCTGTTCGCGTCCAGATATTGTTTTTGATATCTTTAAATTTATCGTAAACACGATCTCGATCGCAGGAAACCAGCAATAACGCAGTAAATAAAAAAAATAAATTTAATATAGGTTTTGTGTGCCGACTCATTTCTTAACATTATCAAACCTGGTAATATCATCTTGTCCTACCACATTTTCGAAATCAATTTTCTTTTCGTCTTCCAATACTTTAAGCTCATCAAGCTCATCAGGTATAATATTATTTTTATTTTTTTCAATGGTTTCTTTAACTTTTTCTACAGAAATCGGTACAAAGAAATCAGGAGCTGATGTGTATGAATACCACATTATGCCACGGAAAATATCTGTTTTTTGATGTTTGGCATCACCGGCTTTTGTTTTAAGAACGATCTCGCTATTGGGAAAATCTTTAATGGCATCGGCGTATGTATCGTATTCATAATTTATACAGCATTTGAGTTTACTGCATTGCCCGGCTAATTTCTGCGGGTTAAGTGATAATTGCTGAATACGTGCTGAGTTTGTTGAAACCGATTTGAAATGTGTAAGCCATGTTGAACAACATAATTCCCTGCCGCATGAGCCTATTCCGCCCAGCCTGCTTGATTCCTGCCTTACACCGATCTGTCGCATTTCAATCCGGATCATGAATTCTTCTGCAAGAATTTTTATCAGTTCACGGAAATCCACTCGTTCATCGGCAGTATAATAAAAAATTGCTTTTGTTTTGTCGCCCTGATATTCCACATCGCTGATCTTCATTTCCAGCTTTAGTTCGGCAGCAATTTTTCTTGTTTTGAACATGGTAAGCTGTTCCTGTTCAATTGCCGATACCCATTTTTCTATATCAGTAGATTTCGCTTTGCGATAAACTTTTTTTATTTCTTCGGATGAAGGACTTATTTTTTTCTTGCGCATCTGGTACCAAACCAAATTACCTGTCAGAGTAACGACGCCAATGTCATGACCGGGAGATGCTTCAACGGCAATAATATCGCCTACTTTTAAATCCAGGTCGGGACTTAGTCTAAAGAAATCTTTTCTGCAGTTTTTAAAACGAACTTCAACAATATCAAAATTTTTTAATTGTTCAGGTGCAGGAATATCCTGCATCCAGTCGTAAACATCCAGTTTATTACAACCATGCTTAAAGACCGGGTCGTTCTTATGTGTTGGTTTGGGATAACTTGCACATCCTCTTGATAAATGTCCGCTGCTGCCCATAATATATTCAGGTTAATATTTATTAAGGTATAGGGAATAAAGGTATAGAGGGAATAGCGTCAACTTTCATTAATATAACTTATTCCTTTATACTTTATGCCATTATACTTCTTTTTTGTAAATAATTAAGATGCAAAGTTAATAAATTTCAACGATCACGCTTTGATTTTTATTAATTCTGCCATTTTCAGTGAAAGGTCGAGAAATAATATTTTCGGGTTGGCATTTCGTTCAACATGAAAAATCGCATCGTTACATTCCTGGATGATCTGGATAGAGTTATTGAAATTGATGAAAGGTGAAAAACTAACTGCAAATTTTCGTTCTTCTCCTTCCGACTTCATTAGTTCTGTTTGTCCTGCACCGGCAAGTATGCTTTCCCTGAAAACCCTTATGGCATTAAGAAGAAAACTTTTTTGCTTTTCCCTGCCCGATCTGGAAAATTTTTCAACCCATTCAATTAAATTAACAACAGCATCTTTATAACATAGCCTCATCCAGTTCATGAGCAGTTCATTATTTTCATCGCCCGATAGATCTGCTGCAAGTGATGTTGCAATTTGATAATTGCCTTCGGCTATCCTGACAATTTCATTGGCTCTTTTAGGCGACAGTTCATGTGTTTGAGTTAATGCATGAGTAAGTTCTTTGTCCGATATTCTTGGTACTTTAATTATTTGTGTTCTTGAAAGAATAGTATTGATAACCTGTTCGTGATTTTCGCATATTAAAATAAAAAGAGTTTTGTCGGGCGGTTCTTCAAGTATCTTAAGTAGTTTGGGCGCTGCCGAATGAAACAGTTTTTCGATCATCCAGATGACCATTATTTTATATTCCGATTCATACGATTTTAGCGAAAGCGTTTTTATTGTTTCGTTGCAATCATTCGCATTGATGATGCCTTGCTTGTTCTCAATACCAATAGCTTCGTACCAATCGGGAAGCGTGACGTAGCATTTATTTTCAAGTAATAAATTTCTCCATTCGGTAAGAAGGCTTGAACTGACCGGTTTGTCTTTTGTTGCAGAAAATGGATAAAGAAAATGCAGATCGGGATGAACTAATTTTTCAAACTTCACACATGACCTGCAAACACCGCATGAATCATCTTCCTGTTTGTTTTCACAACAAATGTATTGTGAGTATGCAATGGCAAGAGCAAGTTTTCCGCAGCCTTCGGGACCCAGAAAAAGCTGGGCATGACTTATCCTGTTCTCTTTTACTGAACGGATAAGATGTTTTTTAACCTGTTCCTGTCCTATGATATTTTTAAAAAGCATTTTTAATTTTTCGGAAAATCAAAAGTAAATAAAATGTTTTGTTACACAAAAAATGAGATTCTGTGCTTCACTCGAAATCTATTTTAATATTCTGCACGATGGATTTTTAGCATTATCTATAATTTTTGTAAGTTTTTTAGTAATGATATTTACTTTATAAATTGCATAAATATTGTTTTTTTTATCAGTATAACCCGTAAAATAAATATCATTATCAAGTCCTAAACAAGGCTCAGATGCATAAATTTCATAGGGTGTGAGGGATGTTACTTTTTTCAGAATAAAATCATAGGTATAAATTAAAGAATAAGATGGAATCACTTTTTTAGTGGAATCAATTGCTGAAAGTGCGTTAAAAATTAAATATCGATTATCCTGTGTAAGTAAATATTTTGCTTCACCAGAAAAAGATGGGACACATAATCTCCCTTGATGATAAATTGTCTTAAAAAAATTTATTGTATCAGAATAAAATTGTTTTACACCTATTTTAAAAATATTAACTCCATCGCTAGTTATAATATATTTCCCATCACCTGACCATGAGAGAGAATTTAGATTTTCTGAACTAAAATCTAAAATTCTAAATCCTGTATTATCACTTTTTATTACACCAATTTGGCATAGATAATTTTTATCAGGATAACAAAAAATAAATGCTAAAAAATTATTATCCGGCGACCAAGCCTCTGAAGACGCATAAAATTTATTTTTAATATTAAGTTTCAATTCTTTCATTGTATTCAGGTCAATAATAACTTGATATATTTTATCCGAGTCATTTATTTTTGTTGATTTGTTTAAAATAAGTTTTTGTCCATCTGGAGATAAAAAGGGATAACCTGCTTTCGCAATACAATATTCTTTGTTTGAATCAATTTTCATAATGAAAACGCCCCCCGGTTTCCTGTATGCGATATCATACCTGTTTTTATTTTCTACTTTCCCTTTACCACCATGAAATATTTGACACTTGCAATTATTACCAAATAAAAAACAAAAAATACAAAAGATAATTTTCATGATTTTTTCGAATAGGTATTTATTATTTTTTATAAAAAAACCCGGCATCACCGGGCTTTTCTATTGAATACAAAATATATTATTCAGTTGCTTTTTTTGAAGCACATACTTTTGAATGTATGAATTCACGGTTCATGTGAGCGATGTGCCATACCGATATTTCTTTGGGGCATTCAGCTTCGCAGCCATACGTATTCGTGCAATTACCAAACCCAAGCTCATCCATTTTTGTAACCATATTTTTTACACGCCTTGCTGCTTCAGGCTTTCCCTGTGGCAATAAAGCAAGATGCGAAACTTTTGCAGCAGTAAATAACATAGCCGAAGCATTCGGACAGGTAGCGATACAAGCGCCGCAACCTACACATTCGTTTGCTTTAAAAGCCAGGTCGGCATTGTGTTTTGGAACAAGTATCGAATTTGCTTCAGGTGCAGAACCGGTATCAACAGAAATATAACCACCGGCAATAATGATCTTATCCATTGCTGAGCGGTCAACAACCAGATCTTTAACAACAGGAAATGGCTTTGCGCGCCAGGGTTCAACAACAATGGTGTCACCATCTTTAAAATGATGCATCTGCAATTGGCATGTAGTTGTTCCTTTTGCCGGTCCATGTGGACGACCATTGATATATAAACCACACATTCCGCAGATCCCTTCCCTGCAATCACTATCGAATGCAACTGGATCTTCGCCCTGTTCGATCAATTTCTCATTGTGATAATCCAACATTTCAAGGAATGACATTTCAACAGCAACGCCATCTAACGGGTATGTTACAAATTTACCTTTTGATTGGGCGTTCTTCTGTCGCCAGATTTTAAGCGTGAGTTTCATAGGTCAATATTTTCTTTAATAAAACGGATACCTTTTAAATTTCAAGTTTCAAGCCTCAAACTCCAAGTCCCAAGTGTTGTTATCCTTTTTCTTGGAATTTGGGATTTGATATTTGGATCTTGGGTCCTACTTATAATTTCTTTCTTTTAATTCTACAAATTCAAATTTCAGATCTTCTTTATTCAATACAGGTGCTTTACTTTCTCCATCATATTCCCAAACCGACACATATTTATATTCTGCATCGTTTCGTTTTGCTTCGCCTTCAGGTGTCTGGTATTCTTCGCGGAAATGAGCGCCGCATGATTCATTCCTGTTCAATGCATCCATGCATAAAAGTTTTGCAACTTCAAAAGCATCTTCGGTTCTCAAAGCTTTAATGATTTCCGTGTTGTATTCATCAAGGTCGCCGGGTATCATCACATCGCAAAGGAATTCGTTTTTTAGTTCTTCGATCAATACCAATGCTTTCTTTAAGCCTTCTTCTGTTCTTCTGATACCGCAATGATCCCACATGATGCTGCCCAAACGCTTGCGGAAAGAAGTAACGGTCTGTTTTCCTTTAATGGACATGAATCTTTCTTCTCTTTCGCGAACAGATTTTTCTGCTTCGGCAAATTCAGGAAGATCGGTAGATATTTTTGGTGTTTTGATTTCGTCAGCAAGATAATTCCCGATAGTTACAGGTAACACAAAATATCCGTCAGCAGCACCTTGTAACAAGGAACTTGCACCCAAACGATTTGCTCCGTGAACAGAAAAATTACATTCGCCAATAGCAAAAAGCCCGGGAATAGTGGTCATCATGTTGTAATCAACCCACAAGCCACCCATGGTATAATGTCCTGCAGGGTAGATACGCATGGGTTCTTCATAAGGATTGATCCCTGTCATTTTTTCATAAAGATCGAAAAGGTTGCCATAGCGATCCTCAATGACTTTCTTTCCGAATTTTTTCATGGCATCTTTGAAGTCAAGATATACAGATAAGCCTGTTGCTCCCACGCCATAACCTGCATCACACATTTCTTTAGCAGCTCGTGAGCCGATATCGCGCGGTACAAGGTTCCCGAATGCCGGATATTTGCGTTCAAGATAATAATCGCGTTCTTCTTCGGGAATATCATTTGGTTTGCGTGTATCTTTCTTTTGTTTCGGAACCCACACTCTGCCATCGTTCCTGAGTGATTCACTCATCAGCGTTAATTTTCCCTGGTAAGGGTTCAATTGCGGGATACATGAAGGATGTATCTGTATGAAACACGGATTAGCCCAGCCTGCGCCTTTTTTAAAGGCAAGGTATTGTGCCGATGCATTGGAGTTAATTGCAAGTGTAGATAAATAATAAATCGTTCCGTAACCGCCGGTAGCCAGAACAACGGCATGTGCCGAATGTCTTTCTATTTTTCCGGTTATCATATCGCGTGTAATGATTCCGCGTGCTTTCCCATTGATCACGACCATCTCCAGCATTTCGCGACGTGAATACATTTTGATTTTCCCTTTTGAAATCTGGCGTGCCATAGCGGTATAACCTGCCAACAGGCACTGCTGACCGGTTTGACCGGAAGCATAAAATGTTCGTGATACCTGCACACCACCAAAAGAACGAGTAGTAAGTCCGCCGCCATATTCTCTTGCGAAAGGCAATCCGGCAGCTGTCATCTGGTCGATAACATTGTTGCTGACCTCTGCGCAACGATAAACATCTGCCTCGCGTGCACGGAAATCGCCTCCTTTAAGCATATCGTAAAACAAGCGGTAATCGCTGTCGCCATCATGCTTGTAATTCTTTGCAGCATTGATACCGCCCTGTGCTGCCACAGAATGGGCTCTCCGGGGAGTATCCTGGAAACAAAAACATTTTACATTATAACCCAACTCAGCTAAAGATGCGGCAGCAGGACCTCCGGCAACACCTGTTCCCACAACAATCACTTCAAGCTTTGATTTATTTGCCGGGTTAACAAGTTTACAGGTTGATTTGTATTTCGACCATTTTTCGGCTAACGGTCCTTCTGGAATTTTTGAATCTAATTTAAGCATAATATGTTTTTTATAAAAGGAACAGAAATTATAACTAAGCTAGGAAGTCATTCATTTCAACATTCCTGAATTTTTCAATAGTTTATTAATTATAAAAGAATAAGAAATATACCGGGATAATGATAAATCCAACAGCTAGAACAATTGCATAAATTGCGCTGAAAGCCTTTACGAATGGCATATATTTGTCGTGGTTCAATCCCAGTGTTTGAAAAGCCGACTGTAATGCATGATTCATGTGGAGTCCAAGTATTGCAATAAGAATAATATAGATCACCGAATATAGCGGATTCTGAAACAGGTTAATTGCCATGTGGTAAAAATCATGTTTATCAGCTGCGCCTTCGGGAACAGGAACAAGACCAAGTTTTACAAAATAAAAATTCATAAAATGAATGGCAAGGAAAATAAAAATGATGAGCCCTGTCCATATCATGTATTTTGAAAAGAACGATGTCTGGGTTTTACTGCATTTTGCATAACCGATAGGACGTGATGCCCAGTTCTTGAGGGTTAAAACAACTCCATAAAAAATATGAATGATGAAACCACCAAAAAGTACGATCTCGAATACTTTCACAATATAATTCGTGCTCATGAAGTCGGCGGCAGCCGAAAACCATTCGCCGTTATCGTTGCGCAAAAGACAAAGATTAATACTAAGGTGAACCAGCAGGAAAATTAAAAGAAATAATCCTGCACATGCCATGACGATCTTTTTAGTAATCGAAGAGAATTTTAAAAAGTTATTGTTCATATCAGTAAAGGGTTTAACAAAATCTAACGATTGTAGTTTTTTATAATATTTGTTTGTGAAAAAGTTAACATTTTAGTCAAGCAAAATTAACTTTTGCTGTTAATTAAACAAAGAATAATTGATTTTTTTTTAAAACAACGGAATGAATTTTTTGTGAATGGATGTTTTGCGATAGTGAAGTAAAAGAAATTGATGTGATGAGGTCGGGAATTGATAGTGAAATGACTGGATGTCATAGTGAAGTTGATGAAATCGATAGTGAAGTGCCTGAAATTGATGCGATGAGGGTTGGAATTAATAGTGAAGCGACTGGATGTCATAGTGAAATGACTGGAAGTCATAGTGAAGTTGAAGAAATTGATGGTGAAGTTAAAGAAATCGATAGTGAAGTGTCTGGAAGTGATGCGAGAGGTTGGGAATTGGTAGTCTAAACAAAGACGTTCCTGAAGAATGGAACTTTGTAAGAATTCTATGCATTACAGCATTCACGCTAACCTTGTCCTCGCTGATTTGCCTGACCAAAGCGCTTTTTAAATAAATTCTCAAAATGTGGGTCAATAAAAACGAAGCGTGTTTTTTATTTTGTTTATAAAAAATATTTTACTTTTACGTAAAGGAATGAACGAGAATGCAGCCGACAGGCAGACAAGCGCGAACAGAGGCTGCAATAATACTAACTATTATTATTTTTATCGAAATTATGTATATGAAAACAATATCTGAAATATTTGTCCTTATTGGTGTTCCATTGACTTTGGTTGTATCCATTTTGGGTATAATCTATTCTAGGAAAAACATTAGAACTTCAAAATATATTGAAACAATTACAACTGAAAGATTAAAGTGGCTGGAGATTATCAGAAATGAAGTAACAGATTTAATATCTAATATTTATTTTACACTTAAGATTTATTCAAAAAAAGTTGAAGATATTCAATTTGATGCAAATCCTGATAGAGTTATTAATTCTTCGATTCAGGACACTAATATATTTGACGCAAAGACTGATATTGCATTTGCAGATAGACCAAATGCATGGAGTGAAACAGACTTTATAAAGAAATTAAATATATTTAAACTTCGCTTAAATCCAAAAGAAGATATTGAAATAATAAAAATAGCAGACTACTTTATAAAATTTTATGCAGTTTCTGAATTTAAATCTGAAGGCGAATTAATAGAAGCACAGAAGAAAGTTGATTTGTTAGTTGAAAAAGTTCAAGTTTTATTAAAAACTGAATGGGAAAAATGCAAATATGAAACTAATCGAAAATGATAAAAGTAATTCAAATAGTGAAATAATTTTTAATTAAAATATACAATCATGACAAAAGCAAAATGTGTTTTTTATTTTTTAATGTGTCTTGTAATTTTTATAACATCATGTGTTAATGCACAACAAAAGAAATTAGTACAGAATAATGATCTTAAAAATTATGGTTTAATAGGTAAAGTGAAAACACTAAAATTTTCTGATTATAATACTACTGAAAGATATGGCGAGTACCAAAAAGGGGATATCATTAATTCTTATTTTATTGTGCTTGATGAGAAAGGTAATATTATTGAAAAGCAAGAATATAATAGAGATGGTAGCTTGTTTGATAAATATATTTATCAATACAATAATCAAAATAATAAATATGAAGAAGATCGTTACGATTCAAATGGGAAATTATTTAATATTATTTCATACAAGTATGATAGTAATAACAACTTGATTGAAGAAATTGAAAATGAAAGCTTAAAAGGAAAGGGTATTGAACATACAACATTAAATGAAAACCGGTTTCTTAATAAAAATTATGCCATTGACTATGGAAGTTTTTACAGCAAAAACATATATAAATATGATGACAGAGATAATATGATTGAAGATAAGAGTTATATTGAAGGAGCTAATGGTAAAGATACAATTTGCACATCAACTTTTTATAAGTATGATGAAAAAGGTAATCAATTAGAATACAATTTTGTTGCTAAAATTACAAATACTTCAAACTTTGCAAATACCAAGCAAAATAATAAATATGATAATAATAATAAAACTGAAACTACTTTTCAAGACTGTGTTTCTAACTCTACAGGAATCGTTCACTGTAACAGCAATGGTAAGGATACATATAAATATGATGGGAATAATAAAATGGTAGAAGAAATAGATTATAAATCAGATGGAAGTATTCGGGGAAAATACATTTATAAATATAATAGTGAAGGTGTTCAAATTGAAAAAAATACTTATCATGCAGATAATAGCAAAACTACATCTAAATATAATAAGGATGGGAAACTTATTGAAGAAACAGAATATAATTCTAATAATATACAAACATCAACAATTAAATATTTTACAATATATGATTATGATAGTAATGGAAATTGGATAAAAGAAACTGATTCTAAAAATGATATTCCTCAAGAAATTACAGAGCGTGAAATAATATATTACTAATTATATTCAAAAGTTTGCCAACATTGAATGAACGAATTAACTAAGAACAACGAACTACTAACTAAGAACTAAAATCATGAAATACTTACCCATCAACAATGAGCTGTTTAAATTGAACAGAACGAATTTCAGAAAAGAGATAAAGCCAAACTCGCTGGCTATTTTTAATTCGAATGATGAAATGCCGCGCAATGGCGACCAGGAGCATCCTTTTAGGCAGAGTTCTGATTTCTTTTATCTCACAGGTATCGATCAGGCAAAAAGTGTTTTGTTTATTTTCCCTGATTGCCCGCTTGAAAAATATCGTGAAGCATTATTTCTCGAAGAAACCAACGATCATATCGCCATATGGTATGGTAAAAAATATTCGAAAGAAGAAGCAACAACTGTTTCGGGAATAAAAAATGTTTACTGGCTCGACAGTCTTGACGGTGCTTTGAAAGAAGTGATGGCTGCCTGCGAATATGTTTATTTAAATGCCAATGAAAATCCGCGCTATTCGAATCCTGTGCCTTACCGCGACATTCGCTTTAACCATGATCTTACAAAAAAATTCCCTGCACATAAATATGAACGTTCTGCTCCTATAGTCAGCAAACTTCGCGCTATTAAATCAAAGATAGAAATTGATTTGGTGAAAGAAGCAATCAGCATCACCGAAAAAGCTTTCCGCAGATTACTCAATTTTACGAAACCAGGAGTAATGGAGTACGAAGTGGAAGCAGAGATCACTCACGAATTTATTCGCAACCGCGCAAACGGTCATGCTTACTATCCGATCGTCGCTTCGGGCAAAGGTGCATGTGTTCTGCATTACATTGAAAACAATAAAGAGTGTAAGGACGGTGAGCTTATGCTTCTTGACTTTGGCGCTGAATATGCCAATTACGCCGCCGATCTCAGCCGCACGATTCCTGTGAACGGAAAATTTTCGCCACGACAAAAAGATGTTTATAATGCCTGTCTGCGCGTGATGAAGGCTGCAAAAAAAATGTTGCTTCCGGGAACTACCCTCGATGCTTATCATGCAGAGGTTTGTAAAGTAATGGATAAAGAACTTATCGGCTTGGGATTATACACTGAAGAAGATGTAAAAAAGCAAGACCCCGCAAAACCCATGTATTTCAAGTATTACATGCATGGCACTTCGCATTCAATCGGTCTTGATGTGCATGATGTGGGAACAAGGCAAGATGTGATAAAACCCGGAATGATCTTTTCGTGCGAACCCGGAATTTATATACAGGAAGAAGGAATAGGAGTGAGGATAGAAAATGATATTTTAATTACCGAAAAAGGAAATATCGATCTAATGGCGAACTTTCCAATTGAAGTAGATGAGATTGAAAAGTTGATGGGAATGAGATAGGTTGTTTAAGGTTTAAAGTTCAATGTTGGATTATCTGGATGGCAATAAAAAAAGGAGCTGAAAGCTCCTGAGAAAATATTTATCAGTCTTTACTATTGATTTAATGTTTTTTGAAAATCAGTTGTGGAATCTTAGAAATATTTTTTGCAAGAAGTATCCATAAAGGAAATGACATTTTATTATTTTTAAGTACCAAATAATCTTCTTTCTTTTTATTTATTATATTTTTAATGCCGCTTGTACTCATACCTCCAACTCTCATTTTAGTTATTACTTCCGGTAAGTAATATTTAACAAGAGTTTGATCTTTGAATACCCGGAGTATGAAATCATAATCCGCTGCGCATTTCAATGAAATATCAAATATGCCGTGTTTTTCATATACCTTCCGGCGCATAAAGATCGTAGGATGGGCCGGCATCCAGCCTCTTTGGAGCAGCCTGTGATTGAAGGGTTGGCTTTTCCAATAGCGTACAACTTTACTTGTATCTTGTTTGTCAACAAAAACCAAATCACCATAAACCACGTCTATTCGTTTTTGCTCAATTCCTTTGGATGAATTTGAAGGTTCAATTGAAGGAGAGTTAAAGGCGGTAACAATATTTTGTAAGGTTTGTGAAGACGCAAACATATCATCAGAGTGCAGAAATCCAATAATATCACCGGTCGCGAGTCGGATCCCTTTATTAAGGGCATCGTAAATACCCTTGTCTGGTTCCGATACGATTTGACTGACAAGGTTGCTTTGTTTTATGCATTCAATGGTTTTATCAGTAGAGCCGCCATCAATAACAATATATTCTATGTTTGAATAGCTCTGCTCGTTTAACGAAGCAATGCACCTGGTAATGGTTGTATCGCTATTGTAAGTGGCGGTAATGATTGATATTTTCATTAATAATTATTCCTTCATCAGTATAAAATATCTAATTTTGTTGAAGCAAATTCAACATTTTTCTCGTAAAAATTTCCGGAGAATACAATTTTTTTGATTGGATGACATTATGTTGTTGAATATTTTGTAGTTTAATTTTATCATTTAAAAGAGATTTCATTCCAGTAATTAATCCCCGTAAACTATTTACTTCGACTAAAATTCCTTCCTCTTCACCAATAATGTTAATAATGGACTCATTTATTGTTGAAATTATAGCCATCCCCGACCTCATAGCCTCAATAGTAACAAGTCCGAAAGATTCATTATAAAATGTTGGAAATAATAAAACATCACACTTTTCAAATAATTCTCTTTTCCCATTATTTTCTACTAAACCATAATATTTTATTCGTTCACTAAATCTATCCTTTAGTGCCGTGTATTTTTTAAAGAACGCTTTTTTAATTTCTCTTGCATTCATATATGAATCTGAATGGAATTCCCCGGCAATATGCAGTCTGATTTGGGGATATTCATCGGCTAATTTCTCGAATGCATCTAGGGTATGAAAGATTCCTTTAGAA
>Ga0224523_1000957_pt1 | contig 13156 bp, 7 predicted proteins | sample CFST50metaG_FD_182732 | JGI IMG/M metagenome (GOLD analysis project Ga0224523, IMG submission 182732) | Peat soil microbial communities from Stordalen Mire, Sweden - C.F.S.T50 | ecosystem: Environmental > Terrestrial > Soil > Wetlands > Peat | place: Sweden: Norrbotten County, Stordalen Mire...
CTGATCAGCGATCCCGAAGAGGCATACCACATCGTGAAACAATCGCTGATGAGCGGCAAGAACGTGGTATCGGCTAACAAAAAGATGCTGGCCCAGCACCTCCCCGAGATGATAGAACTTCAAAAAAAATACGACACCTCATTGTTATATGAGGCATCCTGCTGTGGGTGCATACCCATTATCCGTAACCTCGAGGAGTACTATGACAATGAGATGCTGCTATCGGTAAAAGGCATCTTCAATGGCTCTACCAATTATGTCCTCTCCAAGATGTACAACGAAAACCGCGATTATGCATCTGTACTGCAGGAAGCACAAGCTCTGGGATACCTGGAAGCCGATCCTTCCCTCGATGTCGATGGTTTGGATGCAAGAGATAAACTGGCCATCGTAACACTGCATGCTTTTGGCCTTTTTCTGGATCCTGAAGAGATTTTTGCTTATGGTATCTCCTCTATCTCAACTTTTGATCTTCAATATGCGCGGGAGAAGGGATTAAAAATAAAACTGGTGCCAACGGTTCGCAAGATCGACGACTCAACTATCGCTTCTTATGTCATCCCACAGTTTATCAAACAGGAACATTTTTTGTATAATGTTGAAAACGAATATAATGGCGTAATTGCAGAGGCAGCCTTTTCGAATAAACAATTCTTTTATGGCAGGGGGGCCGGTGGTCATCCTACTGGCTCAGCTGTTTTGTCGGATATCTCGGCAAACTCTTATGAATACCGCTATGAATACAAGAAGTTATTTCAACAGATTGAGACCAACTACACCCGTAACATTCCTATCGAAATCTATTTCCGTTATCATCAGAAAGAAGATCTTGAACTGATTCCTTTTACCGATATCCATGAATCTTACAAGAGCCGCTATCACAACTTTGTAATCGGGACGCTTAACCTTGAAGATCTTTATAAACTGAGGCCGCTGCTGAAGGATCGTGAAGTCTTTCTGGCAAGGACACCTGATAATGGCACCCCGGCTGAGAAATAATTCAAGAAAATGTTTAAAGAAAATGCTGGTTCAGATTTGTAATCTGAACCAGCATTTTCTTTTTCCACGTTATCCTTGAAATTCCTTTTTAAGTTGCACGGCCCATGCCTCCAGACGTGGGTCTGTGAGTTCGGGTTGGGAATCATCATCCAATGCCAATCCAACAAAACGGCCATCACGTTCGGCCATGCTGAAATAGTAATCATAGCCTTCAACAGAAGTAAACCCTACTACATTCTCCTTTGCACCTAACCTGCAATAAATCAACCCCATTCCATCTACAAAACTCTCGGGGTATTTTTTTTGATCTCCCAATCCAAATATGGCTATCTTTTTACCATTAAAGTCAACGTCTGTCAATAGATCAACAAAGTTTTCCCAGTCATAGTGTGCTCCTCCAATTCCCCAACTAGAGCTTCCAAATATCAGATGATCATATTTATTTAATATCTCAATACTGGCATCTGCAATATTGATTACATCTTCTGCAGGAACTTTTAATAAAGCTGCAAGCTTATCGGTGACTGATTTCGTGTTGCCGCTTTCTGATCCTCCATAAAAAATTCCGGTTTTCTTCATTGATAATGCTTATATAGCCAATAGAACATCGTTCTTATTCAAATGTTCAAGACAATATTTTATTACCATTTCTATTTCGTTTGTTTGATTTAGAAAAAGCAAGAGAGTTTACATTTTTTTTACCTTTGGCAATTCGTATCAAAAAAAGAACAACATCCTGCATTTAAAATATTGAGTCAATCTTTAACTCTTACTTTATGAGAACCCGAATTAATTTTCTGAAGCTATTTATAAACCTGATAATCATACTGGTCACCTCACTAAATCTACATGGACAATCGCTGAAGGGATCATGGTTTGGTAAATTCGGAGAACCTTATAAATACAGGATCATTTTACATATTGACTCAACACAAAATGGCTATCTGATGAAATTTGAATATCCCGATGAAAACAGTGGATCACAGATTTCGGCTACTTCCTTTTCTTTTGACTATCCCTTATTCAAATTTGGAATTGGAAGCTATGCCAGTTTTGAAGGTAGTATCGATCCAAAATACACTAAGATCGATGGGATGTTTAAATCGACCAGATCCATTCAGATTTTTAGTTTTACTCGTGACTCGATACCACCTGATGAAATGAGTATTCCGGCTATACAGGCCAAATACAACAAACAGGAAGTGACAATTCCAATGCGAGATGGGGTAAAACTGTTTACTTCAATATATTCGCCCAAAGATACAACTCAGACCTACCCAATGTTGATGATTCGTACACCCTATTGTGCTGAATCAGGAGGAAAGGATAGTTTCAACAATTACTTGTCGTGGTATTACCGTTTCATCAAGGAGAATTATATCATGGTTTTCCAGGATGTACGGGGCAGGTATATGAGCGAGGGAAAGTTTGAGGATATACGTCCTTTCATCGCTGAAAAGAAAAGCAATAAAGACATTGATGAAGCCAGCGACACCTATGATGCCGTGGATTGGCTGGTAAAGAACATCAAACACAACAATGGGAAAATGGGTGTGATGGGAATATCTTATCCGGGATTTTATTCAACGATGGCGATATTGAGCAGGCATCCTGCGATTAAAGCTGTCTCACCACAAGCCCCTGTAACCGCATGGTTCAAGGGAGATGATGATCATCACAACGGAGCTTTTTTTATCTTTGATAATTTCGATTTCGATTACAGTGAAGAAAGGGTGTTTACATCTCCCACACGCGAAGGGTTCCCGGGATTCAGATGGCCGGTCAATGACGCATACCAGTTTTTCCTTGACATGGGAACCATAAAGAATCTCACTACTAAATATTTTGGGGACAGTATTCAGATCTGGAACAACGAAATGAAACATCCCAATTATGATGAATTCTGGAAGGCACGTGACCCAAGACAATATCTGAAGGATGTTGGGCCAGCTGTAATGACCGTAGGAGGTTGGTTTGATGCAGAAGATCTGTATGGCACGCTGCATACTTATCAGTCGCTTGAAAGTCAAAACCCGCAGTCACATCCCAACTACCTGGTGATGGGACCCTGGTTTCATAGCCAGTGGATGATGGGCAAGGCTGAAAATCTTGGTAATATTTACTGGGGACAGGATGCCAATAAGTCTTATCAGGAGCTCGAAGTAAAATTTTTCGATTATTATCTCAGAGATAAAGGGAAAGCAGAATTTCCGAAAGCTACAATATTTGTGACAGGAGCCAACGAATGGCGCAGCTTCAATACATGGCCTCCTGTAAATGTTACTGATCAGAAACTATACTTCCAACCGGCCGGTAAGCTCTCTTTCAAGCCCGCCACAGTTGCAGAGAGCTTCGATGAATATGTCTCCGACCCGATGAAACCTGTGCCTTATTCTGAAAAAACCAACACCTATCGCACTATTGAATACATGACTGATGATCAACGGTTTGCCGCCCACAGGCCGGATGTGATGGTTTACCAAACAGATATACTCACCGAAGACCTGACGCTCACTGGCCCCCTTACAGCAGATCTTTTTGTATCTACAACTGGAACGGATGCTGATTATGTGGTCAAGCTGATTGATGTTTTCCCTCAGGATATGCAACCCAACACGGACAAGAAAATTGATGTTCCACTAGGCGGCTACCAGATGTTGGTTCGAGGTGAAGTATTTCGTGGCCGTTATCGCAATAGTTTTGAAAAACCGGAAGCTTTTATCCCAGGTAAAGTGACTGAAGTCAAATACGATTTGCCTGATATAGCTCATTCATTCAAAAAGGGACATAGGATCATGATCCAGGTTCAGAATTCATGGTTCCCCCTGGTTGATCGTAATCCGCAGAAGTTTGTAGACATCTATCATTGCAATGTGACGGACTTCCAAAAAGCCACTCAAAGGATTTATCATGACAAACAAAGAGTATCATATTTGCAGGTTAAAGTCCTGAAAAAGGAATGATTTTATCTTTTTTAAAAAAACTTCAAATTTTTAATAAAAAAAAGTAGGGTTCATACAATAACTCCTGTATTCATTTGTTTTAAAAAGGATAAAAGTAAATTGTAAAAGACTATACTAATTAAAAGAATTTTCAATAAAAGCCGGTGAATCATTTCAAAAAAGGGATCAAGCAAAAACATACAGCACTATGAAAATTACTGTACCCCAACTATATTGCAACAAGACATCTTTTTATTTGTGTTTTTTTGTCACCCTTTTCGTATGTTTCAGTAATACTTTGTCAGGGCAAAATCTTCAAACGGCTCCACTTAATCCGGAGTATATTAAATATCAGAGTAGTACTGATAAAGCTTTATGGCAAAAAACCGGTGTCCATAGTCTGGGTGTAGTCCCTGCACCTTTTTCACCTTATTTTTCGGATATCACACTGCAAGGATCAAAAGCTACAGCTGCTTTACCTGCAAAATATGATTTAAGGACAGCCGGAGCCGGGGGTACATCTTTGGTCACTTCTGTAAAAGATCAGGGTAATTGCGGTGCATGCTGGACTTTTGCCAGTATGGGAAATATTGAAGCATTTGCCAAAAAAAACGGTATGGGCGACTACGACCTCTCGGAAAACAACATGAAGGAGTGCAATGGCTTTCTGCTTTCTTCTTGTTCAGGAGGGAATACGAGTATGGCCTCTGCTTATCTGGCGCGTAAGTCAGGACCGGTATCGGAATTAAATGACCCCTATAACGACAGTGAAACAAGTTGCAGGAGTTATGTGCACCCTGAATTTTGGGTATCGGATATTAGGTATATACCTAAGAATAATGATGTTATCAAGCAGGCTATTTTGGATTATGGAGCATTGGCTACAGATTTTTACTATGAAGATGCAAGTTATAACTCAACGAACTATACTTATTATTCGGCGACTGCAACCACGACCAACCATGCTGTCCTTTTAGTGGGATGGGATGATAATAAGGTGACTGCGAGTGGTACCGGGGCCTGGATTATCAGGAACAGCTGGGGAGCGGCATGGGGCGAAGGGGGTTATTTTTATGTTTCTTATAATGATGCCAAAATCAATTCAGATGTTACCTCTGCCAGAAGTATCAACAGTCGGGTTTCAAATTCCACGCTATTTGACTATGATCAGCTAGGGGTGACTAGTGCCGTGGGTTATAGCGCGGAAACAGCCTATGGGTTGATTCGGTTTTCTCCTGGAAACAAGAACTATACATTGAAAAAGCTCAGTACTTTTGTGACTGCAGGTTCGGCAACAGTAAGGTTTGAAGTATACCATGATTTTGACGGAACTAACCTGACTAATCTGATGGGCACAATCACAAACCAGACTTGTGACTTACCGGGTTATTATACTTTCGATCTGCCAACTCCGATACAGGTTAACGCCAATAATGATTTTTATATAAAAGTTTATTACAATACCGTTGGATACAACTATCCTGTGCCTATTGAAACTATTGTTTCGAATTATTCCAATCCTACTATTGAAACCGGAAAGTGCTGGATCAGTTATACCGGAACCAGTTGGACGGCTATAGGATCAGACAAAACCACAAAAGCAGATCTCTGCATCAAAGCATATGGTGAATATACCGCTTGCAATCCTCCAACCACACAGGCAACTTCTATTTTGGCTTCACCCGTAGCAGATAATTCAATGACTCTAAACTGGACCAGAGGGAATGGCAATTCAGTTTTGGTTGTAGCGAAAGCAGGGAGTGCGGTAGATTATGATCCTGACAATGAAACTGTTTATACTACCAACAGCACTTTCGGGAGTGGGTCACAATTAGGAACCAACAATTTTGTGGTCTACAACGGAACAGGGACTTCAGTAAATTTAACTTCTCTTATTTCGGGAATGAACTATTATTTTGCAATTTATGAATATAATTCCAGCTCAAATTGCTACTTAACTCCCGGCCTTACAGGAAATGCAACAACAACCGGGTCAATATCATACTGTGCAGCAGGTTCAACAACGAGTACTATAGGATATATTTCCAGAGTCAGATTAAATAATTTAGACCAGGTATCTACCCTGGGAACAAACGGCTATTCAGATTTTACCTCTCAAATGGCTACTATGCAGGTTGGGGTGAACTCGGCAATTACGATAAACCGAAATATTTACTATTTAAAAGACACATTATCAATTTGGGTCGATTGGAATAGAAATGGTAGCTTCACCGATCCTGGTGATAAAGTATACACTTCTACGGCTCCGGCAAGCAGTTACTCATCCAGTTTTGCGCCTCCTTTGGGTGCAAAGTTAGGGACTACCAGAATGAGAATCCGGCTGGACAATAACACTCACCTGCCTAATAGCACTCCCTGCGGAAATTCATATTATGGTGAAGTTGAGGATTATACTATCAATGTGATAATGCCGTATAATCAACCTGCGGCTCCTGTAGCAAATACAGCAACCAACATAGCCCAGACTGGTTTTATGGCCCAATGGAACAGTGCAAATACTGCCGCAGGTTATCGGCTTGATGTTGCCACCAATAGTGGATTTACAGCCTTTGCCACCGGATATAATGATAAAGATGTTGGAAATATTCTATCCGTCAATGTTACAGGATTAACCGCAAAGACTCCTTATTATTACAGAGTGAGGGCTTATAATTCAGGGGGAACGAGTGGTAGCTCTGATACGATTAAGGTAACTACGCTGACCTATCCCGCATCGGCACCTGTATCATTATCAAGTTCTTCCTGCAATGACATTATGGCACTGAAATGGAGAAAAAGTACAGGATTATATGTCACCAGGTATCGCATTTATGGCTGTGTTTCTGGAGGATCCTCTGCACTGATGGATTCCACCACAAATTCGATTTCAGATACTACAAAAAATATCTTTGGATTAATCAGGGGTAAGTCTTACAATTTCAGTGTAACGGCTGTAAATTATGATGGCGCTGAAAGCCCTCAGAGCACTTCTGTTACAGAGATTTCAAAAAGAGGGGTGGTTCCAGTCGCTAAAGCGAAATGGGGAGATGTATTGATATGTCCAAATCTGGGTGATTCAATTATTAGTTTCCAGTGGTTTAAAAACAGTGTAGCGATTCCAAATGCCACCTCTCAGAATTACGTAACAGGAAAACAACCGGGTATTTATACCGTTGAATCGACAGATATCTATGGGTGTAAAAATATTTCTAATGCGGTGACCATAACGGGCACAAAATCACTTACTGTGTTCCCTAATCCTACTTCTGGTAGCTTCACTTTAAAGATCAGTGATGTGACAGATGGAAAAGCGGATATCACGATAATTAATTCTTCGGGGATGACAGTGAAGGCGTTACGGGTAGATAATCTGAGCGAAGGGCTACTCAAAGAGATCCAGGTAGGGAATTTAATTCCGGGTGTCTATATAGTCAAAGTGTTACTGGATAATGCTGAGTTATACTATACTAAGATCGTTGTCACTAAATAAAATATTGCTAAAGATGAAACGCATAAACATATATCTCAGACAATTTTTAATAATCCTGTTACTTGTCACCTGTTTTTGGAATGAAGGTTTTTCCCAGAAAACAGATACTATTAAAACTAAGAAACCGGGTTTCTTTTTTGGGTTTAGTTTGGGCCCCTCTCAAACCAATATTAAAAGTGTTGGAACCAATTCTATTTCAAAACTAAACTGCAGTGTTCAAAACGCATACTCCGGTTCTGTTGAGTTTGGATACCTGTTTTCAAAATACGTAGGACTCTCTTCCGGCTTCAATTATGTTTCATATAAAGCACAACTATCACTTGATGCTTATCAAAACAGCTACAGCACGATTGACTCGGAGAATGATGCTTTTGAGATGAGGGTAACAGGTTCAAATATAAAGGAATTAGAAACAATTGATATGCTATGCATTCCTTTGTATGTAGATTTACGGGTCCCTTTTAACAATAAAGTTGGGATCTATTTTAAGGGGGGAATAAATATGGCTTTCCCTTTAAGTCAAAAATATACAAGCAGTGGAACTTTCACCTATAAAGGTTATTATCCTGCATATAACGATTTATTGGAAAATCTCCCTGATTATGGGTTTCCTACGGATAAAAGTCTTTCGGATAACGGATCCTTGAAGCTTAAGACATTGGGGGTTAGTCCTATTGTTTCCCTCGGACTGGATTTCTTTGTGAAGAAAAAAATCCAGGTTGCATTGGGCATTAACTATAACAGTACCCTTTTAAGTTTAAATGATGGATCGACTTCGACTGATAAATTCCAACTTTCACCTGATGCAACACATATAAACAGTTTCGTAGGTGGGAGCAGTAAAACAACAGCACAATCCACAGGGGTTGAATTTACCTTGAGATATTATCTCAGGTAAACCCAAAAAAGCATTACATTTATCTCTTTCTGCCGGGAGTTGACCCAATGATATCAATCCCACACTTTTCCTTATTTCTAAATGTTTTGCAATAATGATCAAATTTAAAGATTTCACATTAATAGTAATATACATCATTTCCGCATCATTTTTGCTGACCAATTGCGATAATCCTCCGCCAAAAGTAAATAGCGAAAGCACTTTGATTAAACCTGAGCCAAAGGTTGTGATCGCAAAAAAAACAGTGATGCCTGATACTACCCCCGTTATAGACACTCTAAAATACAATCAAAAAATCGACTATCTTGCCAATGGAGACAGTTCGGGAAGATGGCCGGTGAAGAGACAACCCTATCCCCTACCCGGAGCTATTTTGCCTTTTAAAAGAATTGTAGCATTCTATGGAAACCTTTATTCCAAAAGAATGGGAATACTGGGACAACTACCTCCCGTTGAAATGTTAGCTAAACTGGATGAAGAGGTGAAGAAATGGGAAATGGCAGATCCTAAAACTCCGGTTCAACCTGCACTGCATTATATTGCTGTAGTAGCATCGGGTAATAGTGGAAAAAACGGAATGTATCTCAGCCGTATGCCGGAAAAACAAATAGATTCGTTGCTCTCCATTGCGGCTATGAGGAAAAACATGATTGTCTTTCTGGATATCCAGGTGGCTTTAAGCAACATTACTGATGAATTACCCCGACTGGAGAAATATCTGAAATTACCCTATGTTCATCTGGGAATAGATCCTGAATTTTCTATGAAAAATGGTCGCAAGCCGGGTACTTCTATTGGCACTTATGATGCAAAAGATATCAATTACTGCTCTGACTTTCTGGTAAAACTGGTAAGGGAAAATCACCTCCCACCTAAAATTTTTATCGTACATCGTTTTACCAGACAGATGATTACCAATTCAAAGGAGATAAAGTTGCATCCTGAAGTCCAGATCGTAATGAACATGGACGGTTGGGGTCCGCCAGAACTAAAAAAAGGGACTTACCGTTACTTCATCAATCAGGAACCCGTTCAGTTTACAGGCTTTAAACTTTTCTATGTCAATGATCTCAGAAAAGGACCTCAAAAGATGTTGACACCTACTGATCTCATGAAACTGAAGCCTTTACCTAGTTACATTCAGTATCAGTAACTTTGTCCACTAAGAAACAGTGGTGCCTTACGATGGTTTGTCCCGATTTCATAGGAATAAGCTATTTCAAGTAACACCGGTTCACTCCATGCCCTGCCAAAAAAGGAGATGCCTACAGGCAGATCCTCAATAAAGCCCATGGGTACAGTGATATTTGGGTATCCTGCGATAGCTGCGGGTGAAGCGCTATCAACCTGAATATTATCGCCATTGATCAAATCTGTCAACCATGCGGGATTCCCTGTAGGAGCCACAATAGCATCCAGTTTATATTTATCCATTACCCGGTCGATCCCCTCTTCTCTGATGCCTTTAAACATTTTTGCCAAGGCCTCCTGATATTCTTTGGAGGTCAGGTCTCCTTTTTTCTGAGCATCTTCCAGATATTTCTGATTGAAGTAGCGTATTTCGATCGGATCTTTCTTGTTGAATGCGATCAGATCTTCAATATTTTTAATAGGGGCATAGGGTCCTAAAGATTTAAAATATTTATTCAACCCATCTTTGTACTCATAAAGCATGATTTCCATGGAGAGGTCGTCAACTTTATCGGTTGAAAGATCTTCAATTTCGATTACTTCTGCACCTTTGCTCCTGATGAATTCAATCGCTTTTGCCATCAGTGCATCCACCTTATAGTTCTTTCCCATTGGCGCTTTATAGAGGCCTATTCGTTTTCCCATTAAACCATCTTTCTTCAAAAACTGCGTATAATCCTTATAGTATTTACCTTGACTCGCCAGGGTCTTCTCATCGGTAGGATCTACCCCTACCATAATACCCAAACATATAGCTGCGTCTCTGACCGTTCGTGTCATTGGTCCGGGAGTATCTTGTGTAAAGGAAATGGGCACAACGCCTGAGCGACTAATTAATCCCACAGTGGGCTTAATACCAACAATTCCATTATTATTAGACGGACACACAATTGATCCATTCGTCTCCGTCCCAATAGCTATCATGGTTAGATTAGCTGATACAGCTACTGCAGATCCTGAACTGGAACCGCACGGGTTACGGGTCAGGATATAGGGGTTTTTTGTTTGTCCAACCATACCACTCCATCCACTCGAGGACATCTCACCACGAAAATTAGCCCACTCACTTAAATTGGTTTTCCCAATAATAATTGCACCAGCTTCTTTTAATTTCATTGCCACATAACTGTCTTTGAGTGGATGGGACCCCTTTAAAGCCCTTGAACCGGCAGTAGTTGACATTTTATCATGTGTGTCGATATTGTCCTTTAACAAAACAGGGATTCCATGAAGCGGACCTCTGATTTTACCGGCTTTCATCTCTTTGTCTAACTGCCCGGCAATTATAAGGGCATCCGGATTTAATTCAATAATTGAATTAAGATGGGGACCATTTTTATCGATTTCATTTATTCTATTCAGATAGGCCTGCACCACCTCCTTTATGGTAAAACGCCCATTTCTATATCCCTGCTGAAGCTGGGTGATATCTAGCTCCTGAAACCTGAATTCCTCTGAAGTCTTATTATATGTTTTTCCAGTCTGGCCCAGGCAGGAAATCTGCAAAAAAAATAGTCCTATTAAAATAGCCTGTGTTAAAAGGTATCTTTTGTTCATCGTATCCTTGATAATTAATGCTGTTTATTAAAAAATTAATTAATGAAAACATGCCCATAAACTTTGATTCAAAACTACGATATGAAAGATTGAAAAACAAATATTTCATTGTTTGCAGATAAATTTCGGAGAGGTTGGAAACAGATGGAATCATGTTTCAGGATATGTTATCTTTGTACGCTGAAAGAAAAAAGCAAAAAAATATTTAGCGATGGAAGTGAAATTAAGTATCGATGAGGAGAATTGTATCAAGTGTGGCAAATGTGTAAAAGTTTGCCCTTCACAGATAATCAAACAAAGCAGCAGTGACGTAGCTGCAATGGTTGAAAGTTCAAAGGGTTGCATCTCCTGTGGTCACTGTGTTGCAGTATGTCCCACTTCATCAGTAATTCATTCCGAATTTCCTGCAGAAAAAGTTCATCCGATTGATTACAAGCTCTATCCTTCTCCTGAACAGATGATATTGTTATGTAAATCCCGTAGATCGAATCGGGTCTTCTCTAAAAAACCCATCCCATTAGAATCATTGGAACTCATACTGGAGGCTGCCCATCGGGCACCTACCGCTAGCAATATGCAACAAGTGTCGTTTACATTGATCACCGATCCTGAAAAAATAGGTTTAATCACTGAATTCACATTAGGAGTACTTAGTTCAAGCGTAAAGAAATTGAATAATCCGTTGCTGAAACCATTTCTGAAAAGAATTATGCCCGATGCTTATCGCTATGTTCCTTTGTTTGGACGGCTAAAGAAAGAGCTGGAGAATGGTAATGATCCGATTATCCGAAAGGCTACAGCTGTTTTGCTGATACATACTCCAACAACGAACCGTTTCGGCTACGCCGATGCTAATCTTGCTTATCAGAATGGATCATTAATGGCTGAGACACTGGGGGTAAGTCAGTTCTATCTGGGTTTCGTATGTGCAGCCATAAAACAGGAAAAACATAATTCTCTTGCTAAATTATTAGGTATTGATGGAACTATTCATTCGGCAATGGCATTAGGTATGCCTGTTTTCAGATATCCTAATTACATCGACAGAAAAGAGATTGAAGTGACTAAAATGAATTAAAAAAGAGGCTATCTCCTGATGAAGATAGCCTCTTTTTTATATATTCTGCTTATTTCTGGGCAGCTTGAAATACAGGAAGCCGCTGTGGCATTGTTTTTGACAATCCATTTAGAATTTCAACAGCCTTTGAGTCTACCTTAATAATAGCAGCAGTCAGACCTTCGCGTTTTGCAGTTACAGTAATTGTACCAGGAGTGAGCGTTGACCGGATAGCTACACGATTAATACCACATTCAGTATCCAGATATAGATTATTGGTAGAATTGAGTTTCCCTGCGTTAAAACCACCACGCCATACCACAGGTCCTGTGACAGAAAAATCTACTCTGGCCTCATCGGTAGGACAACGACGTCCTTGTGCATCCATGACTTCAAAGTCGATCAAAGCCACATCACTTCCATCAGCCATCAGACCATTAGGTCCGGTATGAAGGGTAAGTTTGATAGCTTTAGGCTCACCTGCCGTCTGAATTTCTTGTTGGGCCACTACCATACCTCCCACGGAAGCAACGGCTTTAAGCGCACCCGGAACGAACTTCACATCTGGAAAAGCATACACAAAACCTGTACCATTGCTTTCATCGTTTTCAGAACCCTGAGCTCTTTGATTTAAAGGATCTACAAATACAGTAGGTTTTGTCTGTATACCCAATGATTTACCATTAAGAAATAACTCAACCTTATCGCAATGATTAGCTGCCACATACATAGTCTTCTTTGTATCTGCAGGATAATTCCAATGCCCAATAATATGCAAGTCGGGTTGTTCATTCTGCATCACTCTCGATACATAAAACATCGACTTAGGTATACGAACAGCATCTACTTTACCACTTACCCGCAAGACATAACTACCTTGCTGACGTCCGTCAGCATCTTCATCCGTAAAATAAATCGAGCAATAAGCAGACCATTTCGAATGTACCGGATCAGTGTTGTTGATTCGGTTATGAAAATAACTGTTGTAACGTGTGGCGCCTTCCAGACAAAATGTCTCTGAA